>Ga0214917_10002081_pt1 | contig 24969 bp, 21 predicted proteins | sample LL_1208_BB_MetaG_FD_177983 | JGI IMG/M metagenome (GOLD analysis project Ga0214917, IMG submission 177983) | Freshwater microbial communities from Lake Lanier, Atlanta, Georgia, United States - LL_1208_BB | ecosystem: Environmental > Aquatic > Freshwater > Lake | place: USA: Georgia | collected...
GGCCAGATCGCTCTCGGCCAGCTCATAGCCATCGAGGTAAGCCTGCGCCTTCTCACCATCGGGATAGGCGGCCAAAATCCTCTGAAAATCGGGGCCATGGTCGAAAAAGCGCAGGTGGATCGCTTCATGAAAGAGTACATAGTCCTGCACGTAGGCTGGGGCAAAGCGCAGGCGGTCTGAAATTCGGATGCTGCGGTCGATGCCGGTGCAAGATCCCCAGCGCTCACGCATCTGGCGCCAGTCGATACTGGCGGGGCGTTCTGAGATTTCGGGGGCATAAGCCTCGATCAGCGCGACGGTGCGGGCGATCAGGGCGCTTTCTGACGGGGTGCGATCAGCTTCGGCGCTACGAATGCGTTTCACCATTTCAGGAACGATTGTTCGCTCATCGGCTTTGCTCATTCGGGCCGGGATCGAAACTACTATCTGTCCACCTTGGCGATATGCCGAAATATTTTTCTTCCGTCGCTTGGAACGAATGACGACAATTTCACCTTGGTCAACGCCGGGCAAAGTTGGCGCAATTTCCAAAGAAGTATCAACTAAGGGTTTAGTGATTTGTGATTCAGCAATTGAAAATAAATCGATATTTTCAGATGAATTCATGAGCAAAAGGTAGCGTGAAAGTAGTTCATTACAAGGAAAAGATTCACTTTGTCAATCTGAGAGTCGTTTGATTCGGATTGAAAACTTCGTTAAGTTCACGCTTACGAAGTCCTCGGATAACAGTTTTATATCTGCAAGGGGAAGGCAGATATTTAACAGCGACCGGGGACTTCGCTTTTTCTTTCCAGTGAGATCTAGTTACTTAAAGTAAGCCGCTCAAATCATCCGGCACTTCAACGCTAGCTAAATAAAGCTGCGGATTAAGTAACTCTTCTTGCGTCGGCAAAATGCCCGACCAAATCTTGTCGCGAGTTGAGATATTGCTGAGTTCAGAGATTGATCGCCAGAAAGCACTTGCTTCGCGCGCTAACCGAGGGGATACCTCAAGGCCTAGGAGTGAAGAAAATAATTGTTTAGTTGGTGCATTAGTTGCGCGATGACGACGCAAAGTTTCGCGCAGTTTTTCTAAATTCGGCAATCGTTCAGCAGCAGCCGTTGTGACAACTTCATCAACCCAGCCATCGATTAGTGCGAGTGCAACTTCAAGTTTTGTTAACGCAGCTTTCTGCGCTTCTGATTCTTCGGGAGTAAATAAACCTTTATTGATCGCGCTGGCAAATGATTCTGGATTAGTTAAATCAATCTCCGCTGAACTAAGTGCAGAAGTAGCTTGATCTTGGATTGCATCCATATCAATAGTTATTCCGCGGCCATAGTCAGTAATTGATTGGCGCAAATATGAGACTAACCAAGGGTTGTTATCAAAGAGTCGGGCAATGGCAGCTTCGCGCAATGCGTGGAATAAGCGAACTTCGGTGATTGGCACATCTAAATCTTGCGCCCAAGTATTTATATTCTGCGGAATTAGCGCTGGGTGGGCCGGCGTAATTAGCGGCAAACCAACATCGTGTATCCCAGTGACACTGGCCGATAGTTGACCAATAGCTTGACCCAGCTGTGTTGCAATAAGTGAGCCAATGAAGCCCTTTAACAAGCCGCCGATCATGTCCATAGATGCGTGTGCGTTTCCAATGCCACCCAAAATGTTTTCGCCATTTGGGCCTTTAAACATATTTGGATCAACACCAGCTTCAGCTAAAAATTCTTCGTTAAGTGAACCATCAGAATTGAATGCTTGATCGGCAGCTTGGCTAGCTTGAGATAGCAAACCTGCAAGCGCATCAGCTAGACCAGCAGCAAGTGGTTCGACAGTTTCTTGCCAACCAGCTAACGAGGTATCAACCCAATCAGTACGACTTAGCGCAATTCTGCTTTCTGAACTATGTAAAGCGAAATCTGTTTTGTCATCGAGCCAGAGTTGTGCCAAATCAAGTGCGGTTTTTATTTCAGCAACATCATTTGCACCAACTGGTTGCGACCCATGTGCTTGGGTAAATTTTTTGGCAGTGTCGCGCACAATAGTTTTTGGTAGCGGTTCTGGCTTCGCCGCATTAGCAAGTAGCGGATTAACAAATCCAGCAGGATTAATACCAAGTTTTTCAAACTGATCTTTCATCTGGGCCTGCATTGCTTCAAGAGCTGCGGCAAGTTCGGCAGATTTTTCAGCGTCGTCTGAGTTATCGCTGGGTCCAAAACCAAAAGATGTCATAACTACCTTTCTGAAGTTGCTTAACTCTCACAACCTGACGATGCAATACTAGTTAAACAACTCAAGTGGGCACTTTCTTCCCGAAACCTCTAGGCTAGGGCTATGTCCAACGCCTTCACCGCCTTAATTTGGTGGCTAATTCCCCTTGCCGGGCTTATTGGCGCGCTGGTTTATGTGCTTTGGGTTAGCAAGTTTCAAGGCAAATTTGAGCAAGAAACTACGCGCTCAGTAACCTCTTTCCAGAAGTTCCAAGATTCCTTCCGCGAACAACAGGCCCGCGATCTTGAAGCAAAAGAAAAGCCCGTCGACCCAACTGTCTAAGCGCATCCGATGAGATTTTCACCGCTGCCCCGCTTAGTTAGATACTTTCTCGCATTTATTCTGGTTTTATCACTTTTCATTCCACTGCCATTTGCCATCGTGCTACCTGGCCCAGCAACTGATGTATTAGGTCCAGTTGTTCAAGTTCCAAGTAGATTCGCAGATAAGGTCCCAAAACCAACTGGCAAATTAATGCTCACGACTGTTTCAGTTTCAACGCCCGATGCAAAAGTATTTGGGTTTGAAGTTTTAGCTCGTTGGATTCAGGCCGATGGGGTGGTTGTGCCGAAATCTGTAATTTATGAACCCGATGTTGACGCTGAAAAGGTAAATAAAGAGAGTCTGGCTGAAATGGATGGCTCGCAGGGAAACGCAATTGCGGCAGCGTTTAACTACTTGAATCAGAACGAACCTGATCTGGTGCCTTATTTGCGGTCAGGTGAGTTAAATGATCAATTGGTGAATTTTGATTTGCCAAATACCGGTGGGCCAAGTGGTGGCTTGATTTTTGCACTTGGAATTATTGAGAAATTAGATAGCGCACAACTAGTTAATGGTCGCTTGATTGCCGGGACAGGAACGATTAATAAAAAAGGTGATGTCGGTCCGATCGGTGGCATTGAAGATAAATTAATTGGTGCTAAGCGAGCCGGGGCAACACTTTTTATCGCGCCGATTGATAACTGCATCGACATCTCACATATTCCAAATGGGTTACAGGTTGTGGCAGTTTCGACCTTGGCGCAGGCTGTGACTCTGCTGAAAAAGCCGGCTCAGGAAATGGCAAAGCTGCCCCCACTGAGTGGTTGTTCTAGAGCCTAGCGGCTGCTCTAATTAGCGTTAGACCCATAAATAGCGCAAAATTGGGTTATCCCAACGGGGTAGGTTGTTTAGAAAATGGAGAAATAGATGAGTTCGAATCCGCAATTTGATTTCGCAAAGAGCTTTGGCCGCAAGTCAGGTGGCCGACGTGTAAGCCCTCTTTCGATCACTGTCGGAATCTTGGTAGCTGCTGCAATCGCACTAGTTTCACTTAGTGGTTTTTATGCAGATTGGCTCTGGTACAAATCTGTTGATTACACCAGCGTTTGGTCAACCACACTCTTTACTAAGGTTTATCTCTTCATTGGCTTTGGTTTAGTAACTTCGCTATTCGTTCTACTCAATGTGTATTTAGCATTCAAGCGTCGCCCAGTTTATGTTTCGATGGCGGTTGAGAATGACAACTTAGAACGTTACCGCGCACAGCTCGAGCCACTGCGCAAGCTTGCATTCTTAGGAATAGGTGCTGCCGTATTCTATTTTGCGGGAACCGCCGGAACTTCACTTTGGCGCACTTGGTTACTTTTCAAGAACTCAACCGATTTCGGTGTAAAAGATGTGCAGTTCAACATTGATATTTCTTTCTATGCTTTCCGCTTGCCATTCTGGCAATCACTAATCTCATGGGGATTCTCAGCTCTGATTTTGGCCATCTTGGCCTCAGGTGCCGTTCACTATTTATATGGCGGCTTGCGTCCACAAATGCGTCAAGATCGCACCACGCCATTTGCGCGTGCACAGCTTTCAGTTTTGTTAGGCCTAGTTGTTCTTCTCAAAGGTGTGGCATATTGGTTTGATCGCTACGCACTTTCTTTAAAAGAAAATAAATTAATTACTGGTCTAACTTATACAGATGTAAATGCGCTACTACCTGCCAAAGCGATTTTGGCTGGAATCGCGGTTATCTGTTCACTTCTCTTTTTCGCCAATATCTTCCGTAAGTCATGGTTCTTGCCAGCTTCTGGAACAGCGCTACTAGTTATTTCTGCGGTCTTAATTGCTGGCGTTTATCCAGCCGCAATTCAAACTTTCCAGGTCAAGCCATCTGAATCATCTAAGGAAGCGCCATATATTCAGCGCAATATTGATGCCACGCGTGCGGCTTATGATTTAAGTGGCGTTGAGATGAAAGATTACGCAGCAACCTTGAAGACTTCTTCAGGACAGCTAGCTAATGATGCGGCAACAATTGCAAATATCCGCTTAATGGATCCAAATGTAATTTCAGCGACCTTCCGCCAATTGCAGCAGATCAAGCCTTACTACGCATTCCCAGATTCCCTGGATATTGATCGATACAAAGTTAATGGTGTGCAGCGCGATACTGTGGTCGCGGTCCGTGAACTAAACATCGATGGTAATCCAAGTCGGAACTGGATTAACGATCACTTGGTTTATACCCACGGCTTCGGTTTTGTAGCAGCCTATGGAAATACTGTTGATCTAGATGGAAAGCCAAACTTTGCCGTCGGCGATTTACCACCAACAAAGGGCCTTGGCGAATTCCAGCCACGCGTTTATTTCGGCGAAAACGTTCCTGACTACTCAATTATCGGTGGCGTTAAAACAGATTCTCCGGTCGAGTTTGACTTTCCAGATGACACTGCTGCGAACGGTCAAAAGAACTACACCTACACCGGTGCTGGAGGAGTTCCGGTTGGCTCACTCTTTAACAAGTTAGTTTTTGCGATCAAATACCAGGAACAGAAGATCCTGCTATCTAGTTTGATCAATAAAGATTCCAAGATTCTTTACGAACGCAATCCGCGCGAACGTGTAGCAAAAGCTGCGCCATGGCTAACTCTTGATGGCGATCCATACCCTGCCGTTGTCGATGGCAAAGTACTTTGGATTATCGATGGCTACACAACAAGTGCTGGATACCCATATGCTCGCAAGACCTCACTTTCTGGCTCAACTACCGATGCGCTCACCGCGAATTCAAATTCGATTACCGCACAAGCCGACACCACCGTTAACTACATTCGTAACTCGGTAAAGGCCACAGTTGATGCATACGATGGCACTGTTTCACTTTATGCCTGGGATGAAAAAGATCCAGTGTTAAAGACTTGGAGCAAGGCGTACCCAAATACAGTTAAGCCAAAGAAGGCTATGTCTGCGCAGCTACTAGATCACGTTCGCTACCCAGAAGATATGTTCCGCATTCAGCGTGACATTCTTAGTGCGTATCACGTGAAGACAGCTGATGCTTTCTATGGTGGCCAAGACTTCTGGCGCGTACCTCGTGACCCATCAACTTTTGGTGCTAACGCAGGCAACCAACCTCCTTATTACATGACCCTACAAATGCCAGGTGCGACTAAGTCAACCTTCTCGTTGACCACACCTTTCGTGCCACGTGGTGGTCGTGAAAATCTTTCCGCATTCGCTGCAGTTAATTCTGAAGCAGGCCCTAATTACGGGAAGATAACTGTGTTGCAATTACCACGCAGCACAAATATTGCCGGTCCTTCACAGGTTGCTTCTAACTTTGAAGCTAAACCTGAAGTAGCAAATTCACTTTCCCTATTGCGTCAAGGCGGATCTGATGTAGTGCTTGGTAATTTGCTTACCTTGCCAGTCGGAAGTGGTTTGCTTTATGTGCAACCAGTTTATGTACGAGCAACTAGCAACACTGCGGCGTATCCATTGCTGCAGAAAGTTCTAGTTTCCTTCGGTGATCAAATTGGCTATGACGACACACTAAAGGGAGCGCTCGACCAAGTATTCGGCGGAAGCTCAGGAACTACATCGGCAGCTACTCCATCAACTTCGACAACAACGCCAAAGAATTCGACAGCGCTATCAACTGCGCTACGTGCAGCTGCACAAGCACTGAAGGATTATCAAGCTGCAAATTCCAAGGGTGATTTTGCTGCGGCCGGTCGTGCGCTAGATAAATTACAATCAGCACTTGCTGCAGCAGAATCTGCACAAGGAAAGTAAGTAATAACTAGCCAATTTGGTTATTACCGCTGCACCGCTTACGATTAGGGCAACCGACGCGGGGTGGAGCAGCTCGGTAGCTCGCTGGGCTCATAACCCAGAGGTCGTAGGTTCAAATCCTGCCCCCGCTACTAACGTGAAATGCCTTTATAGATACCAATCTATGAGGGCATTTTTCGTTATCTAGCTCAGTGCCGGGCTATCTGATTCGAAGCGAGTTAGTAACTACAAATACTGAACTTAGCGCCATGGCAGCAGCGCCATACATTGGGTTGAGCAAGCCTGCAGCTGCAATTGGAATACCAATTACGTTATAGGCAAATGCCCAAGTTAAGTTGCCTTTAATAATTTTGATTGTGCGTTCAGATAGTTGCAACGCATCAATGGCAGCATTTAGATCTGGTCGCATCAAAGTTATATCTGCGGCAGCAATAGCAGTATCTGTGCCGGTACCCATTGCCATGCTCAAATCAGCTGCAGCAATGGCTGCAGCATCATTAATGCCATCACCAATCATTAAGACTTTATGACCTTTAGATTGCAAGTTAGTAATCGCAGTCAATTTACTTTCAGGAGAAGCAGCAGCTGTAACGTGGCTGATATCAATTCCAACTTTGAGTGCAACTGCGTGTGCAACTCCTGGTGAATCACCAGTTACTAGCCAAGGGGTAATGCCCATTTCCTTAAACTTAGCAATGGTCTGTGCGGCATCAGCCTTAATCTCATCACCAACGGCAAATACTGCAACTGCGATGCCATCCCAAGCCATCACTGAAACAGTAAGCGCTTGGGCTTGGGCTGTACTAACGGCAGCTTGGATATCAGGATGAAATTCAACACTGCTGTGGGCCACAGCTGCAGGTGACCCAATTAAAACTACCGGGGAGTGGATTCCTAAGTTAACGCGGCCAGCAGCACCGTTTCCGGGTGAAACCGAGTAATCGGTAACTGTGGTTGGTTTAATTCCTTGTGCGGCGATGTATTCAGCAATTGCTTGGCCAACTGGGTGAGTATTCTGGCTTTCAATTGAAAGTGCTGAAGATAAGAAAGTAGCTTCTTTGATTAGTTCTGGATAAATCTGAGCTAGTTGCGCAGCTGCACCAAGTGAAACGGTGGCTGCGCTAACTTTCATCTGACCAGTAGTTAAAGTGCCAGTTTTATCGAGTAATACTCGATCAATTCCACGGGCTGCTTCTAGAGCGCTAGGGGCAGAAATGACTATTCCACGCTGGGCACCGCGGCCAGATGCCACCATTAGAGCAACTGGTGTCGCAAGTCCAAGAGCACAAGGGCAAGCAATAACTAGTACTGCGATACCTGTTGCAATTGCGTTAGTTAGTTGAGCGTCATATAAATACCAAACTAAACCTGTGGCAATTGCAACCAAAGTTACGACCGGTACGAAAATAGCACTGATTTTATTGACTCGAGTTTGAATAGGCGAACGGCCACCTTGGGCTGATAAAACCATTGCAGTGATTCGGGCTAATTCGGTATCGCCACCAATGCGAGTTGCTTTAACAACAATGCGTCCGTTGTGATTAACGGTTGCACCAATAACTTTCGAACCAGGTTTTACTTCAATCGGTAGTGACTCACCAGTGATCATCGAATTATCAACCGAACTGTTTCCGATGATCACTTCGCCATCGGTTGCAATTCGCTCACCCGGTTTGACTAAGAATTCATCGCCAACTTGTAAGTTCGCAATTGGAATAATAACTTCTTGGCCGGAACGAATAACCGTAACCTCTTTAGATCCAAGTTTAAGTAATGACTGAAGAGCGCTGCCGGCAGAAGATTTTGCTCGCGCTTCTAAATAACGGCCTAGAATCACAAATAACAAAACACCCGCGGCAACTTCAGTATAAACATCACCATTGCCAGTTGAGTTGGCATAAATAGACCAACCGAAGGCAGTAAGTGAACCAAGCGAAACCAAATTATCCATAGTTAGTGCGCCTTGGCGCTTAGGGTTGATAAAAATTAAGAAGTTATTGAAGGCAGCTCGGTGAATTGGAAATGCCACGATAAGAATTAGTGGCGCCGTTAGGCCGATGGCAACCCAAGCAGTTGGTGAATAAAGCGGATGCGGTAAGCCGAAGGCATCTAACTGATCGTGCACGAACATATCAATTGAGTGATGCCAGCTCATGACCATTGAAATAGCGATGGCCGGAACTGCAAAAAGGATGGAAAGCGCTAAAGCCAGCCCAGAACGCTTGCTATGAAGGGCTAATTGCGAAGGATCCGTGACCAGTGTGGCGCTATAGCCAGCACTTTTGATTGCCGCAATAAGTGCCTTGGTAGTGACGCCAGCTTCAGCATTAACGTGGACAGACTCGGTCGCGAAGTTAACCGTGGCCTTCACGCCAACCATTGAATTAAGGGCACCTTCAATACTGTTCACACAAGATGAACAAGACATTCCACTTACTTTGAAGGTATAGATCAATTTAGCGCCGCCATAACTGTTGAGTGAAGCAAGGTATTAGTCGAAATTCCGCTACCACCGAATGGACCAACTTCACCGGTGAGATTAGAAAAAGTTCCACCAGCTTCGCGCACGATTACATCAAGAGCCGCCATATCCCAAAGAGCCAGTGATGGTTCAGCTGCAATATCGACAGCGCCTTCAGCAACTAACATGTGAGACCAAAAATCACCAAGCCCGCGAGAGCGGGTGCAAGTGCTGATCAAATTCTGAAACTTAATCAAGCGATCGCCCCAACCTTGAAAGTCAGAGTATGAGATTGAAGCATTTGCAAGTTCAGATACTTTAGAAACCGAAATCTTACGCGGTGCGCCTTGATTTAAAGTTGTGAATGCACCATTCCCATTGCTGGCATACCAACGTCGATTTAAGGCAGGAGCACTGACTATTCCAACAATCACTTTTTCGCTGCCATCGTCTTGTCGTTCAACCAGACCGATCAACGTTGCCCAAGTCGGAACGCCACGCATGAAATTCTTAGTGCCATCAATTGGGTCCATCACCCAATATCGTGCAGCTTCTTTATTTTGAATTCCAAATTCTTCGCCAACTAACCCATCTTCGCTACGGACATTGGCTAAGTGATCTCGCAATGCGCTTTCAGTTGCTTTGTCGGCATCAGTAACAGGTGTGCTATCTGGCTTCGTTGTGATCACTAAATCTTGGGCTAAATATCGGGCCATCGTGATTTCATCAGCGATCACAGCCAGTTCTAGGGCGAGCTGTAAATCAGATTCCAACGAGTGTTTTGCGCTCATAATGAGCCTAATTCTATTGCTCTAGCTCTACCTTCGGAGCATCTAACAGTGAGCGCAAACTAGCAACTCGTGCCGAGCGCACCTCATTGATTACGCCATCTGGCGCTGCCCAAACATCGAGTTGGCAACCTGCGCCATGGTGAGCGCAATTGGTCATACATGTAGCAGCAATTGGACTCAAATCTTCGAAAGCGGCAACGATGCGATTTGGATCGATATGTGAAAGTCCAAATGCGCGAATTCCAGGGGTATCAATTACCCAACCGATTGCACCAAGGTGTGCTGGTGAAAATAATGGCAAAGCAACAGCACTTGATGAAGTATGACGGCCACGTCCAGAAACATCGTTAATGACTCCAGTTGCGCGATCAGCTTCAGGCACGATCGCGTTAATCAACGTGGATTTACCAACACCAGAGTGGCCAACCAGCACTGAAATTTTTCCGGTCAACATTTCATGCAATCTTTGCAGATCAGCTTCTTTACTCTCACTCTTAATCGCAGTTGTGAAGATCCGCACGCCGAGAGTTTTGTACTCTTCCATAAATTCTGGAATCTCACCTAAATCGGTTTTGGTTACCAAGATAATCGGTGCGATACCTTCATTGAAAGCGCTGACTAAGAATCGATCAATCAAACCGCGCCTTGGCGGTGGATTAGTTGCTGCAACGACAATTACTAATTGATCTATATTGGCAACGATAGTTCGTTCAACTTTGGCATTGTCATCTACCGTGCGACTTAGTGAATTGCGTCTTTCAGTTATTGTCACAATTCGAGCCAAGGAATCAGTTTTTCCACTTACATCACCTACTAAACCAACTCGATCACCTACGACAACTGACTTTGGTCCGAGTTCGCGCGCTTTCATAGCAGTAACAATTACGCCATCATCGGTAATGCAAGTTGTTCGCCCGCGATCTACCGCAGTTACTAATGAAAAAATGGCATCGTCATGTGAAGGGCGATCTTTCGTACGGCGGCGTGTGCTGCGCGCTGGGCGCACTCGCGCATCAGATTCGTCGTATTCGCGCTTACTCATGCAGTAAGTGAACTCCAAAGGCCAGGGAAATCTGGCAATGTTTTGCGAGTTGTCGCAATGTTTTCGACTTCGATACCAGGCACAACTAAACCAATTGCAGCACCTGCGGTAGCTAAGCGGTGATCATCGTAAGTATGGAAAACCCCTGCGCGCAAAGGTGCCGGAGATATGTGCAGTGCGGTTTCTTCTTCGGTGACGTTGCCACCAAGCGCGTTAATTTCATTAGTTAGCGCAGCTAAACGATCAGTTTCATGCAAACGAAGATGGCCGATGCCACGCAAATGTGAAGGTGAATCAGCCAAAACGCACAAAGCTGCAATGGCTGGCGTTAATTCGCCGACCTCATGTAAATCAATATCTATTCCGTGAATTATTCCAGTGCCACTTAATTTTAGACCGTTGCTTACAAATTCAACTTTGGCGCCCATCTGCGTCAAAATATTACGCAGTTGATCACCAGGTTGGGTAGTTGTTTTTGGCCAATCAGAAATTGTTATATCGCCACCACAAATCATGGCAATTGATAAGAATGGTGCAGCATTCGACAAGTCTGGCTCAATCACGAAATCTTGACCGGTTAGTTTTCCTGGGAGAACTTTCCAAATATTGTTAGCAGTATCGACTTCAACAGTTGCACCAAAGAAGCGCAACATATCTACCGTCATATCAATGTGTGGCATTGATGGAAGTGCACCACCCACATGTTTAACAGTTATGCCATTTGTCATGCTTGGCCCAATTAAGAGAAGCGCCGATAAGAATTGACTAGAGGCACTGGCATCAATCTCAAGTGAACCACCTGGAATCTCACCGGTGCCATTTAACGTGAGCGGCAAGCTATAGCGACCTTCGTGAGCAACTGAAATTCCTAAATCTTCGAGCGCTTTAATTACTGGACCAAGTGGGCGTTCATGCGAACGAGGATCGCCATCGAAAGCCACGGAACCAGTTGCTAGAGCTGAAAGTGGTGGCAAGAAGCGCATTACGGTGCCGGCGTTGCCAACATCGATTTTTACAGGGCCACTCATTTTTGCGGGCGAAACTTGCCAAGCGGTATCGCCATCAACTGTAGTTTCAAAGATGGTAATTCCTAATTCACGTAATCCGGCAACCATCAATTCGCTATCGCGCGAAATTAGCGGACGCCTAATCAACGATGGCGTAGTTGCTTGTGCCGCCAGAATCAAAGCTCGGTTAGTTACCGATTTTGAGCCCGGGATTGTGACGGTAGCACTAATCGGCTGGGGGCCACGGAAAATCGCGGGCCAATTGCCTGAAGATTGCGCTGAAGTCATGTGCGAACTCTACTGGGTTGGCGATTGCGCTAGCGTTGCGCATATGTGCGGCCGCTTTGTACAGACCCATCAAATGCAGGAGTTAGTTGAACAATTTTCGGCTCATGGCGCAGTCCCCGCACATTCACTGCCAGCAAGTTGGAATATCGCGCCGACAAATCCGATTTACATTGTCCGCGAAAATGGTAGCCAACGTGAATTAGCAGTTGCTTCCTGGGGCCTCATTGGAAACTGGCATAAAACTATTTCTGAAGCACGGACTTCACAATCTCATGCGATCAATGCGCGTTCTGAATCGATTCACGAAAAACCAACATTTAGAAATGCGTTTCGAACCACTCGGTGTTTGATCCCAGTGCAGGGCTATTACGAATGGGCGACCGCACTTGGTCGATACAAACCTAAACAAGCTTTCTATATTTCTGGTGCAGATAACCAATCACTTTCGGTAGCAGGACTCTGGAGTTCTTGGCGAGCACCCGACGGCCAGATCATCGATAGTGCATCGATCATTACTCGCGAAGCCGTGGGGGAGTTAGCAACAATTCACAGTCGCATGCCCGTGATGATGGCTAAAGATCGTTGGGGCGAGTGGCTTGATCCAAAGTTGCATGATGTGGCTGTTTTGCAGGCCTTGATGCACCATGAAGAACCTGCAGCGGGGCTGGTTCCAGTTCCAGTTTCAAGTGCAGTCAATACGGTTGCGGTAAATAACCCAGATTTGATTAAGGAAATTGAACTAGGCGAGCCCGAAACTCTCTTTTAATTCCCAGTTCGCAAGAGCGGTAAAAAATGCAAAAACTAGTCGTAGCCAGATAGCCTTACGGCGATGACATCTACTGAGTTGGTTAAAGAGAGCCCAGCCGAACGCGCTTTGCGCTTCGAGCGAGATGCCCTTGCCTACACAAACCAGTTATATGCCGCTGCAATGCGTTACACAAAAAACCCTGATGATGCCAAAGATTTAGTACAAGATACTTATCTAAAAGCATTTGCTTCCTTTCATCAGTTTGAGGCCGGAACTAATTTAAAAGCTTGGCTTTATCGAGTATTAACAACAACTTTTATTAATAGTTATCGCAAAGACCAACGTCGACCACAACTTTCAAATAGTGAAGTCGAAGATTGGCAATTAGCGGCCGCTGCTTCGCATACCAGCGACCAAGGTAAATCTGCCGAAGTTGAAGCTCTTGAGAATTTGCCAGATAGCGATATCAAGCGAGCGCTTCAAGAAATTCCAGAAGAGTTTCGCATTGCGGTTTACCTAGCCGACGTCGAAGGCTTTTCCTACAAAGAAATTGCCGAAATTGTTGGCGCACCTGCTGGCACAATCATGTCTCGTCTGCACCGCGGACGTAAACAACTTCGCGAGAAATTGGCAGATTACGCCGCCGAACTAGGTTATGGCGAGAGCAAGGAGGGCGCTGATGAGTAATTCAAAATACGAACTTGAATGTGTCGAAGTTTTAACCTCTTTCGTGATTCTGGTTGATGCCGATGTTGCTGAAGTTCAAATTGAATTGCAATTTGAGGATATGCCGCAGTTAACTTTAGCCAATATCAATTCGCACCTTTCTGGCTGCGTTCCATGCTCAATGGAGTTGATTCACGAAAGAACTATGCGCGATTTAACTCGTGATGCATTGCGCCGAAGCTGTAATGAAGAAGCGCCAAGCGATTTACATGATGCCTTGGGTGCCATGTTTAATCAGGCTAATTTTGCTGGCTTTAAGAATGAAGTAATAACTGAGTTCAGCATGCACGAGGTAACTATTGAGATTGATGAATTCGGAAATATCCAACATCGTGAAATTAGAGTTGAAGGCCGTACTGAGTTTAGAAATGATGAACAGTAGTTAATTATGAACACCGAAAATGAATGCTTAGGCGCTGTCGGTTTAGCCACCATGGTGATTCGTCCTGGCGACACTGCTGTGGCCCTTGGAATAGGTGAGTTACCAATCGCCGCTGGTTCGCATTTGTTAAACGTCATGGAGAGCGCATGCGTTACGGCAATAGCCGAATACTTCGAAGGCAGCGAAACCACAATTTTGACTAGCAGTTCAATTGAAGTTCTAGCAGGGGTATCAATTGGAACCGAGATTCGTGGCATGGCTAGATGTATAGAAGTTAATGGAAAAGAGTTAACTTTCGAATGCGATATTTATGACGGCGAGCGCCATATCGCTCATGGCGAAATAAAAAGAACCGCAGTCGAGCGAGTATCTTTCCTCGCCCGAACTGCGGCTCAAACGCTAACTAGCGCTCCACGCATTAATTAATTTACTTCTTGGTCTCCCAGAAGATCGCTGCAATTTCATCAATCTTGGCAATCAACTTATCTGCAACTGCAACATCCTGAGTGCCCTTAGTTCCGGCAGCTCCTGCTAACTTAGTTGCGTCGTTGAAAAGTGTGTGAAGTTGTGGGTATGCCTCAAAATGATTTGGCTTGAAATAATCTGTCCAGAGAACCCATAGGTGCTCTTTAACTTGATGTGAACGCTCTTCTTTGATTGCAACTGAGCGAGATCGGAAATCAGCATCTGTGTTAGCTGCATACTTTTCCATGCAAGCCTTTACTGAGAGCGCTTCGATTTTTGCTTGAGCTGGATCGTATACGCCACAAGGTAAGTCGCAGTGCGCATAAACCGTGGTGCTTGGCTTTAGAAATGAAATCATTGGAAGTTCCCTTTCGTGCAATAAAAGTTTGGTTTTTTCTTTCCTAAGTGTGACACTACCGTCTATGGGGAAATTTGGCTCGTCCGCTTGGCGCACCGTCGCCGTTGCTGGAGATTCCATGTCACCCACGCTGGTTGAAGGCGATTGGCTAGTAGTTTCCTGGGCTGCCGAACCAGCGATACCTGATTTGAAGGAGCTCAAAGTCTATGTAATTGAGCGTGCTGATCGGCCCGGGGTCTTCGTACTAAAGCGGGTGATCGAAATAGGAAGCGGTGAAAATGCTGGCAAAGTTTGGGTCGAAGGCGACAATGAAGCCAGCACAGATTCGCGTCAATGGGGCTGGATAGACCAAACTGAATTACGCGCGCGAGTGTTATTTCGTTTCAAGAAAGCGAATAGCAAACGCGGTCGTAAGTAATTAGCGAGTAAACGCCTCAGTCATTAACGCCTTAGCTTCTTCTTCATGCCAATGGTGATTTCCGGTTGCCGGAGACGCACTTGCCAAACGAGAAACTCTACGAAGTGTGCGACCACCAAAGCCAGTTCCTCCGAAGTGTTCTGATGTACCGAGTGCGATGTGTGACCAAGCGCCTTGGTTAGCGGGTTCATCTTGAACCCAAAGCAGTGATGCGTTTGGATGCTTAGCTGCTTCTGTGGCCATCTCGGCTGCTGGCAATGGATACAACTGTTCGACGCGAACAATTGCAGTTGAGTTCTCACCGCTCTTTTCACGTTCTGCAATTAGATCGTGATAAATCTTGCCCGAACAGAAAATAACGCGTGAAGCGTTGGCAACTTTGTCATCACCTATAACTGGGCGGAAAGTTCCAGAAGTGAAATCACTTAGCGCAGATGCTGCAGCCTTTAAGCGCAACATCGACTTTGGCGTGAAGACCACCATTGGGCGACGAGCCGGATTAGCTGCATGCCAACGCAATAAGTGGAAGTAAGAGGCTGGTGTTGAAGGTTGCGCAACTGTCATATTATTTTCAGCACAAAGCATTAAGTAACGTTCAATGCGCCCTGATGAGTGATCTGGTCCTTGACCTTCATAACCATGAGGCAGAAGCAGAACTACTGATGAACGCTCGCCCCACTTTTGTAGAGCCGAAGAAATAAATTCATCGATGATTGTTTGAGCGCCATTGCTGAAATCGCCGAACTGGCCTTCCCACATTACAAGTGCTTCTTCGCGGACCACTGAATAGCCGTATTCAAAGCCCATTGCAGCGTATTCCGAGAGCAATGAGTCGATTACGAAGAATTGATTTTCGTCTTGAATCAGTCCGCGTAGTGGAGTCCACTCACTGGCATTTTCTTTATCAACGATCACTGCGTGACGATTTGAGAAAGTTCCGCGGCGTGAATCTTGACCCGCTAAGCGGATTGGGCGACCTTCAAGCAGCAATGAACCGAAGGCAAGAGTTTCACCCATTGACCAATCGATAGTGCCATCGTTTAACATTTCAACGCGCTTGGTTAGTTGCGGAACCAACTTTGGATGGATGGTGAATCCTTCTGGTACCGCCACTTGGGTAGCCGCAATCTGTCGAGCAACTGCCTCTGTTATAGAGGTATCAACAGTTGTAGGTGCGGGAATTTGTGGAATCTGTCGGTGTGCTGGTTGTTCAGCTTCGTGGTTATGAACTGAAGCAAATACCGCTTCGAGTTGATCTTGGAAATCCTTCGCAACCGCTTCAGCTTCGACCTGTGTGATGTCGCCGCGACCGATCAGGCTTTCGGTGTACAAAGTACGAGTGGTGCGCTTTGCATCGATCAACTTATACATAAGTGGCTGAGTAAAACTTGGCTCATCGCCTTCGTTGTGTCCGCGACGACGGTAGCAAACCATGTCGATCACAACATCTTTATTAAATTCTTGACGATACTGGAAAGCTAAATGTGCAACACGTACACATGCTTCAGGATCATCGCCATTTACGTGGAATACCGGCGCCTGAATTATCTTGGCAAAATCAGTTGAATAAGTAGAAGAGCGAGAACCATGAGGTGAAGTTGTGAAACCAACTTGGTTATTAACCACAATATGAACAGTTCCACCGGTGCGATAACCGCGCAGTTGTGACATCTGAAGAGTTTCAGCAACTACACCTTGCCCAGCAAACGCCGCATCACCGTGCATCAAGATAGGCAGAACTGAGAAAATATTCTTGATATTTAACTTATCCTGCTTGGCCCGCACAATGCCTTCTAGTACTGGGTTTACCGCCTCAAGGTGAGATGGATTAGCAGCCAAATAAATCTTGGTTGTGGCACCTGATTCGGCAGTAAAAATGCCTTCAGTGCCTAAGTGGTACTTCACATCGCCCGAACCTTGAACTTGATTCTCTTGGTAGTGGCCTTCGAATTCTTGGAAAATCTGACCGTGTGATTTGCCGGCAATGTTTGCCAACACATTTAAACGACCGCGGTGTGGCATGCCGATACAAACTTCATCAAGCTTTGCTTCAGCAGCAGCAGAAATAACTGCATCAAGAAGTGGAATTACAGATTCGCCACCTTCAAGTGAGAATCGCTTTTGTCCGACGAACTTTGTTTGCAAGAAAGATTCAAACGCTTCAGCGCTATTTAACTTGCGCAAAATACGTAGTTGTTCTTCGCGCGCAACTTTTGGAGTACCAACTTCAATATGCTCTTGCATCCACTTACGTTCAGCTGGATTTTCAATATACATATATTCCACGCCGATTGAGCGGCAGTAAGAATCACGAAGAATTCCTAGGATGTTGCGAAGCGGCATAAATGCTTTGCCACCAAAACCACCGGTTGCGAATTCGCGATCTAGATCCCAAAGACTTAAGCCATGAGTTTCAACTTCTAGATCTGGGTGCGAGCGCTGCTTGTATTCAAGTGGATCGGTATCAGACATTAAATGACCGTTAGTACGGTATGCCTGAATTAATTGTTGTACTCGAGCAGTCTTTGAAATATGGTCGTCGCGAGTGAAATCAAGATCGGTAGCCCAATGAATTGGCACATAAGGAATTCGTAGTGCGGCAAAAATATCTTCATAGAAATGATCTGCACCAAGAATTAATTCATGAATTCGGCGCAGGAAATCACCAGATTGAGCACCTTGAATGACTCGATGGTCGTAAGTACTAGTTAAGGTTATTACCTTGCTAACAGCCATGCGGGCTAAGGTTTCATCGGAGGCGCCTTGGAATTCAGCTGGGTAATCCATTGCTCCAACGCCAATAATCAAGCCTTGTCCTTGAACTAAACGTGGAACTGAGTGAACGGTGCCGATAGTGCCTGGATTTGTTAGCGAGGCAGTAGTTCCTGCGTAATCTTCGACAGTAAGTGTGCCACCACGAGCTTTATGAATAACTTCTTCATAAGCGCTAACGAATTGGGCGAAATCTAAATCTTCACAACCCTTGATTGAAGGGACCAATAATTGACGGGAACCGTCGGGCTTAGCTAAATCAATTGCGATACCAATATTGATGTGCTCAGGTTGACCGATTGCTGGTTTGCCATCAATCTCACCGTAAAAAACATTCATCTCGGGCATTGCGCGCATTGCTCTAATCATCGCGTAGCCAATTAAGTGAGTGAAGGAAACTTTTCCACCACGAGTACGCTTCAAGTGATTGTTAATCACGATTCGGTTATCGATCATTAACTTTGCCGGAATTGCACGAACACTAGTTGCAGTTGGAACACTTAGCGAAGCTTCCATACTTTGTACAACGCGTGCGCTAACTCCACGGATCGGCGTTAATGATGAGGCTGCTGGTGTTACTAAAACTGGAACAGGCTTGGTCACTGGGTCTGCCGGTGTCGGAGCAGTTGTTACAACTGGCGCAGTTACTAAAGCTTGTTGAGTTTGAACTGGCGCAACGGGTGCTGCGACCGGATCGGCTGCTTGTGCCTGCATCGCTTTCGGAATTGGTGGAACGCCAGCTTTCGGAGCTGCCGTGTTACTTGTGCCAGTAACGCCGTTCTTCGTGAAGTACTCAATCCAAGCTTGATCAACTGAAGTGGGATCTGCGAGATATCGCTCTTGCATTTCCTCGACTAACCAATCGTTAGCACCAAAATCGATATTTGAATCGGAAGCCGACACTGGCTTTCTCCCCTTGTTAGTAGCGATCTACCTATGAAGTCTACCGAGGTGAGCCCCCATGACTAAATTCGTCTAGTCAAAGATAGCAGCGTGATTTAAGCGATATTGGGCACATTTAGCAGCGATCGCCTAAGCCGAAAGAAAGTCTGCAACTTCGGCAGCTGCCGGATAAGAGCTCTGCGCCCCGAGTCGGGTAACACTCAATCCCGCGGCTTGGCAACCCAAGGCCGCAGCCTTCACTGGTGACATTTGCATGGCCAAGCCGAATGCAAAGGAGCCCACGAAACAATCACCAGCACCAGTTGTGTCGACAGGTTTAACTTTTTGCGCGGCAACTTTTGTGATCGTGCCATCGGCGATCACGACGCCATCTTCACCCAATGTCACAACAAAATTTATTTTCTGGGTAGCAGCAAAATCCGCGATCACTTCAGGCGAACTTGGATCTAAATGTTGTGGGTGTAGATCTTGGAATTCGTGACTATTTGGAATTAACCAATCAGTTACCGCAAGTAGCTCAGCCGGAATATCTCGATATGGGGCTGGATTTAAGATCGTGGTGATTCCTAATTTACGGGCAGCTGCAAATGCTGCCGTAGTAACTTCAACTGGAATTTCAAACTGTCCGATTACTACCTTCAAATCTTTTATCGAGTTAATTGCATTTTCAACTTGTGCAACAGTTACTTTGGAGTTAGCACCTGGAACTACGATGATCCGATTATCACCATCGGCATCTACCCAAATTGGTGCAACGCCGCTAGAACCGGGTACGGTCGCAAGGTATTCGGTGTTTACTCCTTGATCAACAAAATTCTTAATTGCAGATTGACCGAATACATCGTCGCCAACTGCACCAACCATGAAAGTTTGAACCCCTAAACGCGCTGCCATAACAGCTTGGTTTGCACCTTTGCCACCAAAGCCAATTGCAAAATCTTTTCCAGTGACAGTTTCACCACGTTCTGGAATTTGATCAGAATAGGCAACCATGTCGATATTGGTACTACCAACAACTGCAATGCTGACCATTACTTACTCTCCGGAACAATAGTTAAAGCGCAATAAAGGATTATCGCGGCAACAATAACCAGCGGCAGGGCAACAAACCAGAGTCCACCTTCAAATTGATATTTTGCTACGCCGAGGGCAATTAAGTTTGCTAATACCGCAGGGGCACGCCCAAATCTGCGCTTGTTTTTAAAGGAATAAGCCGAAGCCAATAGCCCTAAACCACCGATCGCCGAGAACAGTATTTCACCGGCAAGTGGCGCTAATTCAACTGAGTCGGCAGCTATCGTTTTGAAAATTAGAAAAGCCCCTAGGGCTAATACGACAGCGCCTTCCAGATTTAGCAGGGCTGTCACGATATTGCGACGAGCAGATTGGCTGAGATGCTTCTTTGATTCAGCGCTCACGTCCTGCCCCTTCCCTCGAGATGAGTAATCTAATGGAAAAACCGAATTTCGAACCAATCTCGCACGATGGCCGCCATGATTCGCTCACAAATTTGCTGGCCCCACCACTTTATTACCAAGAGATGGCTCGCGAACTTGCTCGTTTTCAACGAAGTTCGATTGAACTTTGCGCAATTAGGTTAGAACTTCCAAAAACTTCAACCGTTGATGAAATTGTGGCATTTGCTGACGTGCTTTCAAACAACGCAAGAGCAGAGGATTTAATTGCAAGAATTGGTGAATTCGAATTTGCACTTTTTGTTCGTGGTGATTTATCAGTGGTCGAGAAATTCATAGCCAGAATTGATTTTGCGATTGAAATTTCTTACGCCTGCGTTGCACCTAAAGCCGGTGAAGTAACCTTGGAGTTACTAAACCGGTTAGATCAAATCGAATTAACGAGGGCGACGACGACGTTCGCTTGAGTTAGGGCGAGGGCGACGGTTGCCGCGGTTTGGTCCCTTGTTCTCCATTACTGGCGCAATGTATGGAATACCTGAAGGCTCAACTGCGCCAGTGATATCAATTAACTCGTTAGACATTGGTTCAACGTGAACAAATATCGGAGTAACACCTGCGCGTGAAGTTAGTGATTTAACACCTGACTGGCTCTTAGTAGTTGAAAGCAATACAACATTGCCTTCTTCGCCAGCACGAGCAGTACGTCCGGAACGGTGCAAGTAATCTTTGTGATCAGTTGGTGCATCGAAGTGCACAACTAAAGAGATGCCATCAACGTGAATACCGCGAGCTGCAACATCTGTTGCAACTAGGGCTGCGTTAGGGGTTTCCTTAAAGAGTGCCAAAGTGCGAGTACGAACTGCTTGTGACTTTCCGCCGTGAAGTGCGCCAACTGGAACACCTGCATGCGCAAGTTTGTCAGCTAAGCGATCGGCACCACGTTGAGTTTTAACAAACAAGATGGTCTTGCCGCTACGAGATGCGATCTGCGCAGTGACATCATCTTTATCGGTGGTCTGCATTGTTAGTACGTAGTGCTTCATGGTTGAAACTGAGGCACGATCGTTCTGCAATGAGTGAGTCTTTGGATTGTTTAGATACTTCTTAACTAGCGCATCTACGCCGCGGTCAAGAGTTGCTGAGAACAACAAGCGCTGTCCATCAGGCTTTGCTTGATCAAGAATTTCTTTGACAACTGGTAAGAAGCCCATGTCAGCCATTTGATCAGCTTCATCAAGCACGGTGATTTGTAGATCATCGAGCTGAACTTCGCCTTTATCAAGTAAATCAATTAACCGTCCGGGTGTTGCAACCAAGATTGGGCAAGATTGACGCATTGCAGTGATTTGCTTGCCGTAAGGCATCCCGCCAGCGATTACTACTGAATCAAGACCAATAGATTTTGCAAGTGGGGTTAATACTTCATCAATCTGCTGCGCTAATTCACGAGTTGGCGTTAACACCAAACCAAGTGGCTTATGCGGCTTTGCTACGCGACCATTTAAGTTAGTCAGCATTGCTAAACCGAAAGCAAGTGTCTTACCTGAACCAGTTTGTCCGCGGCCCAAAATGTCATTGCCAGCAAGAGCATCAGGCAGTGTTGCAATCTGAATTGGGAATGGGTGGTTTATTCCTTGTGCAGTAAGGCGCTCAACTAATTTAGGTGCAATACCTAGTTCAGCGAAAGTCATTGTAATTTCAGTCTTTGGTGTGGCATCAATCAAATTAGCATCAGCTAAGTTAGCTGAAATGTAATTATCATCAGCACCGAAATCAGTTGTTGCTGAATGCGTGCGGCCATAGGCACTTGTTCGTTCTGGACGGTTATAAGAGTTAGTGCGATCTTCAGAACGTTTGAAATCACGTGCTGCATTTTCACTGCGCTTACCAACGCCTGGCACATATTTTTCGCGCTTGCGTGGTTCAAAGTTCGGACGACCATCGTTGCTGCGGTTTGCGCGAGCTTTAGCCGCATCGCGACGAGTTGACGGAACAGTGTCTGCATTTCGAGCCGGTGCTGGATTGCGATCAGGTCGTGTTGCGCGCTCTGCTACAAACTTGGTTGCACGAGTCTCTGGCTTTTCAGTGCGAGCTGCACCATTGCGTGGTCGATCAGCTGCTTTACGTTCAGATGTTTTGCGTTCTGGGCGACCTGTTGTAGGGCGCGCTCCACGATCAGTGCGTGACTTGCCGGTTGTTGGCTTTGATGAACGAGAACGTTCGAATACTGGAACTTCAGTGCTTCCATCAACTGGCTTTTCAACGCGTGGCTTAGAAACTTTTGATTCGGCATAACGCTTGGCGCGTAACTTTGAACGCTCTAAGTTGCGAGCTTCTTTCTTAGAAACAGTGCGTGGATCAATATCGGCATAACGACGCGATGCAGATTCTGTCTTCGCAGTCGTTTTATTTGCTGGCTTGCCAGCTTTGGCCGCGGCCGCTCGTCGAGCTTTGCCTGGGGCAGGGGTACGTGGTTGTAGAGCCATAGAAAATCAACACCAATCAAGACGTAAACAAGCGCGTCTTGGTTTGACTCAAATTGGTCAGGGTGGAGATAAGACTCGCAAGAAAGTGCAATTTTGCACTTGTATGAGGGAAGTACTTTGCTTCGGTCGAGGCAATGCCTAATTCTACCTTGGATTATCAACTTCACTTACCACTTGAATTACGCGGCAATCGGTAGCCTTTCGCAATGAGTTCCGCGAAAACTAAATCTTGGGTACCTCTTTATATAGCACTCGGAATTGTTTGGGGCTGTTCGTTCATTTTTATTAAGTTGGGGCTGGAGTTCTTGACCCCATTTGGGGTTGCTTTTGGTCGCTGCGCTTTGGGTGCGATTACTCTGTTAATTGCGCTCAAAGTAATGGGTTTGCGGCTACCCAAAGAAAAATCCACTTGGGGCCATTTATGGGTTGTTTCCCTTTTACTTAATGTGATTCCGGGAATTTTATTTGCAGTTGCCGAAACCGAAGTTACTTCGATCCTGGCTGGAATTATTAACGCTGTCACACCACTCATGACATTGATTGCAATCATGATCGCGTTTCGTGAAGAAAAGATACCTAGCCATCAAGTGATTGGTTTGATTCTTGGTTTCATCGGTGTACTAATTGTTTTGGGCGCTTGGAATGGTCTAGGTAATAATCCTTGGTGGGCAGTCGGTGCACTGCTGTTAGCCGTTGCTTGTTATGGAGTTTCCTTTCCATATTCTCGCAAAAATGTTTTGCCCCTAAAGCTAAAACCAGAAATTATGGCCGCAACTCAATTAGTAGCCGCAACAATTACTTTATTACCACTTTATTTATTTGATGGTATCGCTGAAGATAACTATGAACTAGGCCCTGTGCTGGCAATGTTAGGACTTGGAGTATTCGGTAGTGGTTTTGCTTATATCTGGAATTTCAAAATCATGGCGGCAGCTGGCAGTGCAATTGCCTCTTCAGTTACTTTCGTAACTCCAGTAGTCGCTGTGATCGTAGGAATAATTTTCTTAGGCGAGAAAGTTACTTGGAACGAACCAGTCGGCGGTCTAGTTGTTTTATTGAGTGCCGCAATCGCGCAAGGAAGAATTAAACTGAGAAGCCAACGGGCAATTCAAGGCGATTAGCTTTTAATAGCTCATCATTTTTTAGAATTTCAGCAGTATTGCCATCAGCGACAATTACTCCGCCGGAAAGAATTACTGATCGCTCGCAAAGTTCTAAGGCGTAAGGCAGATCGTGGGTAACCATCACCATCGTGATGTCTAACGAGCGCAAAATGTCGGCTAATTCGCGGCGGCTAGCTGGATCTAAGTTTGAAGAAGGCTCATCTAGCACCAGAATTTCGGGTTTCATAGCCAACACAGTTGCAACCGCAACCCGGCGACGTTGACCAAATGAAAGGTGATGAGGTGGTCGATCTTTGAACTCACTCATTCCGACAAGTCGAAGTGCATCATCGACAATTGCAGCAAGTTCAGCACCTCTTTTGCCCATGTTGTAAGGGCCAAAAGCAATATCTTCGCCAACAGTGGGCATGAATAGTTGATCATCTGGATCTTGAAAAACTATGCCAACTTTAGAGCGAATTGATTTTAATGATTCTTTATCTTTCGCATCTACTAACTGCCCAGCTACTTCAACTTTGCCATGCGCAGTCGGGTGGATTCCATTCATATGCATTACGAGTGTGGTTTTGCCGGCACCATTTGGGCCTAGCAGAGCAACACGTTCACCTTTTTCGATTTTTAAATTAACGCCATATAAAGCTTGGTTACCGTCTGGGTAAGCAAAGGCGAGATTCTCAATTAACAGACTTGGTGTTGAGCTCATATGTTAAATCCTAAACTGATCGCGAGAATTGTGAGAGCTGAAATTGGTAGAGCAAGTGCGGTAAACCAAACTGACTTAGAAAGTTTAGGTGGCTCTTCATGAGGCAATATGCCGGTGTAGCCTCTTGAGAGCATTGCCAAGTGGACTCGTTCGCCTCTTTCGTAAGATCTGATAAAAAGAGCACCCGCCGCAGTAGCCAATACTTTCCAATGTTTTATTCCAGTTGCATTAAAGCCACGTGACTCGCGCGCAACTTTCATACGTTCCATTTCATCATTAACTACATTCACATATCGCAACATGAAGGAAGCGATCTGCACCATCAAAGTAGGTAACTTTAATTTCTCTAGGCCACGCAACATTTCGCGAGCTGTGGTCGAAGTTGAAAGCGTGATCGCAGTTAACACGCCCAGGGTTCCTTTAATCAAAATTCCGGCAGCTGCAATTAAACCTTCTTGGTAGAGGTCAAACGGGCCAACTGAAACAACTTCACCTTTGCCAAAAAAGGGCATTAAGAACGCGAAGAAAACAAAGGGAACTTCAATGAGCGCACGCGTAAAGAGAGTTTTC
>Ga0214917_10002082_pt1 | contig 24965 bp, 23 predicted proteins | sample LL_1208_BB_MetaG_FD_177983 | JGI IMG/M metagenome (GOLD analysis project Ga0214917, IMG submission 177983) | Freshwater microbial communities from Lake Lanier, Atlanta, Georgia, United States - LL_1208_BB | ecosystem: Environmental > Aquatic > Freshwater > Lake | place: USA: Georgia | collected...
TCACAAACCGGCCGTCCTCGCGGATCAGCTTGCCGTCAAAAAAGATCCGGCCCCCGCCCTGGGCCTTGTCCTGCAGACAGACCAGATCCCAATGCACCTGGGAGCGGTTGCCATTATCCGCCTCCTCATAGGCCTGCCCGGGCGTGAAGTGGAAAGAGCCGGCGATCTTCTCGTCGAAAAGAATGTCGCGGATGGGATGGTGCAGGTAGGGATTCAGCCCGAGGGAAAATTCCCCGACGTAGCGGGCTCCGGCGTCGCTATCGAAAATCTGCTCGAGTTCCCGGCTCTTGTCCCCTGCCCGGGCCTGCACAATTTTCCCCTTGGCGAATTTCAGGCACACGTGGTCAAACGGGATGCCGCGGTACACCGCCGGCGCGTTGAACGTCACCTGCCCCTCCACGCTGTCCTTCACCGGCGCGGTGAACACTTCCCCGTCGGGAATGTTGCGCTCCCCCACGCAGGGAATGATCCCGATGTTCTTGATCGAAAAGCGCAGGTCGGTTCCCGGTCCGGTGATATGCACCCGGTCCGTCCGCCGCATCCGGCCCACCAAGGGTTTCACCGCGGCAGCCAGCTTGCGGTAATCGAGCGTGCAAACCCGAAAAAAAAGATCCTCGAAAGCTTCGGTACTCATGCCGGCGGCCTGGGCCATCGCCGGGGTGGGCCAACGCAGCACCACCCAGCGGGTGTGGTTGATGCGACGGTCCGAAAGGGGCCGGAGGATTTTTCCGGCCAGCTTCTGTTTTTCCGGGGGCACATCGCTGGACTCAAAGGCGTTCTGGGATCCCCGCAGGGCCATGTAGGCCTGCATCTCCTTCATTTTTCGGAGTTCGTGCCGCAGGCTAAACCGAAGGGCCTTCTCGCTCACCCCAATCCCCAGCTCGCGGGAGACCTGCCCCGAATGCAGATGGATGAAAGGATCCGCCCCCCGGGCCCGAACGGAACGGATCAGCTCCACCACGAATGCCTCCGGAATTTCCGAGACGTCGATCCAGACACGGTCCCCGCGCTTCAGGGCCGTGGAGTAGCCTGTCAGCAGGTCGGCCAGCCGGCGGTAACGCGGTTCTTTCACCATCCCCTTTCCCCGCCGGCATGGCTGCGGTAGGCTAGGGCTTGATGGTTCATGACTCTCTTAAGATTCGTCCAGTCTCCCTCTTTGGCAAGCTGACCGCGGCTCTCCTTTTGCTTTCGGCCCCTCTCCTGGCCGGGCCCAAGTCCTCGGGGATCCTGGCCGGACGGGCCACCATCCAGCTCAAGAACTCCTCCTATCGTTCCGATTTGGGCGGGATGGATCTGGTTCTGGCGCCCACAAACCTGATTTCCGAGATTCGGAAGTTGCGGATGGAAACCTGGAGAACGGACGGGCTCGCCGTGACACGAAACCCCGAAGGGGAGGAAAACCCCGTCGGCGTCCGCATCGATTTCGCCGATGGATATAAAAATCTCGATCTCAAGGCCCTGGGGCAGGCCGCGGCCAACGCCGCCATCGCGCGCACCAAGAGCGCCACCAACGGGGAATTTTCTTTTTCCAATGCGTTGCCGGGGAAACACGCCCTCTATGCGCAGTACAAAAGCCGGTACGCCGTGGCCTATTGGCTGCTCGAGGTTGACATTTCCCAAGACCAGACCAACCGGATCGATCTCTCCGAGACCAACGCCGCCGAGGTTTTTAACCGCTTCGATAAGAAGTCCCGCTGATCGAAAACACGGCTCCCGCCCGAAAAAATACTTTGTCACAATTGTAACATTTTATTTCGCGCCAAAAGCTTTTCCCACCCAAGTTTCCCGATTCCGAAACGGGTCCGTCGTGCCCCCCCAAGCCAAGCAAGAGTACGAGGAAAATCTCAGCGGGAGGCGGACTGCCACAAACGCCAATAGGCGCCTTTTCGGGCCAGTAACTCCTCCCCTTTTCCCTCCTCCACCAGCCTGCCTTTTTCCAGGACGAGAATCCGGTCCGCTCGGTGCGCGGCATGCAGCCGGTGGGTGACCAGCAGGGTGGTGGGACGGCTCATCAGTTTGCCGAGGACATCAAGCAGTTCCCGTTCGGTGGCCGCATCCAGTGCGCTCGTCGGTTCATCCAGAAGCAGGATCGGCGCGTCTCTCAAAAACGCCCGGGCGATGCCGATTCTTTGCCTTTGGCCTCCGCTCAACATCACCCCACGCTCCCCAACGGGCGTGTCGTACCCCTGCGGCAGTTGCCGGATAAAACCGTCCGCCTGCGCCTCCTCCGCCGCCTTTTGGATTTCCCGGAACGAGGCCCCCGGGCGTCCATAGGCGATGTTCTCCCGGACGCTTCCGTTCAGGAGCACCGTTTCCTGCAACACCAGCGCCTGGCGTGAGCGCAGATCCTTTTTGGGGAGCTGGCGCAGGTCGGTGCCATGGAAACAGATCGAACCGTCTGTGGGATCGTAAAATCTCAGCAGCAGGGAGAGCAGGGTGGTCTTGCCCGCCCCGGTCCCACCGACCATCGCCACGGATTCTCCCGGCGCGATGGTGAAGTTGAGCCCGTGCAACACCTCGTCCCCGCGCGGGTACCGGAAGCCCACCCCCCGGAATTCGATCGCACCGGGTCCCGGCGGCAACTTCACCGGTTTGGCGGGGTCGGGCACCTCGTCGGGTGTGTCCAACACCTCGAACACCCGCTGGGCTGCGCCCGCCGCCCCTTCCATCGACCAGGCCGTGTAGCTCAACTGCTCCAGCGGCGAGTACAGCATGGCAAGGTAAGCGAGAAACACGAGCAGATCGCCCAACGTCATCCTCCCCGCTGCCACCTCCCCCGCTCCGGCCCAGAGCAGGGCGGCCGTCCCCACCGCCAGCAGCGTCCCCACCACCAGCGTGCTGGCGACGTTGGTCATGGAAAGCCGCAGGTTGGCCTCGAGCGATTGCCGCGCCTCCCGCCGGAAGAGATCCACCTCGTGCGCCTCGCGGCCGAAGGCATGCACCACCCGCACACTGGAAAGCCCCTCTTGGGCCCTTGCCAACACGTCGCTCTCCTGGGCCTGCAGGGCCGCCGTCTCCCGCCGGATCCGCCCCGCAAAGCGGGCGATGGCCAGCATCAGGAACGGGACCACGGCCAGGGAAAAAAAAGCCAGCCTCGGACTCATGCGAAACATCACCACAAAGGTTCCCACCAGGGTCAGCAACGAGCCGAGGATCGTGGCAAAACCGCGGTTGAAATAGGTCTGGATCGCCTGGGCATCGTAAGCCACACGAAAGCTCGAGTCTGTGCTGCGCCGCGCGTCGTGAAATCGCAATGGCAGGGATTGCAGGTAGGCGTACAGTTCCGTCCGCACCCGCAGCAGGGCCTTCAGGCCGATTTCAATCAGCGCGTAGGTCTGGGCCAGGTTCACGGCCCCCCAGAGGAGATGAATTCCGATGAGTGCGCCGCAGGTCCAGGCCAAGGCGGCGGCAAACGACCAAGTCCCGGACAAGAAAGGAATTGAAATACCTCCCTGCGGTGAGGTCAGCACCCCATCGACCACGAACTTGAGCGGCCAAGGCTTGAGCAGGTTCAGAACCGTGGCCAATCCCAGCAAAAGAAACGCGCCGAGAATCCTTCCCACGAAAGGCCGGTAGTAGCCGAGAATCCTTCCCACAATGTTCATGATTCGGGATGCCGTCCTGAAACCGGCATCAATTGGGCCCGGCGAGCGGCCACCCGCACCAAATCCGCCACCCGGCGCCGCAATTGCCATCCGGTCCAAAGCCAACCGATCCCGGCCAAGGCCAGAATACCAAGGAAGAAAGGAAGCGCCGCGGGATAGGCGAGCCAAACCAACACATCTGCCGTGATGGCGGTGAGTCCGAACAGTACGCTGAAGGTGCTGGGGGCCATGCCTTGGTGGACACGGGTGAGCCGTCGGCCATAGGGATAAATTTCCGTGAGGGTGCGGAGGCGGATATGCCACCAGCGGTTGGCAAAGATCTGCACGTCCCAGGGGTTCCAACCCGTATCGAGGGAATATTTCCAACCCTCTTCCTCCATGCTTTTGACGACTTCCTCCAACAACTGGTTCCGATCACGCCCCTGCTCGCTCCAGAACGAGAGCATCCGGGACTGGGCCAGGGGAATTTTGGGTCCGGCATCCTTCTCCGGAACCAGTGCCACCGAGTCCGGCGTCCGCTTACCCTTCAGCCAGGTGAAATACCGCGCCCAATCGCGCACCAAGGGCTGGGTCAGGGCGAGGTAAAACACTGTCAATCTCGCCACAATGGTGTCATGCCTCGGTTCAATCCGCGCGGTCACCATGAAGGAAAGGGCCGGAATCATGGTGGCCGCCAACATGAGCAGCGGCAGGATGCGGAGAGGTTCGATCTGGATGGAAACCAGGAAGATAAACAGTGTCACCGCATTCCATTCCAGTCCGCTCACCAGCTGGGCCCAGGGGGACACCGGTTTGGGATATAGGCACTGGAACTGGCCCGTGCCAAACACCCCGTGGTAAATGATCGGCCGATGGAACACCCGCTCAAATCGCGGGAGGCCATAGATCACCCCCTTCCATCGGGCCGAGCCCTGGGGATCGAAGTACTGCATGTGTTTGAACCGGAGCATGGCCTCGGCTTCGCCGTAGCCGCGTTGCTGGCGAAAATAAGCCTGCATGGTGAATCGCCGGTGATGCCAAACCACCGCACTGGGACTGAACCCGATGCGATGGCCGGCCTGCATTAGCCGCCAACAAAGATCCACATCATCTCCCGCGGTGCGGAAATCGGGGTCGAACCCCCCCACTTCGTCCAGTGCCCATTTCCAGTAGCCCATGTTGCAACCTGGGATATGTTCCGCCTCGGTGTCACTGAGGAGCACATGGGTGGGCGCCCCGGCGCTTGCGGCCACCGCCGCCGGGATCGGACCGCGGGCTGGCGGATTCAGATTGGGTCCACCCACCGCGACGTACTGGCTGTGCAGGAGCGTTGAGACCAAAAAATAAAGCCAGTCGGGATCGGGCATGCAGTCGGAATCCGTGTAGGCGATCACCTCGCCCGTCGCCGCCTGGCAGCCCACGTTTCGGGCGACGGAGAGCCCGCGGTTGGGCTGAAGGATGTTTTTTACCCCGGGAAACTCCGCCACGATGGATTGGGTGTCATCCTTTGAGCCATCATCGACCAGAATGACCTCGTAATCGGGGTAATTGAGTTTCTGCAACGCGTCCAAACAGCCGCGCAGGGTGGCGGCCCCGTTATAACTGCAGACCACCACGGAAACCTTCGGCGTCCGCGGGAGGGGAAACTTGTCGGCCAAGGAGGTGCGGGCCTCGAGGGTTTTGGGCGCCAGCAACCGATAGGAAAGTTTGGGGCTGCGGTCTTTCCGCACGAGGCCAAAAGCCCAGTCCTCCACATCGATGCCGTCCGTGAACCACTCGTCCGTCCAGGAGAAGAGTATCGTGCCGGCCAGTCCGCCGCGAAAAACCTCATCCCAGTGCAGTTCCAGCAGGGCCGCCTGTTCCTCCTCGCTGTGCCGGATCGTGTCCATGCCGAATTCCCCCAGCACCAAGGGACGGTCTTCCGCCAGATTCTGCAGACGTGCCAGATAGGCACGCAGGTCGGGTCCGCGATGGAGATAGACGTTGTAGGAAAGAAAATCCGTTTCCCGGGGGATCAGATACTCGGTGGGGGGAAAGTTGGCGTAGGCGGCCAATGCGCCGGCATCCTGGTCCTTCACGATCCGGACGAGGGAATCCAGAAATCCCTCCACCCTCTGCGGTCCGTACCAGCGCACGAGGTCCGGGGGGATCTCGTTGTCCACATAGTACCCAAGAATGGCCGGATGACCGGCCTGCGCCTTGGCGGCGCGCCGGACGCTGGCCCGGATCTCCCGCCGGACGGCACCGTCATCCAGGAAGAGCACCCGCCTCTGCCACGGCACCGTCACCATGACACGGAGCCCGTGTTCCGCCGCGGCATCAAGGAACCAGCGGGGCGGAGGATGATACACCCGGATGGTGTTGAAACCTGCCGCGGCAATCAACCGAAAGTCACGCGCCGCCTTGGAAGGGTTGCCGAGATGGTCGTCCCCGTCCCGGAACGGCCCATAGGTCACCCCTTGGAGAAAAAATTTGGTTTCTCCGGAAAAGAGAAACTTGCCCCGGGTTGCGACCCGGGGGCCGCTCAGGGCGGACGGTCGGGCCTTCGCTTCGGGGGACGGCTGTTCCGGGAACAGCGGAATCGGGACGGAGTTCACTCCCGCAGCTGACCGTGGCCGGTCACCACGTACTTGTACGAGGTCAGCTCCTCCAGTCCCATCGGGCCACGGGCATGGATTTTGTCCGTGCTGATGCCGATCTCCGCGCCAAAACCAAACTCGCCGCCATCGGTGAAACGCGTCGACGCATTCCAGTAGACCGCGGCCGAATCAGCCTCCCGCAGAAAACGCGCCGCCGCCGTCCGGTCCTGCGTGACGATCGCATCGGAATGGTGGCTGCCGTGGTGCGCGAGATGCTCCAGCGCCCCTTCCAACCCGTCCACGATCCGGATCGCCATCGTCAGATCGAGATACTCCGTCTCCCAGTTGGCGGGTGGGGCAAGTTTTTCCCCCGAGGCTTTTGCCGCCTCCTCATCCCCAAACAGCTTCACCCCCCGGGCCCGCAGCGCCCGGACCAACCGGGGCAGAATCTTGGCCGCCCCCTCCCGGTCGACCAGGAGCGTCTCGGCCGCATTGCAGGTGGCGGGCCGCTGGCATTTGGAGTTCACCACGATCGCCTCGGCCATGGCGGGATCGGCCGCCCGATGCACAAACACGTGGCACACACCGTGAAAATGTTTGATCACGGGAACACGGGCGTGTTGCAGGACCGTTTCGATCAGGCCGTGGCCACCGCGGGGAATCAAGAGGTCAAGCACCCCGTCCAGGCGACACATTTCGGGGATGCTCTCCCGGCTCTCATCTTCCACCAAGGCCACCACTTCCGCGGGCAGTTTCTTTTTGCGCGCCGCCTCCCCCAAGGCCTGGGCCAGCGCCCGGTTGCTGTGCCGTGCCTCCCGCCCACCCCGCAGCAGGACGGCGTTGCCGGTTTTCAGGCAAAGCACGGCGCTGTCCACGGTCACGTTGGGGCGGGACTCGTAGATGATTCCGATCAATCCAATGGGCACGCGGACTTTTTCGATCTCCAGCCCGTTGGGCCGTTTCCATTTGCGCACCACCTCCCCCACGGGATCGGGCAGGCGCGCCACCTGCCGCACCGCCTCCACCATGTCGACGAACCGTTTTTCCGTAAGTTCCAACCGGTCGAGGAGAGCGCCGGTGAGTCCGGCCGCCTTCCCTGCCTCCACGTCTTTCCGGTTGGCCTCGAGAATTTCCTTTTTCCGGGCGGCCAACTCCTCCGCCATCTCCAGGAGGAGGGTGTTTTTTTCGTCGGTGGAAAACACCGCCAGTCGGCGCGAGGCCTCTTTCGCCCGAAGGGCGAGTTCCTTCACAGCGCTCATCGGGCGATCCAGGTTCCGGGTGCGGACGTCTTGGTGGAATCCGCCAACACGTTCCGCCGCCGCCCGTCCGCGATCAGCACCGGAATCCCGCGGGCCAGCGCGACCTGCGCCGCCTCCAGCTTGGAGCGCATGCCACCCACGGAGCCCGCGCTGCCGGCACCGCCGGCCATTGCAAAAACCTGGTCATTGATTTTACGCACCCGCCGGATGAGTTGGCCGCTGCCGTCCGGCCGGCTCATCAGCCCGGGTGCATCGGTGAGAATCACCAGGCGATCCGCCTTGGCTAGGAGGGCCACGTGGGCGGAAAGGCGGTCGTTATCGCCAAAGGCGTTAAGCAACGCGATCTCCTCAAAGGAGAGAGCGTCGTTCTCGTTGAATACCGGCACCGCCCGTTTTTGCCGCAACAGCGTGTGCAGCGTGGCCCGGGTGTTGTCGTAAATCCTCCGGCTGTCCAGATCCCAGGAGGTGAGAAGGATTTGGGCCGCCAACAACCGGTGCGGCGCCAGCGCATCGGCATAGGCCCGCATCAGCAGCGGTTGCCCGATGGTGGCGCAAGCCTGCAACTCGGGACGCGAGGAGGGACGTTTTTTCATTTTCAGGGCCTGCATGCCGGCACGGATCGCACCGGAACTGACGAGAATCACCTCGTGCCCGGAACGCTGGAGCCGCGCGATCTGCCCCGCCCAGTTTCGCAATCGGGCGATCGCCAACCCCCCTGCGGGCGACGCCAGCAAGCTGCTGCCGATTTTGACGACGATTCTCATGGGCAAGGGCCCGCGCCCTTACGGGCGCCGGCCTTCCACGGCCTTGAGGAGCAGATGAAGGAGCTTGGATCCGGCAAAAAGCCTCCCGGCCCAGCGCCCGGCCCCGCTCTTGCCTCCGGAAAACAGTTGGACCGCCGCCCAGCCCAGACCGGCCCACTGGCTGGAGAGACGCAGCACTTTTTCGCCTCCGTCGAGCCAACGGCCGAGATCGGAAAGCTGGCCAACGGCCCGGCGGAATTCCCAGCCGGACCGTCGGGCGGCGGCGGCACAGGCGAGGCGCGCTGCGCGCGCGCGTTTTAGCGCTTGGAGCTCAACCATTCCCGGTCCCTCTGGAATTCGGCGACGGTGTCGGCGAACGGCATGCCTTCCCCGATCGTGCGCTTGCGCATGCGGAGAAAGGCATAGAGGGCGCCGGTGCCGTAAAGCAACGCCAGCCCCAGGAGGGCGAAAATCCGGGCATGCGGATCGGGCCAAACGGAAAGCACCACGGCCAGCGAGGCCACCAGCAACGCCAAGGCTCCCAGCACCAGCGCGATGGCCAGCCAGAGGACGGCCTCGACCGCCCGCCATTTTTCCTCCTGCAACTCCGCCCCCAGCAGGCGAAGGCGTTCCTCCACCAACTTGACGGAAGTGAGGGCCAGGTCACGCAGCGCGGCAATCATTGTGAAACCTCAGCGGCGATTCAGCAACGCGCCGATGATCAGGCCGGCCACCAGGGCGGCACCGACGGATTCATAGGGATGCTTGCGGATGACCTGATCGACTTCCTTCAAGCCTTCCTCCGCCGCTTCTTTCACATCGTCCAGACTTTGAAATCTCTCCTTTGCAGCCTCCAGTTTGCGGGCCAGCTCCTGGCGGACTTCCTTGGCCTTTTCCCCCAGCTCCCCCGCGGTGGCATGAAGCAGTTGCTCGGCATCGGCAATCACACCCCGGACGTCCCTGGCGATGGAAGCACTTTTCGATTTGGGCGAAGATTTACGGGTCGAACTTTTGCGCATCGGAATATTGTGCCCGCCCCCAGGAGGAGGGGCAAGCTTGCGACCCCGGATCTTTGGGACGATTACAATCCCAAGTCTTTGGATGCCAACTGTTTCTCGATAAGATTACGGGCGGCGTGCCGGGCGCGAAGACGGGGATCAAACCAGATTTCCCCGAACATCTGGCCGAGCACGGTGAAAATCCCCAACAAAGGCAAGGCCAACAGCAGTCCATACACCCCGCCCAACATTCCCCCCGCAAAAATCATCATCACGGTTACCAGGGGGTGAACGTGCAGGGCCCGCCCGACTGTCATCGGGGTGTAGAGGAATTCGTCGAGAAGTCGGACCCCGCAAAACAGCAGGACCACCCCGAGCAAAAGTTGGGGATCATGCGGAGCCTGCAGCGCGCAGACACAGACCGCGACCAAGCCTCCCACGGCGGTGCCCACATACGGAACCCACGCAAAAACCGCGCAGATCAATCCCAGCAACATCGCATGGGAAAAGGTAAAAACGCCTTTGTCCAGCCCGAGGAGCCAGAGTCCGAGGCCGAGTGTGACCGTGTCGAGCATGGTCAGCCAAAACATCCCGCGAAAGTAGGCGTGCATCTGCCGGTCCATCCGGTCGAATAACAACAACGTCTTCTCAAAAAAGGCATTGGGCACGGCCCGTAGGATCATTTGGTGGAAAGCCGTGCCGTCCCGCAGAAAGAAAAATGTCAGAAAGGGCACCAACAACAGGCTGGGGAGCCATTTGAAGGCAAAGAGCGCCGCGTCCCCGGCAAACTGGGTTCCTTTGCCTTGCGCGAAAAAATCGATCCTCGCCTCCAACCCCGCCGCCAAGCCGGCCCGTTTGGCCATCGGAAAGCGGGCCTCGATGTTCTTCAGGAACTCGGACGCAATCTGCGTCAGTCGTTGCATCGTGTCGGGTAAATTGGTCTGGAACTGGCTCACCGAATTCAACATGGCGGGCAAAAGGGTCAGGGACGCCACCACACAAAGCAGGGAGGCGAGCACAAGAAAGATGGCCAGGGAATGCTGGGGCGCCAGGCCCCAGTGCTGGAGGCGAACCAAGAAGGGGTGCACGAGATAGTAGAAAACCACCGCAAGAATCAGGGGCAGGGCCAGCCAGGCAAATCGGTCCAGCAGAACGATGGATCCAAGGGTGCTGCCAATCACGCCGACCCAGATGATCGGATGCTCCAGCGTGCGGGAATGGGTGATGCGGATTTCCGGGTTCAAGAATTAAGAAAGAATCGAGGAGTCGGTATGGCCCTCAAGAAAACGGTGGAGGCGGGAGGACATCAAACGGGCCACCTGCACCGCCACCTTGAATCCCAGACGTGGGCGCGCATCTGCCAACCGCTCCAGATCGGACCGGAACATGGCAAAGGCCACGGAGGGTTCTTCCGCCACGACCGTCGCCAGGCGCGGAGTGGATTTTAGAAGCGCGATTTCCCCAAAACACTCGCCCGGCAGGATCTCCCCCAAGTTCCTTTTCTTCAACATTCCCTTGCGGGTCGCACGGAATTTTCCGGACACCACGATATACACGCCTTCGCCTTCCTCCCCTTCGTCAAAGACAATCTCCCCGGCCAAATACTGCCTCTCATGGAGGTAGAGTTTGAGGGTCTCCAGCTCCGGGCGGGTGCAGTTTTGAAAAATCGAAGCCGTACCGACCGTCTTGAGTTTGGGATCGAGGGGCGGCGGGCGGAAAAGGCTGGCAAGTTTCATCGGCTTGAGAATCTCCCCAACCCGTCCCCACGGCCAGCGCAAAAGTCCCTCTTTCATCTTGGGCAAAGGGCTCCCCTCCTTTTATGCTTCTACCTCCATGGAGATTCTGGAAAAAGTCGACAAGGGTGTGCTGGTCCTTTCCATCAAAGGAGAAGTCGACCTGCATGTCTCCCCTACCCTCCGGACCGCTCTCAAGGCCAAGGCCCAGGCAAAAACCCCTCGCTTGCTCCTGAATTTTACGGAGGTCGCCTATATCGACTCCTCCGGGCTCGCCACCCTCATCGAGTACTACCAGTCCGCCCGCGCCTACCAGGGCAAATTCGGCCTCTGTTGCCTCAGCCTCTCCGTGCGCAGTTCCATCGAACTGGTGCGCCTGACCGAGGTCTTTTCCATCTTCCCCACCGAGGCTGAAGCCCTGAAGTCCCTCGCCTCCTCTTGAGATTCCTCGTCGATGCCCTGCGCCGCGTGGAGGGGGAAGGCTACGTCACCCTCAACGCCCGGATTTACAGCTTTCTGCTTTGGGGCCTGACCAACCCCCGCGTTCTCTCCCCCACCCTGACCCTGCGGCAGATGATCCGCATCGGCGTGGAAGCCCTGCCCATGGCCAGTTTGGTTGCCCTCAGCGTCGGCTTCATCCTCGCCATGCAGGCCTCCACGGAATTGGGGAAGCTGGGCGCCAACGCCTTTATTCCTGATCTTGTTTCCCTCAGCCTCCTTCGCGAGCTCGGTCCCCTGCTCATCGCCATCATTGTGGTGGGCCGAAGCGGTTCCGCCGTCGCCGCCGAACTTGGCACCATGAAGGTCAACGAGGAGATCGAAGCGCTCAAGGTCATGGCCATCTCCCCGACCCGGATCCTCGTCGTCCCTCGCTACCTCGCCCTCATGATCATGCTGCCCATCCTGACGGTCTTCGGAAACTGTGTCGGTCTGGCCGGCGGCTGGGCGGTTTGTGTCGGCACCCTCGACATGACTTCCTCGTTCTACATCACCCATGCCGTCCAGCGGCCGGAATTGTGGGATCTCTACTCCGGCCTGATCAAAAGCGTCGTCTTTGCCCATCTCATCATCACCATCGCCTGCTACCAGGGACTCGGTGTCAGCGGCGGGGCGGAAGGCGTGGGCCGGGCCACCACGGCCTCCGTCGTTTATTCCATCCTTTGGATCATCATCGCGGATGCGGCCCTGACCGGCCTCTTCTTCTTCGTGCTATGAGAGAGGCCCCCAGAAAAATCGGTTCCGGACCAAAAAAGATTTTCAAGGCCGGCGAGGTCATCCTTGAGGTTCGCGATCTGGTCCAGGTCTTCGGCGACCGCCGTGTCCTCGACAACATCAGCTTTCAGGTCCGCGCCGGTGAAACCTTCGTGATCATGGGCGGGAGTGGTTGCGGCAAGACCACCCTTCTCCGCTGCCTCATCGGCGCCCAAAAGCCCACCTCCGGATCGATTCACCTCTTCGGGGAGGAGATCACCCGGATGGATCCCTTCGAAATGGACCGGATCCGTCTTCGCTTCGGGATGAACTTCCAGTTCGGAGCCCTCTTTCAGTCCATGACCGTCGGGGAAAACATCGCCCTCCCTCTCCGCCAACATAGCGATGTCGATCCCTCGCTGATTGAGATGATTGTGAAGATGAAGTTGGAGCTCGTCGGCCTGACCGGGTTTGAAAACTTCATGCCTTCCGAGCTCAGCGGTGGCATGCGCAAGCGGGTCGGCCTGGCCCGCGCCATGGCGCTCGATCCGGAGATCCTCTTCAGCGACGAGCCCACCTCCGGCCTCGATCCCGTCATGACCGCCGTGGTCGACCAACTCACCCTCGATGGCACCCGCAAAATCGGCGCCACCGCCGTGGTGGTCAGCCACGATATGACGAGCGTCTTCCGGATCGCCACCCGCATGATCATGCTGGGCAACGGACCCCGCCAAGGAGTGATCGTGGCGGAGGGCACGCCCGACGAGATCCGCAGCAATCCGGACCCTTTCCTCCAGCAGTTTGTCCGGGGCGAGGCGGACGGCCCGATTCCCCTGCGCATGGCCCAAGATGAATACTTGAAACACCTTCTCGGAGACGGCTGAATCAACCCCTTGCCATGAAAGCTTTCCGCACGGATTTCCTGGTGGCCGCCTTGGTCATCGTTTGCAGCGTGGTCATGCTGGTGGCGCTGACGGTGGCCATTTCCGGCATTCACCTTTCTCCCGCCAAAGCCACCCTCACCATCGACCTGCCGTCCGCGGTGGGCTTGGACAAGCAGGCGGAAGTCCGTTACGCCGGCGCCGCGGTGGGCCGGATCCGCTCCGTCCGCCCCCTCAGCGACGAGGAACGGCTGAAAGTCTCGCCCGATTGCGCCATCCGCGTCGTCGCGGACATCCACCATCCCCTCCCTCCCCTACGCGTGGGAACCACCGCCTCCATTACGGCGGATACCATCCTGGGGGAAAAATATCTGAATTTGGAACCTGGTCCGGTCATCAACCCCGGGCTGACTCCCGACACCATTCTCTACGCCAAGCGCTCCGCCTCCCTGGATGAGGTCATGACCTCCGGCAAGGTCCTCCTCGACAAAGCCAACGAACTGCTCGCCCAGAACCAAGAGGCAATCAACAAGGTGGTCAAGGATCTCAAAGTCGTTCTCGATAACTTCAAGGTCATTTCGACTTATGGAAAAACTTTTGTTGGCACGGTGGCCCGCAAGCCTTGGCGATTGGTATTTGGCGGGCCGGTTCCCCGATTGCCGTCCGAGGAAAAGATCATGAAAAGTGACAAGCCCGTTCCCGCCCCCATCCCGAACGACTGACCCGCGTGGATCCGGCTTCCCCCGCCCCCGAAGCCGTGCTCGACATCGAGCTCGCACCGCCCCGCCTTCACGGATTGCGCGTCCTGGCGGAAAAGTGGGCCCGACACGCCGGCTTTGGCGACCTGGAGACGGCCCGAATGCTGGCGGGGGTGGACGAAGCCCTTGCCAACATTCACCTTCACGCCTACGCCGGTCGACCGGGATGGGTCCGGGTGGAGGTGGAACACGGGCCCACGGAGCTTCTCTTTCGCCTGATCGATCGCGGTAAAGCGTACGATTCCGACCACGCCCCCTCACGCCAGCCCGGCGAATTGGGGTCGGGCGGTTGGGGCGGCCTGTTCATCCGGGAAGGCTTTCCCCGGATGGAGCGAAAGCGGGTCGGCGAGAAAAATATCCTGCTTCTCGCCCGTCCTCTTCCGAGGGAAAAAGGAGGGACATGAAGTTCACCTTCTGGGGCACCCGGGGAAGCATCCCCAGCCCATCCAACCCGGACTCCCCGACCCACGGATACGGAGGGGACACCACCTGCGTCAGCCTGGAATGGGGGCAGGACGGCCTGCTGATCATCGACGCCGGGACCGGCATCCGGCGCGCCGGTTTCCAGTGGCTTCGCTCGGGTCGAAAAAAATACACAATTCTTTTCACCCACGCCCACTGGGATCACCTGCAGGGTTTTCCCTTTTTCGCACCGGCCTATGTGGAGGGAAACACCGTCGAGATTCTTTCCCCCCGTCTTCCGGGACGTCCTCCCGGCAACATCATCCAAAAGGCCCTCTTTGCCCAACAGGAGGAGCCTTATTTCCCCGCAGGATTTCCCGAATTAAAGGCCCAGTTCAGTTTCCGCGAAGTTCAGCCGGGCGAGGAGATGAAGTTCGCCTCCGGCAAGGAAACTGTCCGGGTGCAAAGCGCCGTCACCCGCCATCCGGGCGGTTGCTTTGCCTACCGCTTCGACGGTCCTGGAAACGGCGGGGAACGCTCCCTCGTTTTTGCCACGGATAACGAACCCCCCATCGATCCGGCCAGCCCTCTCGTCAAGCTGACGCGCGGGGCCGATCTTTTAATTTGCGACGGCCAATACACGGACGAGGAACACGAAAAACGCCACGGCTGGGGTCATGGCACCCCGTCCCTATGCCTCCAGGAAGCTGTCATCGCCAAGGCCAAGCGGCTGCTCGTGACGCATTTTGATCCGGGTCATGCCGACCCCCAGCTGGAAAAGATGGAGGACGACCTCATCGCCGCAGCCCGGGAACGGGGACTGGAAGCCGCTTTTGCGCGACAAAACCAGGAGTTGTCTCTTTAGCCGGGTGATCTATTCGCGCGCGGCCGTCGGCAAGTCCTCCACCAAGCGGCGTTCGGATAATTCCCCCTGTAGGTTTACAAAACCGGTCCGGCCATTCAGGAGAGTCACCCGCGACCAGCCGGCATGGAAGGGAGCCACCACCAAAAACTGTGGTTTCACCAGAACCTTGCCTTCAAGGTCCAGAAACCCCCAAAGGGAACCTTCCCGGTAGGGAATCCGGCCCTCCTTGGCCTCCCGAATTTCATCAAAGGCAGGCTCCCGAACATACCGGCCCTGCGGACCAATCAGGCCCCACCTTCCCCCCACCGCCCCAGGAGCCACCCGGTCCCCGAGCGGAGGAGCCAGATCCACACCGAGAACGCCGTCAAAACAACCGGTTTTATCGATGATGGAGTAATTTCCACCCACCTGGACCGCTGCCACTCCCTCCCGGAAAGAGCGGGCATCGGAAAAGTACGGTTCAATCTTCCATGCCCCATCCAGACCTAGATACCCCCATTTCCGGCCAAGACGCGCCGGCGCCAGTCCGTGGCTGAAACAGCCAACCCAGTCGTACCGCTCCGGACTCACCCTCTTTCCTTCCTCATCCAGAAGAAACCAGTCCTTGCCGACCCGTACCCCCGCCCTCCCTTGGGTATACGGCCATGCCCAGTCGAAATGGGCGGCAAGAACCAGCGCCCCCTGGCTATCCACAAATCCGAATTTTTTTCCCAACCGCACCGGCTGAAGGGGTGAAGGGGTTTCCGCCAAGGCCGGCCACGCCAAGGCCAACGCCATCCCGGCCACGCATAAAAATTTCATGCCGAAATCATCTGCCTGCCGGAGGCTCTTTGACCATTACCTACCCCTGCCCGGGGGAATGAGCGGGGAATAACTTGCGGGCAACAGCCTCCCTTGTCCTTCCTCCGCTTCTCCCTAGCCTTGGGAGATGCTTTCAAAGGAAGCTCGAAAAAACTTGGCGACGGAACGGTGCGCCCGGTCGGTCGTTTGGCGCTCCGTCCACGCCCTCGGATCGCTCGATCTGGCCATTCTCCTTCTGCTCAGTCTGGCCGGCGTCTGTGCCGTCGCCACTTTCCTTGAATCCGGCTTCAGCGCCCGCGTTGCGCGGGCCTACGTCTACCAGGCACCTTGGTTCAACGTTTGGTTGCTCTTGCTCGGGCTGAATCTCACCTGCTCGGCCGCCACCCGCTGGCCGTGGGAAAGAAAACATGCCGGTTTTGTCATCACCCACGCCGGCATTTTGGTTCTTCTGGCGGGAGCCTTGCTGGGCCGGGCCAAAGGCTTCGAGGGTTCCGTGGATCTTTCCAAAGGGGCTCCTCCCGTCCGCGAAGTTCTTCTCGATCGCCCCCGCCTCACCGTGGAAAGCCCGGCGACCGGCCAACTCTTCTCCACTCCCTTCGATCCGGAAGTCCGCCCCCCCCCCCCCGAACGTCCCCGTCTTCTTCCCCTTCCCGGATCGGACGTGCGCCTCCTCATCGACGGCTTTACCCGCCGCTCCCATGAAAAAGCCGTCCTGACTCCCGATCCCTCTTCCGGCCAGCCCGGGCTCACCTTGGAACTTACCGGACCGTTCGGACCTGAGCCGATTGTTGTCTCGCTCGCTTTGGGAACTTTTCCCCGGATCGATCTCGGCCAGATGGCGGTGGTGGAGTTCCGCGATTCCCTGGCGGAGTCACCCGCTCCCCGTCCGACCTTTCGCGAAACCCAGATGATTCTTGCCCAGGACCCCTCGCACCCGATTCTTCACAACACCGCCGATGTCTCCAGCGGCTACCGTTTTTTTGTCGGGTCCCGCGAGGACAAGGCGCCGATGGAGTTCGAAATCCTCCGGCCGGACGGTTCCGGCGAGGTCTACCGCTTATCCGAAGTTCTCGGACGCACCCTGGCGAATCCGGACGGAACCAAAATTCTGGCCGCTCGGTACTGGCCGAATCTTGTTCTTCGGAACGGCCAGCCGACCACCGAAGGCGACCAGCCCGAAAACCCCGCTGTGCTGGTCATGCTGGAAGGATCCATCCCCGATCCCGCCGCTCCCGCCAAGCTGGTGCTGGCACCGGGCCCGACCCCGGGCACGGCCCGGTTCCGGGGCCAATCCGGCAATGAAACCCCGGTCCTCGGGGAAATCCGATCCGGCGAAAAGTTCTCCCCCGGCTGGCGGGGATGGTCTGCCCGCCTGTTGGCCTGGGAAGCTTCTGCCCGAATCGAATCCGTCACCGAGCCCCTGACCAACTCCGATCCCCGGCCCGGCCGCCCTGCCATCCATGTACGTCTTCGTCATCCCTCGGGCCAGGAGGGTTCGGCTCGTTGGATCGCTTCAGGAACTTCCGCCATTCTCCAGACGGAGGGTGCCGCCTCTCGTATCGGCTTTGGGCTCGAACTCCAGCCCCTCCCCTTCACCGTCCGCCTCGACTCTTTTGAAGTGCCGCGCGATCCCGGCACCGAGGAACCGGCCAACTTTCTCGCCTCCGTCACGTTTGCCGAGGAAAAGAAGAATTTGGAAGTTCCCGCCAAACTTCAGATGAACCAACCCGCCACCTTCCCGCCGGGGCTGTGGCCCCAGATCACCGGCCTGTCCTACAAGTTTTCCCAGGCCGGCTGGGATCCCCAAAATCTGAACCGCACCACGCTCCAGGTTCTGCACGACCCCGGCTGGATGCTGAAGTGGACCGGTTCACTCCTTGTGGTGGCTGGAATCTTCTCCATGTTTTACCTTCGCGATCCCAAATCCGCCGAATCATGATCCGATCCTTTTTTCTTCTCCTTCTTTTGATGGCAACCGGGATCGCCCGCGCCGATGTCACTTTGGCGGAAAACGATTCCGCCTACGATTCCCTTGCCATCCAGCATCGCGGCCGCATCAAACCTTTCTTCGGCTTCACCCAGGAAATGGCCGCGTCGTTGACCGGACGCACCACCATCCCCGTGCCCGACCACGGGCGCCTCGGTTCCCGTCAGTTCATCCTCTCCCTTTGGCAACATCCGTCCGGCTGGGAGGAGGCGCCCGTGATTCTCGTCGACCATGCCGCCTTGCGGAAAGAAATCGGCTTGGAAGGAAAGGACCGCTTCCACAGCTTTGCCCGGCTCAGCGCCCTCCCCCGCCTCAACCAGTTGGCGGCGGAGGCGGATGCCGCCAGGGCATCCGGCAGCACGGCGACCGTTCCACCCCTTGCCGCTGCCGCCCAAACTGTGAGGATGCGTCTCGGCATTTTCTCCTCCCTTCGGTCCGGCGAGGCGTTTCGCATGCTCCCACCACCGGCGGGATCTCCGCCCGGGGTCGCCTGGGCTCCGGCGCCGTTCCAATCGGCCGACTCCCTCCGCAATCTGCAGACCCGCGGCGAATTCTCCTCCGCCAAACTCCGGGCGGAATCCTGGTATTTTGTCTTTCACCCCTTCCGCTGGGCATGGGTGGCCTGGCTCCTTTCCGGTGTCTGCCTTTTCCTCGCGGGAAAAACCCCTTCGGGGCCGGGGCGCCGGCTCGGTTGGCTTCTGGCGTTGGCAGGCTTCCTTCTTTTGGCGGGGGGATTTGCCCTCCGCGTCTGGCTGGCGGGGCGTCCCCCTGTCACCAACATGTACGAAAGCATTCTGTGGGTGGCCTTGGGAACGGCCCTTTTCGCCCTCTTTTTTTCCTTTCGTTACCGCTCGCCGACCTATTTGTTGGCCGCCGCTCCCGTGGTCATCCTTGCGCTGATTGCGTCCGATCTTCAACCCGCCGTCCTCGATCCCGCCATGAATCCTTTGGTTCCGGTCCTGCGCAGCAACTTTTGGCTCACCGTCCATGTCCTGACGGTCACCCTCAGCTACGGGGCCTTCGCGTTGGCCACGGCCCTTGGTCACTTCCTTGTTATTGGCGCGATCCGAAAGAACACCGCCCTGTCCAACGAGGATCCCGGTGTCATGCACCTTTACCGGTCCCTTCAAATCGGTGTCCTGCTGCTGGCCACCGGCGTGATCCTCGGCGGCGTCTGGGCCAACTACTCTTGGGGGCGCTTTTGGGACTGGGATCCCAAGGAAACCTGGTCCCTCGTCGCCCTTTTATCCTATTTGGTGCTTTTCCACGGGCGCCTCGCCGGTTGGTTCACGGGGTACGGTCTGGCCGTCGGTTCCATCGCCGGTTTCCTCACCATCCTCATGGCTTGGTACGGGGTCAATTTTGTTCTCGGCAAGGGCCTGCACAGCTACGGATTCGGCTCCGGAGGACAGTCCTACGTCGCCACCTTTGCCTTGGCCGAGGTGGCCTTCATCCTTTTCGCCCTATTTCGCCACCCCCGCATCGTGGCATCACCTTCACCATAATCTTCATCCAAGCCGTGCCCTCCATTCTTTCCCTCGTCGATCTCAAGCTCCGTTGCCGCCTCGGCGTTCCCGACGCCGAGCGCCGCAACCCCCAAAAGGTTCTTTGCACCGCCGTCTTTCCCGTTCCCTCCCTGGCCAAAGCCGCCCACGGGGATGACCTTCGCCAAACCGTCGACTATCATGCCCTCAGCCGGGTCCTGGAGGCGGAAGCCCGGCGGACTCCCCGCAGGCTTCTCGAGCGGCTCGCCATCGATCTGGCCCGGTCCGCCTGTCGAACCTTCCGCCTTCCTTGGATCGAGTTGGAGTTAAAAAAATTTATTCTTCCCAATACGCGTTGCGTCTCGCTCCGGGTCCGGGTCGCCGCCAAGGATCTACGTTAATCGTCCGATTCAGCTTCCCCGCCTGCAGGGGTTTTTTTAAATTTTTCCGATGCGTGCGCTCCTGCTTTTTTTGGCAACGCTTGTCTCTTGGGCCCAAGCCTCCCTGCCCCTGGAGATGGTCGCCGGGCCCGGCGCCGATACCCTCACCCTCCGCCTGGGCAAGCTTCCGGAAGCCTCCCAACCTCTCCTGATCGTCGCCACCTCTTCTGGCCCCAATGGAGCCGGCATGGTTCCCTTTGGCCAAAACAAAACGGGCTCCACCCTGTTTCTTCCTTTTCAGGCCGACCACATCCTCCTCATCCGTCCGTCCGGCGAACCGAAAATCTCCCTCCGAAAGTTCAACGGCTTCGGCCTGACCCCGGAATCCAAAGATGCCCCGGGAGTGAAACTAACCGGCAATAAAGAGGCCGGCTGGGAGATCCAGATCCCCCGGGCCTGGACAGCTAGCAAGGACCATCTGGGAGTGGTGGCTATCCTCAAGGATATGTCCGTCAATTCCGGCTGGGGCCGGGTGGTCGACTCCACCGACCCCTATCTCTTTCCCGGGGAAAACGACCGATATCTTTCTCATTCCCTTTCTTTCCGAGTGCCCGCTGTCGGCTCCACGGAGGCCGCCCCGTCGAGCTTGCTTGCCCGGGGTGCCGGCAAACTCCGCATCTATCAGATGTTCCCTCGCCTCTTCGGCAACACCAACACCAGCCGCATCCCCAACGGCACCTACGAACAGAACGGTTGCGGCAAATTTGCCGACCTCAACGACGAGGTTCTGACTTCCCTGAAGAAACTCGGTTTCGACGCCATCTGGGTTACCGGTGTCCTCCGTCAGGCCACCACGCGGGACTACTCCTCCATCGGCCTGCCCCCCGACGATCCCGATCTTCTCAAGGGTATCGCCGGCAGCCCCTACGCGATCCGTGACTACTATGATGTCTGTCCCGACTACGCCGTGGATCCCGCCAAGCGCATCGAGGAGTTCAAGGCCCTCCTTACCCGCGCCAAAAAGAACGGCCTGAAAATCTTCATGGATTTTGTCCCCAACCATGTCGCCCGGAGTTACGGCTCCGTCATTCACCCGGAACGTGATTTCGGCCGGGACGACCAAGGCACCGACTTCTTTTCCGGGGATGACTTCTACTATTTGAAACCAAACTCCGAAGGCCCACCTCTCCGTCTCGCCACCTTCGATCCCCGAAAAAAGGAGCCGCTCACCCCCACCACCAAGGTCATCTGGGAGGACAAAGAAAACCGCTTCCCGGGATTGAAAGAAAAAATCGACGGTCTTTTCCCACCGGAATCCAAACGCGGAAAGGTCACCGGGGACAATCAGGACACTTGGCGGCCGAAAATGGATGTCTGGTACGAAACCTGCAAATTCAACTACGGCTATGACTTCACCCGGGGGGCCAAGGGCCAACGCAAACACCCCACCGTGACGCAACCCGATATCCCTGTTCCCAACCTCTGGAAAAAAATGGATGCCGTCCTGGCCTACTGGCAGGAGATGGGGGTCGATGGCTTTCGCTGTGACGTCGCCCACATCGTCCCCGTGGAATTCTGGCACTGGGCTTTGGCCCGCGCTCGCGAACGCAACCCGAAGACTTTTTTCTACGCAGAATGTTATGAAGGCGATGTCCGGTTGGAGGTTCCCGATGCCAACCCTGACCTTGTCCCCTTAAAGTCCAACCCCACCAGCCTCCTGGAAGCCGGTTTCGACGCCGTTTATGGCCACGATGCCTACAAGCGCCTGATGGAGATTTATCAGGACAAGGCCTGGGCCAACGACCTCGACCATGCAAGCCGCTCGGGATTTGTCGGGGATAACTCCGTCCGCTACGCGGAAAACCACGACGAGGTCCGGGTGGCTTCGCCCCAGCACTGGGGAGGTCACGGCCCGCTCGTGGGCCGTCCGGTCAGTGGCATCCTCTTCGGCCTCTCCCGGGGTCCCGTCATGGTCTATTACGGCCAGGAGGTCGGGGAGCCCGCGAATGTCGGAGCTGCCGGTTTTGAACTGGATAAGGGCCGCACCACCTTTTTTGACTACTGGTCCGTTCCCACCCTCATTCAATGGATGAATCAGGGGAAATACGACGGCGGCAGCCTGCCCGAGTTGAATCGGGAGCTGCGCTCCTTTTACGGTCGTCTCCTCCACAGTCTGACCCATCCTGCCCTCGCCCAAGGAAACTTCCTCCCGCTGAACCCAGCCAATGCCCACAACCCTTCCTATGCTGTGTCCGGCGGAAAGAAGGAATCGGGTCGTTGGCTTTACTCGTTTCTCCGTTACGATCCGGTCTCCAGGCGCTCTCTGCTGGTAGTCGCAAATCTCCACCCGAAAAACAGCGCCTCGGATGTGAAGCTGAAGTTCTCCGAGGAAGCCTCGAAATTTCTGGCCTTGGCGCCGGAAGCGGCTTTGACCGGCTCCGACCTGCTCTCCGGAAACCCCTTAACCTGGCAAACCAACGCCAAAGATCTGACCCAAGTCGGAGTGCCCTTGCCCGCGTTGCCCCCCCTCTCGGTCGCCTATTTCGACCTCACCGCCAAATAAAGCTTGGGATTTCCCATTTTCTAGGCTGCCTCCTCCACCAAAACCGGCACCTTCCTTCCGGTCAGCTTTCGCCACCAGACATGGCCACAGGCGGCCAAGACCAACACCACCAGAATTAAAAAGAAGGCCGTCACTCCGGCATTCACAGCCTGGGCCGTCGCCAGTTTGGCCTGCCCCAATTCCGTGGCCCGCCTCATCCCCGCCAAAAATCCCAGACGCGGGTCGGCACTGAAGATTTTTAGCCACCCGGCGGAGAAGGTCACAATCACCAGCCAGATCAGCGGCAAGACCGTCACCCAGGCCAACCGCGCCCGATCCATTTTGATCAGCACCGTGGTGGCCAATCCCAGGGCCATGACGGCCAGCAGTTGATTCGCTACCCCGAAAATCGGCCAAAGGCTGTTGATCCCGCCTTCCGGATCCACCACCCCTTGGTACAAAAACCAGCCCCACCCGGAGACAAACAACACGCTGCCCAGAACGTTACCGATCGGAGACTGCACCTGGCCCCAGGGCCGATGCAACCACCCCAACACCTCTTGCACCAAAAAGCGTCCGATCCGCGTTCCCGCGTCGATCGTCGTCAGAATGAAGAGCGCCTCAAACATGATTGCGAAGTGGTACCAGAAGGCCATGCCGACCTGCCCCAACCCGCCAAACGAACGGGCGAAAATCTGGGCCATCCCCACGGCAAACGTGGGCGCCCCTCCGGTGCGCCCAATCATCGTCTGCTCCCCCACCGATTTCGCCAATTCTTGCATTTGCGGTTCCGTCACGGGAAAGCCCAGTTCGGTCACCCTTTGCACCACCGCGGCCGGTTCCCCGCGGAGATTGATGGCAAAATACTCCCCGGGAGGCATGGCGCATGCGGCGATCAACGCCAAGACCCCCACGCACATCTCGGTGATCATCGCACCGTACCCGACCAGCCGGATGTCGGCTTCATTGGCGAGAAGTTTGGGGGTGGTTCCGGAGGCCACCAGGCAGTGGAAGCCGCTGATTGCCCCGCAGGCGATGGTGATGAAGCAAAAAGGAAACACCGGTCCGGCAAACACCGGCCCGGTGCCGTCAATAAAACGGGTCAGGGCCGGCATTTCCAGGGGGGGAGCCAGGAACGCCACCACCACGCCCAGCGCCGCCACCGTTCCGATTTTTAAAAAAGAACTGAGATAGTCCCGCGGGGCCAGCAACAACCAGACCGGCAGAACGCTCGCCGCCAACCCATAACCCATGATCGCCCAAGCCAGCGTGGTCGCAGGCCAGGTGAACATCTTTGCCAGAAAAGGCGTCCCGGAAGCCAGGCTCCCGCCCCAGACACAACCCACCAAGCCCAACACTCCGAAGACGGTGACGAGGAGCGTCCGTTGGTTGCCGGCCCCCCGCATCCCCAACCCCATCGCCAAAGCCAGCGGCATGGTCAGGACAATGGTGAAAAGCCCCCAGGGACTTTCCGCCAGCGCCTTCACCACCACCAAGGCCAGCACCGCCATCAGCATGGTGATGATTCCAAGCAACCCGATCACCGCGAGGGTCCCCGCCACCGGTCCGACTTCCTCCCGCAACATCTGTCCCACCGATTTGCCCCGACGCCGCAGACTCAGCCAAAGAATGATGCTGTCGTGCACGGCCCCTCCCAAGACCGCCCCGATCAGAATCCAAAGCAATCCCGGAAGGTATCCAAACTGGGCCGCCAAGACGGGCCCGACCAGCGGCCCCGGTCCGGCAATCGCGGCAAAATGGTGGCCAAACACCACCCAGCGGTTCGTTTTGACGAAATCGTGCCCGTCGGCGTGGCGTTCGGCAGGCGTTCGGCGGGACGGATCAATGGTCAAAACGGTTGCCATCAGCCACGCGCTGTGAAACCGATAGCCGATCGCGTACACGCATACGGTGGCCACAACCAGCCAAAGGGCGTTGACGGGCTCACCCCGTTGCAAAGCGACCACCCCCAGCGATGCCGCTCCCGCCAAGGCAATGGCAAACCATGCCAGCTTGGCTGGGATGGAAAGCCTTTGGCCCATGATCCACCCTATACCTTGGGAAAAAGTTCGTCTATCCGCCTTGTCATTCCGGCGTTTCCGGTTAATTACGCAGGATGCAAAAATTCATCATCCGTTTCAGTGGTCTTCTCGCCCTTGCCGCCGTCTTCACCCTCTCCGATGGCTTGGCCCAAGACTCCAAGCGGGACACCACCAAGCGCAAGAAAGCAACTTCCTCCGAAGAGGATGCCGATGCTCCCTGGAAAAATATGCCCCTCCTGCTGGACCGTCCGGACAAACCTTATGAGGTGATCGGCCTGGTGAGTGCCCCGCAGGTTTTTCTTTGGGACGATGAGGAGTCCATGAAGGAAGCGATGCAAAAACAGGCCTGGAAGATGAAGGCGGACGCCGTGATTTTGGATCGGGTGGACACCAGCTTCCGCTTTACCGGTCCTGCCGGCGGCGCCAACGGCCGCGCCATCCGTTACAAGTAATCCCGCAAAGGTAAGCCGGCTCGGGGCGTTTTGCCCTTGGTTCGATTTCGGTCAGGCCACCAAACCGACGGGGGGCGCATCGACCAACCCATACCCGTTGTTTCTTTGCCTCGGCTCGTATCCCGCTTCGCGGATAAGCCGCTTCATCTCCTCCAGGCTAAGCCGGAAGCTCGTCCCCGCGCTGGAGACCACGTTTTCCTCCATCATCAGGCTGCCAAAATCATTCGCCCCGAATTTGAGCGCGACCTGCCCCATGGCGGGCCCTTGCGTCACCCAGCTGGACT
>Ga0214917_10002083_pt1 | contig 24956 bp, 11 predicted proteins | sample LL_1208_BB_MetaG_FD_177983 | JGI IMG/M metagenome (GOLD analysis project Ga0214917, IMG submission 177983) | Freshwater microbial communities from Lake Lanier, Atlanta, Georgia, United States - LL_1208_BB | ecosystem: Environmental > Aquatic > Freshwater > Lake | place: USA: Georgia | collected...
AATCATATGTTGATGCCCGAAATGGAACTGTTTATCCGTTTCCGGTATACGCGTCTTAATTTGCAATTTCCTCGAGAAGAAATCGGGGAATGGACCATATACATATTTGATAATATGCATATTTCGGGCGATAGATTTATGACGGAAATCGTGTCGACCAATATGATATGGATTCTGGAAATCGCGTACACAATGCATAAACCGGTTATAGTGGTTATTCACATAGTGTTCTTCTTCGCTCGTTAGAATACCACTCGCGCCATTTTGAAAATACACCAGATTCTTTTGCTGTAAAAGAGCAACCGAGAGGTCGTTTCTAGGTGAATCCTCTCTATCTACTGAAGTCAATGACGGAATACGAATTGCTTTTGCATCTTCTAATCCATCGAAAATACGATTTTCTTTTCGTCGCAAACCAGTTGTAAACAAAAACTCGGTGGTAGTAAGAGCAAGTCGCCAGTGTGTATTATCGAACGAATTCTCATATCCAGCTACTTCTACGTCAATTGCCACTGCACCAAATTCGCTATTATGAGAAGTCACCAAATTCCACGAATCCGGTGCCTCTCGCCGAATAATATCGCGACTCTTATCCGTAGAATGATAATCGATTAAAACCGCACAATTGAAGAGAGGAGAATGATGTCGTATCCATTGTGTCAGAAGTGCCTCTTCATTATAGAAATGCGATATCAAAATATTATTGTGGTGAATCGAATCTCGTGTAAATCGCGTATCGATTTCTTCATACACCACATATTCATTGCGTTTTTCATCGACATACCATACTTTCTTATACGGATACGTCACAATGAAATACGTAGGTGCACCATTACGAATACGATTCACACGGTCCTTGATTTCATCAATGAAATTCCACGCCAATACATAAATCGCGAGAAGTTCTTGCGACTCTGCCAACTTATTCGGCGCCACAATACGGTATTTGTTGTTTGTAGCATAATACCCCTGCTTTATCGGCGAATCATCCGCAATATAATTGAGCGACATATTCCATTTCAACGAATTCAATACCGTCATTCCCTTCGCCGCAGCACCATAACCTACTATTTTCGCACCGCGTTTAATCATCTTTTGTTGCCACCGATACAACCACTGCGACAATTCATTGACCTTCTCCACATAGACATAATACAGCAAATCATCGTATAATCCGATTTCCTTCTCGTATTTGTATATTGCGTTCTGGGTAATATCCGTAGTCGACTGCAGTTTAAAACGGAAAATATAAGAGGATCCATGTACAGGCGTCTTCTCCACACCATCGAGACAAAGTCCCGCCATCTTACCCGCAATATCCATCGACCGGACAGTGAAAAATGACAAATGTTCGTGATAAGCAGTATCATATTGTCCCCTTTCTATCATCTCCGATTGAGAGGTTTGGATATACAAAATCGTATTTTCAGTCATCACCTCTCGACATTTACTCAGGAAAAGAACCGGGTCAGGTACGTGTGCACATACATTTTGTGCTACAATGATATCAAGCGACGGATAATTCGGAACTGGATCTTGCCCCCAAAATCCGACAGTCACATCGTGACCTTTCGCACTCGAAATAGCATGAATATTACGTGCAGGGTCATATCCATATGTTTGCCATCCTCTCTCCTTATACCAATCGAGAAGAGAACCGTCATTACACGCGATTTCCAATACTGTCCCTTTTCCAGTAACACCGGATTCTTTGATCGATTTATCTGCGAAATCGCGGAAGAATTCGCGCATCGTATTGGACGTACCACTCAAATAAATATAATTGGAGAAGACCTGTTCCGGTGGAATCGTATAACTTAACTGGGTATGATAGCAATTACGACAGACATCCAAACGGAGAGGATACTCATCCAATACTTTATTTTCACTGCTCAAATAATGATTCGCGTTCGGTTGTGTACCGAAATCGTATAAAACTGCCATATTTTCGGCGCGCTTACATACACGGCATTTCGCGCCGTCGGTAGCAGGGTTCAAATAATGGTCGCTATTACAAACATACTTTATATTTGCAATCAATTCTTCCACTATTTTACCGTTTCGTCCTCTCCATTCCATTTCGAAATCTTTTACGAGACGGTCATTATTCATTGAGAATCCAAATGACCGTTTTTGTCTATCGCTATCTTTTTCATATAATACATTGCATCCAGTCTTGCATCCTATCTCATTCGCAATCTTGGCAACAGTACAGTTGAAAGAACACAGATTATAGACTTGATGTCCTATTATCCGGTCTCGCTTTTCAATCATCTTCTCTATTACCGTTTTAAAATCCTGGATAGAGAGGATACTACGACCCATATGCGCACCTTGTACACGGACTTTACCGAATAAAACTGCATCTCTTAACATCTTGATATGGATAGAGGTGCGTTTCTGGTTCGGCGAAATACCAATGACGGTACCGAGACGTAATGCTGCAGAATGAATATGCGTGAGAGTACGAATATTCTTCTCGCGATTATACATTGACGCCATATACTTATCGAATAATTGTTCGTGTAAAACCGCGGTCTCTGTAGGTTCTGACATACCGTGTCCTTCATACAATGCCGCAGTACTCGAATACAGGAGAAGAGCACCGCGTTTCATTTTTCCAGCGACGCTCATAATATCACCCACATTCGCATCAAATACCTCTCGCTCACTACTATTATCGCATTTCTGATGCCCCACCAAACCACCCAAATAAATAACCACGTCCGAGTTCGACACATCGGCGTCTTTCCCACGTCCTTGAGGAGTATGAATAACCATATCCGTAGATTCGAATTCTCTACATAGATAAGAACCGAGATAACCGCGATGACCTATTACCGTAATATTTACCATCAATTACAAATAAATAAAATTCAACCAATACATTTATATTGCTTTTTTATCGGTTGTGTTTTTATAAAATTACAAAAAGTACAATTGTGATTATTGTAATTTGTGATTCAGAACAGTAAATACAGAATCAGAATTTTGGACGGTTATGAGGTTTTGCAGTGGGTAGATGAAAATCTAGGCGAAAATTACCTTATCTTATATTGTTATAGGGCGATGACAGATTACGATCCTTCTAATAACGAGTATGAGCACGAGCACGAGCACGAGCACGAGTATGACCCTTCGGGGAACTATGACCCTTCGGGGAACTGGGACCCATCCGGAAACTGGAATCACGATAACGACAATGAGTCTTGCGATGAACACTCTCGTTATGGACGAGACGGACGAGATGGACGAGACGGACGGGATGGACGGGATGGACGAGACGGACGCGATGGAAGGGACGGTAAAGACGGCAAATGCTGTTCTGGACACCACGGACACGGACCCCGTGGACCCACTGGACCTCGTGGACCAAAAGGATGTGAAGGTCCTACTGGGGAAACGGGACCTACTGGTCCAACAGGTGAAATAGGTCCTACCGGAGAAATGGGTCCTACTGGACCTACAGGTGAAATGGGACCTACCGGATATACGGGTCCTACTGGCGAAACCGGAGCAACTGGTCCAACCGGTTCTATTTCCGATGCATTTATCCACGCATATTCCATCACTCCACAAAACGTTGGCGTTGACGAAGCGGTTATGTTAGATTTTGCATCAGCAATTGTAGGTGGAGTTGGATTTGTCAATGGTACGAGAGAAGTGTATACATGGCAACCCGGTTACTATTATGTCCACGTAATTCTTCATCACAAAGAACCATGCCAGTTCAGCATAATGAAAAACGACGTGATTGTCGTACCCGGTGGTATTTTCAGTTCACCTACTGGTTCAACGCAAAGTATTAATTCGTTGATTATGTATGTAGACCCATCCGATTTCATTTCACCCACACCATTATCACCTTCTGGATTTGCCTGTAAAATCCAACTCAAAAACCATACATCTTTTGTGCCGGTTGTTTCTCTCGACGGAACAAGTGGAGCAGGAAGTGCAGAACCGGACACAACTTGCAGTCTAGCGATGATTCTCCTCAAATAAATCATTTGGTGTAAAGGCGGGTTTTAGGTGCGGATAGATAAGTTACGGGGGTTATACTAGGGGTTTTCTACTGGGGGTTTATTTTTACATAATATTGGATTATACCAACCCAATATTATGGTATAATTCGTTAAAAAATGATTTAAAAAATAAAATAGCAATATATAAAAACCTGTAAATAATGAATGCTCTGTATATGGCGGATTTCCATCAGGATGTGTTAAAGATAACCAACCCCAAAATAATATCGTTTTATGAATCAAATCCACATATCGATTTTGAGACTGTGAATCTAATGATAATAGATATATTGCAGAAGAATAGTAACTGTAAATTAGACAATATCGAGAATACGATTCTGTATCCCGAAGACTCAAAAATAAAAGAAATAGACAATTTTATTACTAACTTGCGCGATTCGATAGGAAAGTTAATACAAGTTATATCGAGTAAATATATTGGTATAAAATCGGAATACATACGAGATTTCAAGTCAGTTTCGAAGGAATCTGACCCAAGAGAGATGCTACATCAAACAAACCAAATCTTTTTCGAAAAATCGTGCTCCCTTTTGTCCGTCGCATATCATCTCCGTTTTTCAAATATAAACGAGAAGATAAAAGTAATGTTGACTCAATTCAATAAAATATTGACGTCAAATACCGAGCAGATATTTGCCAAACCAGCTACAACGTCTTCTCGTAATGTGGAAGAGTATATTAACAATTTCGAGTCAAACTCGACGCATATGATACAGGCAATTGTCAAATTACTATCAGAATGTTTGACATCATATGAATTGCGAGTAAAAAACGCAATTGATTCGATAAAGAGACGAGAGGACCCGTCATTTTCGAACTATTACAAACTCATTTACGAATTAAATGACACTTTGCACCAATTGCCAAACACGGCAGAGGATACGGAGAGTGCGGGTGTATTTGAACAGCTACTATCGAGGACATTTACTACAGCTTCAATATCCAGAGAATCCGGTGCGAATGAATATATATTGTCAAGAGAGGACAAACCCGAGATTTACATAGAAACGCAAGATGTTCGCGAACATAATATTGGTGTATCCGATGTAAAAAGATTCATAAAACGCGCGATAGAGAAGAACACAAACAGCATACTCATTTCACAGTACACTGGAATCACTTCCAAACCGAATTACCATATTGAAATACACAACAAGATTGTGGTTATTTTCCTGCATAAAATGCTATATTCACAGGAGACCATTCAAATTGCGACGGATATGATTGACGCACTCTCATCCAAATTAACCGATTTTTGCTCTCTATCGAATAGTGAATACTCGATTCCAAAAGATATACTAGACAATGTAAATCGGGAATACCAACAATTCATTCTACAGAAAGAAACGATTGTAACCGCGTTTAAAGACCACCACAAACGTCTTCTCTCACAATTAGATGATATGCGGTTCAGCACACTCGATAAATACTTGTCTACACGTTATTCCTCTTGTAAAAAACAAGGATACAACTGCGACCTATGCAATAACTTCAATGTAGGTACACTCAAGGGACTCGCTGCACATAAACGCGGTTGTGCACGCAAATTAAACAAAACGTCACTCATAGACGACTGTATGGAAAAAAAACCCGCAATATAACGAATTCAAAAAATGCAAAAATGTATTTTTTGTATTACAATTTTACACTGCATTGATGCTATTGTGACCAAAATTATAAATTAGGCGTTTTAAATTATTGTATGGATATATATAATGCCGTCCACTCCTTCTCATCCTAGTTCTCCGGTGAATGTACCGACAACGGACCCTTCTTCAAATCCGGTTGGATATGTTGTTACGAATCAGCAATTTACTGATTCGAGCGGAAATGAGCACGTTCATACGCAATTTACTACGGTAGACCCGACATCCGATGTACAGATAACAGAGGATTTGTCCGGAGATATCATTAAATATCATGATGATACGAATGAAACCGCGAAGGCGGCGCTTCTCACGCAGATACAGACGTATGCAAATGATATAAAATGCACGAGTTTTCATGGAAAAGGTAGTATTGACGACTATACGCAGTTGTTTCAAGCGGCAGCGCAAATCGCGAATGAATCGTCGCAGATGCAATTAGATATCGACATTGAAGGGTTCAACGAATTCGCTAGTGCGGCGGACGATCTCAGCAAATTGTTTACCAGTTTCATTTTGAAACTGGAGAATGTGAGTATAATCGACGATACTGCATTCTTGACTGCGGTTGCAAATGCACTTTCAAAAATAAGCAATCTGTCGAAAGTATTTGGCAAATTCAAAGAGACGATTTTGGCGACTTCGACCATTCACTTACCCAAATCCGCTCATGATGCGTCGGTTATATTGAAAGACGTAGTCAGTCAAGTGAATTGCGCGATGACTTATATAAACCACTTTGTCGATTCGAGTATTCCTGCACCAAGTGCGGCAGAATTATCTACAGAAGAGAAAGGCATTATTGACGCTGCGGTGACAACCATTAATAATTGGAATATATTATGCGACCAAGGCGTTAGTATTGCAATGTCAAACGACCCGGATATTCAGTTCGTCAATAATGCTAGTCAGGAATTACGTCAAAAAACACAGACTTTGAATAATGCCACCGCTCTTCTCCGGTCCAAATTCTCCGCATTCAATATGCGTCAATAAAATATACATTATGCCTACGAAGCTCCCTATGGTCGTTTCTCCGGATAATCATCCAATTCATACGCTCGTTCCTCTCTCCGGAATTGTACCTAAACCAATATAAAAGACAACGACGTATCAGAATAGAACAGCAATGGATGAAGACGCGAATGAATATATAAGACCGCCGGATGAACCGATACGAGAATGTCTTTTGCCGCCGTCTGGACAAATAGATAGCGTATTATTTGAACAACAAGAGTTGCAGCGTATATTGGAAGAAAGCGAAATCGATTATGAATTGCAATTTGCATTGGAAGAATCGAAACGAATGGAAGACGAACGAAAAGAACGCTGTCGTCATTTTGCGGATTTTCGATTCAAGATTAAACAATTCGAGAAGATGGACAAATCCAATTCGGAATTCTATGCAGAAATGATTCATTATATAGATATGTATGAGAGGTACGGGTCTTCTCCGTTTGTAGTGACCGAACAATTTTATATGACATTCCGAAAAACGGTGGATAATATGCGATTGAACCGAGAAGAGAAAGCAAGATTACAATTGTTAATAAAAATGTAAACAAGATAAATATATAGATACGAGTACCAATAGAATATGAAAATATGAAGAGAGCAATCAAAATAAATAATATAATGAGATGTATGTCATCGTATTATAACCGTCCAGCAAAAATGATTACTCCGATTTTGACGGATGTTTCCTTGCGAGACGGTATTCAAGGTGCAAACCCGGATGATTATCCTACAAATAAAAAACTCCACATACTGCGTTCAATCTGCGATAAATTTTCGCCTCAAAATATCGAAATCGGTTCATTCGTTTCTCCAAAAGTATTACCTATTATGGCAGACACGGCAAAAATATTCGAACAGGCATCCAATGTATCCGCAAATTTGTATGCGTTGGTACCGAACAAAGTCGGTCTATTTAATGCAATCGACTCTGGATTTACGAACTTTTCCTTTATCACATCGGTTAGTAATGCATTCCAGTTCAAGAATACTGGTAAAAATCTACTTCAGAAGAAAACGGACTTACACGACATGATGAAGTATATCGCAAAACTGAAATCGCATACGAGGACGAAATTGTATGTTTCGTGTGTAAATGAGTGTCCAGTAACGGGTCCGATTGACAACGACGTCATTATTTATGAAATCCTCTCATCTTATGGACAATCGAACGAGTATAGTCAATATGGAGAATACGACGAAATATGCCTCTCCGATACAATGGGGACATTAAAACCGCGCGATTTTGAATATATCGTGGACGGTTTATTGCGGTTCGGTATGCCAAAGACGCAATTATCTGTCCATTTGCATATAAACGAAGAAAACGAACAGGCAGCAAAACGAATTCTGTTTGCGTGTTTCCATAGAGGAATCAGTAGGTTCGATGTATCGGTATTATCGGAAGGTGGGTGTTCGGTTACAATGGATAAAAAACAATTGAAACCGAATATGACCTATGATTTTTTCTATAAAACACTCGATGAATATAATGTCCAGACACGCAAGGCAGACGGTCACGACTGACCGCCTTTGGTAAGGAGTAAACTCCTTATGTGAACACAATCGCTGTATTACTCCAGACGATAAAATGGAGCAACTATGATGTATCGTGAGAGGTCGACATGTTAACATACGTATCCATAAACTTCTCACATTCCAGCAAAAATTCTTCATTCGTTTTCGGTTTTTGTGTTTCGTATTTGCCTTTCAATAACTCAACTACGATTATCGTCAATTCTTCAAACGAAGCATTCAATCTTAATATTTCCCCGGTCTTAATATTGAATAAACGCGTTTCTCTCGGATTTAAATATTCAGCAGAACGCTGAAAACGAAACGGTTTCGGCACATTGGTCATATTTACGATTTGCCATAACCACGCATATAATATTGTCTGTAACTTATGCTCTGTAGTAATTGCATTCGTACACTTCAATTCCCACAATGTACGCCATGTAATTAAATCCGCTCTTGCAGAAAATCGAATCCTTCTAGGCAATATGACCGAATAATACTGCAATATAGAATGAATAATATCATTTTCTGCATCCATTTCCCGGTCAATAATAGAATGTTCGACGAGAGGAGGATGATCAGCACATTCTTCGCCTATAATAGCATCCAATCGGTCCATAAAAGCATCTACCATATCATCCGATAACCATTCATAATCGTCCTCTCCAATTTGGTTCCATTTAAAGAGAAGACGTTCTTTACATGCCACGTATAAGTTCGATAAACGGAGATAATCTGCCGCGGTTTCGCATTCTTCCGGCATACTATCGACCACGCGTTTCAAGAATAAACACTGTTTTTCCGTAGTATCGGACAAACTATCTGCAATAATATGCCGTAAAATACTTGCACCGATATTGACTGGTCGTGTTCCGTCCGATTCGTATTTGCGGAAAAGATGATCGTAGTAAATACTCGGAATCGCAATACCATTTAAATCGCACACATCTTCATATAATCCGCGAGAGGTTTGTATTACATTTGGAATATCGATTGTCGTATCTTCTCTCGGTTCCACCTCGCGTATGAAAATCGTCTCTATCAACGGCGATATGTTTTCCAATACGTGTTCCGAGACATACTTCGCCAGTTCGGAAGGAACAACGTCGAAGTATCGGTCTTTTTCGACCGTATCCGCGGAACTCAACTCCGACTTCTCGTAGAATTTCTCGCGAGGAATACCACTGAATTCCACATACCCTTCGTCTCGCATTTCCCGGTGCGTCTTTTTCAAGAAATCGAAAGGACGGTCGTAGAAATTGTCGTCTTTTTCAATAATAACCAGTTTATGCGTCGACCTTGTACAAGCAACATAAAAAACATTCGGACATCGGTCTTGCGGCAAATCCTGACCATAAATATTGAAATACGACTGATCAAACCCCATTACAATCACATATGGTCGTTCTCTGCCTTTCACCGAATGGAAAGTAGAGAAGACTACTTTGCCGAAAATCACTTTGTCTTCGAATCCCTCCGTATCAAATATTGGGACGTAGCAGGGTATACCACGTTCAACCAACGCGTTTTCCATTTTTCGCACATTTCCATAAACGCCTTTTACTGATGCGGCAAGAACGAAAATATCGCCGGGTGAAACCCCGCTCGCAATCCACTGATTTATCTTTGCAATAACCACTCTCTCCACATTTGAACTACTATTGCGGATATATTCGACGAGAGGACCATTTTTTATCGCGACCAAACGAGTCATACCAAGCAATACATCATTATTGAACATCGCGTGTTGATTCGTTATTCGGTAAGACGTTTTCAATGTACACTGCTGGAAAACACGCGAAGACAAAAACGGATGATTACGCCAAATGATATGTGCGTGAGTGAGTGCGCGAATATCCGCACCTTTGAACTCGTAAATACCCTGCATATAATCTCCCAGAATAAACAACTGGAAAGGCGCACCCATATCATACGCGAATTTCGTCATAAATTGGAAATATAGAAACGACATATCCTGCGCTTCATCTAGCACAATAATATGATATTTCGGTATTGCGTCTTTCGGCGTCATATTTTCGCGGATAATTTTACGTATCCCTGTATCAGTATGTGCATCGGCAAAATAATAATGCACCGCCAAACTATGGAAAGTATGCACATTTACATTTTTTATATCACGCTCTTTCAATTTCAATTTCACTTCTGCTCTCAAAATAGCATTATAAGCGAGTTGAAGAATGCGAACGGTATTTTTCACTTGGCGAGAAAGCGAGAGGACAGTCGTACTTTTTCCTGACCCAGCAACCGCGTCCAAAACGACATTTTCTCCCGCCAAAATACGGTCAATCGCAGTCTGTTGTTCTTCACTCGTTACAAAATCGGACATAATATTCTACTACAATTTGGACTAGAATATTTATATATTTTACAAATTAACAACTTCCGCGGAACGCATAGGCGAATACCCCTACCGCAATAGCACCTAATACGAACGACGAGTGATAATAATATTGCATTGATTTATAAACGCGCAACCAATCCTCTCGCTGTTTATCGGTTGTGAGTAGACTCACCATATGATTCGACTTGGGTGATAACATATAATAGAAATAATTGACGACTGTACTAACCACGACAACTAAACAAACCATTGCCATCACAGGCATCTTGGTTTTCAATGCACGTACATTTATTATGATAATAAAAATGGAAACAATGAATCCAATCAAATACCCAGTGAAATAGATTTGACGGCGTTCAGAAACAATATTGTCGTACTCTTTTCGTATATCATTCGGCAAACTCGTTCTGTACGATTTAACGAAATCGTCATTCGAAATCATAACAGTCATGATTATCATCGCGATAACAATGACGAAGGAAACAAGACAAGTGAATGTGCAATGTGACATTATATATATACAAGTACAGATTTAACGTCTGTATACGTTACTTACGCAAACGAAAACTCTTATTGTAATGAATTGCACGGAGAAGACGGATTTGGTTTTTCGCATTTTTTTTACTAGTACATTTAGAAAAGATACGGCGCGTCTTCTTATTCATAACCTGGTAACAGTTCACTTTATTTCTTAAATGACGGATAGTATACGGCATTATATAGTCTATAACGATTTTTGCAGTTTCTCTAATGATTGACGTACGTGTTCACGAATAGCACGTCGATATGCAACAATTGCCTCTTTTTTGTCCATTAAACAATGCACTCGACTCCATTTACCTTCCTCCTTTAATTTATAATTTGAGAAGAACCAAACAATATCATCTTGCATTGACCGGATTTCTGATTCAGATTTATTCAGATAATCGTCGATTTCATCTACCGGAACCACGAATATTTTATCGTCTTCTCCCTTCTCGTCATGCATTGCTAATCCACCTACAATATAACCCTCAACACAATTCGGCGATTCATTGAAATTAGGATAATGTTTGTCAGTTATAAGCAATATATCGAGTTCATCGCCGTCTTTACCTAGACTATCCGGGACAAATCCATAAGCATACGGATAAAAATAAGGGTATTTTAAAACTCGGTCTAAATACAATTTATGGAGATTTCGGTCGTATTCCCATTTTTTATTAGAATGCCTCTCGATTTCAACAATAACTTTTATAATATTACTACTCGTTTCACTCATTTTATGATTATTATTAATAAGCATAAACATTTATATACATTCCTACAAAGATTAGGAGCGACACCGGATTATGTACTGCTCAATACAACAATCGGCGAGTTAGGTTGAACAGGTGGAGAAACAATGGTAGAACCACTAAGAGTAAGTGCGACAACGATAAACATAAGAACAAATGGTGCCAGAACGAGAACCCAAGATATAAATTTATATCCAGCACGGCAAATTAGTTGCAACACCCATGTCCAGAAAACAATATACACTAAATGCAATAATTGCATAAATAACGAAACGTTACCGAATATCGAAGGAAAAATGACAGTCAAAAGTACACCAACTACCGCTAAAACAAAATAAACCTTCGAAGGTAGACAGAGTGACTTAAAAGTAGAAACCAAATTCATATTTAAAATATATTTTATGCTGAGAATACGTTTGGTACATACGGTCATTATGCCTACAAGGATAATCATCCAATTCCTACCTTCTCTACGTTCGTTACATCCTCTCTCCGGAATTGTCCCATTCCGTAGGTAGAATATGCGGTCTAAATACTTACCAGTAAATATGCATTTACAGTATAAATCACAACATTCAAAAATATAATGGACTTAGATTTAGATATAGGGAATTATAGTATTAAAGACTTGGAAGCGTTTTTCCATTTAAAACCCGGATATGGTGTATCGGAAATCGAATATAAAGAAACACAAATGCGTGAAATATTGCTGAAAACGGGACACGTAAAGAAGCAATTCAAAGGCGACTTAATCGAATTTCTAACGAAAGCGAAAGAATGGTTGATTTTCGTAAAATGCGGTCCAGCGAAAAAACCCACGACATTACCACCAGAACCCAGATTGGACAAAACAGAATACAAAGAACCCGATACAAAACGAGAGGACAATTTGATACAAAAGCAACCAACTCAATATATTAATACGTTTGCAAGTGAGTATTATACAGGAACACTCAATCCATTAGCAACACGCACCATTAAGAAATGTCTGACAATAGATACGCGATTCCGGGACAATTTTTATACTACACAAAGTTCCGATTTTACATTCCAGTTACCTCTAAAAATAAACAAAGTCGTATCGATGCAAATGTCTTCATTGGAAATACCAATCGCCTTTTACGGAATTTCGAGCAATTACGGCAATGCTCACATCTGGATAGAGATTGAATACGATGTGTCTGGATCGATTTTTACCACCTCTCGCGTATTCCATATAGAAGACGGCAATTACAACGCAGCAGATTTTATTGCAACATTAAATTCGGAAATATCACCGAAAAACACAGACGGTTCTCTACTGTATCCGAATAGTATGTTTTCTTATATCGAATTTACACTAAATATAACGCAAAGCGGGTCGGGAACTGGGAAAGTAACAATGGCACCATCCGGTTCAAAAAGTGCACAAATAAGGAGAATTAAACTCGACTTCTCTAGGGACAAAGACGGAAACCCGGATAATTCAGAAATATCGTCGAAGATTGGGTGGAATCTAGGGTTTACACATCGTATTTATGATGGTGGGACAACATATATAGCAGATACAATAGTAGAACCTGCTACTATAAGATATATCTATCTAGCGGTGGATGATTTCAACAACAGTTCAAACAACCACTTTATTACTGCATTTAATCAATCCATATTGAATCAGAACATATTGGCACGTATTTCATTGAGAGGTAATTACTTCGGAATATTAATGGATAATGATTTGAATATTTTGACGGAACCTCGTAAATACTTCGGACCGGTCGATATACAGAGACTTCGAATACGATTATACGACGATTTCGGAAGAATACTCAATATGAACAACGCAAACTTCTCATTCTGTCTGGTATTCACTATATTGTATGACGTATAATGTCAGTACATCCTCTTTCCGGAACTATCCCGAATGACCGTAAATATGTTTCATAGGTAGAAAAGTTGAGTTGTCTATATAGACTACTAAGAGTTACACATTTACTATAAAAGCGTTAATGTATATATAGTATATAATGCCGTGGAACACCTTTTTTCCGAATAGGAATACATTAAAACCACAATCGGCAAAAATAGCAGTGGTATTTGATGGAAGTAGTATTAACCAGATAGTAAATAATGATTCATCTTACAATGGATTATTCTACGCATATCGGGCGAGTGGAGGGTTCGTAATGGAAAAAGGCGTTCAGAAAACGACACTAATCCCATATGAACGAATTAACCGATATGATGTAACGAATTCTCTGCAAGTCAAGTACGATGTAAGGGCATTTAATACAAAATTGGGTTTAAAGAAAGACGCATCCAATATAGAAATAATTGACACATCATATAATTCCGTTAGTGGAGGATTTCCAATCGACCAAATTTCTTTGGCGTCAACCGAGTTTGCTTTATCAGTCAAACCGTCGAATATTATATCGGTCGGTAAGTACAGAACATTATATAGCGATTTCCAGACACTATTGAATAACTACTTCGGATATCCTGAAGGGTTTAATACACTTTTCGATGTAAAGAGTCAAGTAACAATAAATGGCGGTGTATTCGATGCGAGTGCAATGGTGAATTTAATGAGTTATGAAGCACTCAATGCGAGTGGGGAATATGTAAAAACAATGACAGGTACAATCAACGTCAATTATGCAAATGCTATGTTACGCTTTGCATGTCAATACAATCCATTTAATAATAGAACGACCGAAACTGTTGCAAACGGGTTTATTCATAACGATTTGATTTACGTACCGACTGGAACCACAGTAACATTAGTAGCGAAAATCGCGAATGTAGACGCGTCCGTAAATTATGTCGTACCTACCGCTGATGGATTACGATATATCTTGAATTCATCACCGAGTCCGGATTTTTCGAATGGCGATTATTCCCAGGTAACAACATTTACTCCAGAAGCAATAACACGTGTAGTAAAAGTCCCACTTCTCATTAAACTCATAAATATGGCGTCAAATATCACCATAACTGACCCGAATACAAAAGTAGAAATTAACTTCTCGGTTGCAATAGGAGGAGTGACAAATCCGATAGTTGAAAATGGAGAATTACGTATATCCGCACAAGATGAAGCATCGATTATAGCAGCAATGGCAGCGACACTCGGTATTCCCGCTGGAACCGTAACCATTGTTTCATACATATTAGTGCCAATCGAATTGAGTCTGTATTCAACCGAGACAAAATCGACCAATGAATCGACGAAATCCTTTTTGAGTTTTAAAAATCGAATGATAACTAGTTTACGACCAGTTGTACAGCAATATAGATTGGAAGCGGTATTCAAGATCGAAGCGACATTAGAACAAATTAACAGTAATCCAGAATCGCCCACTACCAATTTCGAAGATATAAATGCGTTTGCAAGTTCGATTGCCACTGTGTTAAGTTCTCCTGCATTACAAAATGATTTGACCACCAACTTAGTAGAAATCGCCATTCAAAATTCAAGTCCTACATCACCGACTTCATTTGCAACCGCAGTTGTCCAGGAAACAATTGTTCAAGAAATTGTCACAACACCAGTAGAACCTACTGTAGTAACCGGACCAACCGGACCTACTGGTGCAGCGGGTAGAAATGGACCAACCGGAACGACTGGGTATGCAGAACAATCCGGACCAACAGGAGAAACAGGATATACAGGTACTATGCCGGGTTCAGATCAAAGTCATTTGGGACCGACTGGACCAACCGGCGAAACTGGACCAACCGGCGAAACTGGACCAGTAGGAACAAGAGGAATAATTGGAATTACAAGTCACACAGGTAAAACCGGACAGACTGGACCAACTGGACATACTGGTAACACAGGACATACTGGTGCGACTGGTGTTACTGGTGTTACAGGCGTTACTGGTATAACTGGGCATACAGGAATCACCGGAATCACCGGTATAACAAGTATCACTGGACATACTGGACATACCGGCGTGACCGGAGTCACCGGTATAACTGGATGGACAGGAGTCACTGGTATTACAGGTTATACAGGTATTACCGGACGAACCGGGTTAACCGGAGACACTGGTGATACCGGCACAACAGGTATGACTGGTATTACGGGAATGACCGGAGATACTGGTGATACTGGACCAACTGGAACAACCGGACCAACCGGAACAACCGGAATGACTGGAATCACTGGTATAACTGGTGTTACTGGTCAAACAGGCACAACCGGACATACCGGTCAAACAGGCATAACCGGAATAACCGGTATTACAGGTCCAACAGGTATGACCGGTATGACCGGAGTTACAGGTCCAACAGGTATGACCGGAGTTACAGGTCCAACAGGTATGACAGCAGAAACTGGTCCAACAGGTATGACAGGAGTCACTGGTCCAACAGGTATGACAGCAGAAACTGGACACACCGGTATGACAGGAGTTACTGGAGTTACTGGTATAACAGGCGTAACGGGTGTCACCGGTGTTACTGGACGTACCGGTATGACTGGCGTTACTGGAATGACTGGTATAACGGGTGTTACAGGACACACTGGTCATACAGGTGTCACTGGTCATACAGGTGTCACTGGTCCAACAGGAATCACTGGACATACCGGTCCAACTGGAATGACCGGAGTTACAGGTCCAACAGGAATCACTGGACATACCGGTCCAACTGGAATGACCGGAGTTACAGGTCCAACAGGTCCAACCGGTCTTACTGGAGAAACAGGACATACTGGAATGACTGGCGTTACAGGTATTACAGGAATGACTGGCGTTACAGGTATTACAGGAATGACTGGACAAACAGGTGTCACTGGACCCACTGGTCATACAGGTGTTACCGGAATAACGGGACATACTGGAGTCACAGGACATACCGCGATGACTGGTGAAACTGGAGTCACCGGAATGACTGGAATGTCCGGCGTAACCGGACATACCGCAATGACTGGTGAAACTGGAGTCACCGGAATGACTGGAACAACAGGCGTAACCGGACATACCGCGATGACTGGTGAAACTGGAATCACCGGAATGACTGGACAAACAGGTGTCACTGGACCCACTGGTCATACAGGTGTCACAGGTATTACAGGAATGACGGGTGTTACTGGAGTCACCGGTATGACTGGAGAAACCGGCACGACTGGTATTACAGGTGTGACAGGCGTTACTGGAATGACAGGCGTTACTGGAATGACAGGTGAAACGGGTGTTACTGGCGTGACGGGCACAACAGGTATGACCGGAATAACAGGTATGACTGGTGAAACGGGTCCAACAGGTATGACGGGCGTCACTGGTATGACTGGTGAAACTGCAATGACTGGTGAAACGGGTATTACTGGCATTACAGGAGTCACTGGAACAACAGGAGTCACTGGATTAACAGGACAAACCGGAGTTACTGGAGTTACTGGAGTAACTGGAATGACTGGAACAACCGGCGTAACGGGACATACTGCAACAACTGGTGTCACCGGTATTACAGGAATAACAGGTGTAACTGGTCAAACCGGTATTACAGGCATTACAGGCATTACTGGTATGACTGGCGTGACTGGTGTTACCGGAATGACTGGTGTTACAGGCGTGACGGGTCAATCGGGTGTAACTGGTATGACCGGCGCAACCGGTGTTACTGGTGTGACAGGAGAAACTGGTATTTCAGGACAAACCGGAATGACCGGTGTGACCGGTGTTACTGGTATTACAGGAGAAACAGGTATCACTGGAGAAACCGGTATCACAGGACATACTGCAACAACTGGTATGACTGGAGAAACCGGTATAACCGGACAAACCGGTATTACTGGTATTACTGGAATAACCGGTGCTACTGGATATACTGGTATTACTGGAATAACCGGCATTAGTGGAATAACTGGTACTACGGGCACAACAGGACCAACCGGACCATCTGGTGTGACAGGTGAAACGGGTATTACTGGAATGACAGGAGTCACTGGATTTACTGGAGAAACAGGCGTATCTGGCATAACAGGTGAAACTGGTATAACGGGTGTAACAGGATTTACTGGATATTCCGGTCAAACAGGAATCACCGGTGTAACAGGTATTACTGGAATAACCGGACCAACCGGACCAACTGGGTTCACTGCAGAAACAGGTGAAACTGGTATCACTGGAATAACCGGATTGAAATATGTCACCGGAGTTACTGGTCCAACAGGAATGACTGGTATAACTGCGGAAACTGGTCCAACTGGAATAACCGGTACTTCTGGACAATCCGGTGAAACAGGTATAACAGGAGAAACCGGAGTTACTGGACCAACAGGAGTAACAGGACCTACCGGAATTACAGGAATTACAGGAATTACCGGACTTACTGGTAAAACTGGACAAACTGGACCAACTGGTGAAACCGGACAATCTGGTGCTACCGGAATATCCGGAGTTACTGGACCGTCCGGACAATCTGGCGCTACCGGACAATCTGGTGAAACTGGTGTAACGGGTACAACAGGTACAACAGGTAATACAGGACCGACAGGAGAAACTGGTGTAACGGGACAAACCGGAATAACTGGACCAACCGGACAAACTGGACAAACTGGACCAACCGGACAAACTGGACAAACGGGTATCACCGGTGTCACTGGTATTACAGGGGATGAAGGATATAGAGGTATTACCGGCATTACAGGAATTACCGGACCTTCTGGTATAAGTGGAACAACAGGACCAACTGCAGAAACTGGAATAACCGGTATAAGTGGAATAACCGGACCAACTGGAGAAACTGGTCCCGATTATGAAAAGTTTTATATAACGGGTCCAACAGGACCCACGGGTAGAACAGGTGCAACAGGTCCAACAGGTCTTACTGGAGAAACTGGAGAAACCGGAATAACGGGACCAACTGGAATAACTGGTAGAACAGGACCCACAGGAGAAACCGGAAATACTGGACATACTGGTATAACAGGAAGATCCGGCACAACAGGTCAGACAGGAGAAACCGGACCCACTGGAGAAACCGGAATTACAGGAGCGACTGGACGAACCGGTACAACTGGTATTACTGGAATTACTGGAGATATTGGACAAACCGGAATTACTGCACAAACTGGTACAACCGGATTCAATACCAACCTCATTTATGTAACAGGAGTCACAGGACCCAGTGGACCCAGTGGACTAACCGGACAAACCGGCATCACTGGACCATCTGGAGTAACAGGGTTATCCGGACCAACTGGACAATCTGGACCTACTGGTATCACAGGAGAAGACGGAATCACCGGTATCACAGGTATCACTGGACCAACTGGAAATCAGGGACAGACTGGTATAACAGGATTAACCGGCGATGTAATAACAGGTATAACCGGTAGAACAGGACCAACCGGGCAAACAGGTATAACTGGACCATCTGGTGTTACAGGTATGACTGCACAAACTGGTGCGACTGGAATGAATAATAATGACATATACTTAACTGGTTTGACTGGTCCTACGGCACAAACCGGTCCTACTGGAACCGTAGGTCTAACCGGAGAAACGGGTCTGACAGGAGAATCAGGCATTACTGGACGAACCGGTCAGACTGGTACTACGGGAACAACTGGAATAACTGGTATAACAGGACAATCTGGTCAAACAGGACAATCGGGTCAGACAGGACCAACCGGTATTACCGGAAATGACGGAAAAGACGGGACAACTGGTAAAACAGGACAATCCGGACAATCCGGACCAACTGGAGTAACTGGGGTATCAGGTATTACTGGACAAACCGGTGCAATTGGTCCAAATAATGACGAAAATTACTTGACTGGATTGACTGGTAGAACTGGTAGAACTGGTCAGACTGGTCAGACAGGTGCAACAGGAGACGAAGGAAATACCGGACTCACTGGTTATACTGGAAAAACTGGTCAAACAGGAAATACAGGAAACACCGGAATCAGTGGACCAACTGGAACGACTGGAATAACTGGTCCAGATGGATTTATCGGAATAACTGGAATCACCGGAATATTACCTGACGAATTTTTATTAACTGGACGAACCGGTCCAACATCGCATACTGGTTATACTGGCGTGTATGGCAGAACTGGTTCAACCGCACAAACGGGTCCAACGGGAATTAATAGTCTGGAATACATTACTGGTTTATCTGGTCCGAGTGGAAGAACGGGACGAACCGGTCCTACAGGACCAACTGGAATAGTAGGAGTCTCTGGTACAATAGGACCAGATGGAAGAACCGGAACAACCGGATGTATTGGACCAATTGGACCCATCGGAGAAACTGCAACAACCGGAAGAACAGGACAGACCGGACAATCCGGTGTTACTGGAATGACGGGAGACGTTGTTACTGGTAGTACAGGAAGAACGGGTTGTGTTGGAGATGTTGGAATGGTAGGACCGACTGGAATAACTGGTTCTACAGCACAAACTGGGCAGACTGGAATAAACAGCATTATTTACTTAACAGGTATTACTGGCGTCACTGGACGTACCGGTCCAACTGGACGAACTGGTATAAGCGGAATAACAGGAGTAACTGGACAAGATGGAAATATAGGACCACGTGGTTTATTGGGTGATATTGGTAATACCGGAATAACAGGTGTAACAGGTGTAACAGGTAGAACCGGTAGAACTGGACAAACTGGTATTACTGGGTTGACAGGCGATGTAGTAACAGGTGTTACTGGAAGACCGGGTACAATAGGACCGGTAGGTATCATTGGAAATGACGGTGTAGATGGACTTACATCCAGAACCGGACCTACTGGAATAAGTAGCAGCAACATACTATCCACTACCGGCATTACTGGAGTTACTGGACCAACTGGTACATTTGGATTACCAGGCACTACTGGAATAACCGGTTTAACTGGCGTTACTGGAAGAACAGGAAGAACTGGATTTAACGGATTTAACGGATTGGAAGGATTTGCAAGTATAGGAACGTTTGGGGCATTCGGTTTTATCGGAAACACTGGAATGACTGGAATAACTGGATATACTGGAGTAACAGGTTTTACAGGACATACTGGTCAAACCGGACCAACTGGAATAACCGGTATCACTGGATACGACGGAACAACTGGTGTTTCCGGAAATGTTGGTGTAAACTGCAATATATTCCTATTAACGGGTATTACCGGAACAACGGGTAGAACTGGACCGATTGGACCGGTTGGTATTATTGGTGATATCGGAATAACAAGTACTACTGGTCCAACAGGTCGAACTGGACCACCCGGAGATAACGTAACCGGTGTAACCAGTATAACGGGTATGACTGGTAGAACTGGACCTACTGGCAACTTTGGACCATACAATATCGGCGTGGAAGGAACTACTGGTCCAACAGGTAATCTAGGAAATACCGCTATGACTGGAATTACAGGTATTACTGCAACTACTGGTGCTACAGGTACCACAGGTCCAGTAGGGTATGTTGGTATTACATCTATGTTTACTGGTCAAACGGGTCCTACCGGAATGAATGGTTTGACTGGAATAACGGGTCCTGTAGGTATATCTGGTACATTTACTGGAACGACCGGAAGAACCGGACCAACCGGAATGACTGGTTCTACTGGTATGACTGGTATGACCGGACCAACAGGTACAACTGGTATAACTGGTAACGCCGGACATACTGGAATCAGTGGATTATCTGGTCCAACTGGAACGACCGGACAAACAGGACAAACCGGGCAAACCGGTCTAACTGGTCCAACCGGACAAACCGGTCAAACAGGTGTAACTGGCGTGGAAGGACCTTGTGATATTGGTACAACTGGATATACAAGTAATACAGGTTCGACAGGAGAAGTCGGAGCGACTGGTCTTCCAGGTGCAGGATATATACAAGGACCCACGAATCAGGGATTAATTGTAGATAAATATTCATTTAATACGCAAGATATAAGCGGAACAAGAATTGCGAACAGGGCGTTTATTTATGGCGACACGGTTTACGACGCATCTCTGGTAAATGGTCCAATTATAAATAGTTCCAATTATAAATTCGGAAATGCATCCCTGCGATTCGTAAACACCAACCAATATGTCGATATGGGTACATATGCACCAAACAATGCAGGTTATACGATATCGTTCTGGTTCAAACCGCTGAATACGATATTCACCAATGCATCCGGAATCATATTCCAATTGTGTGATAGTTCCTATGCAGATAATACATCGATTCGAATCAACTATACAAGTACACAAGTCGGGTTCGTTTTCAATATGGACGGGTCTTCTGCTTGGTCAAATATATCTGTAACACCGACCTCTCAATCATACAATATCCAATCTTGGAATCAACTCGTATGGTCGTTCAATTACAACAGTTCGGGATGTGCCACTTGGAAAATATACTTCAACGGTTCAAACATTTACGATGCACAACCATCTCCGGCCGCATTGACACCCGTCGGATATCCTACATCAAATCTAAAAACGCGATTCACAATAGGTTCGAGTAACGCAACAACGCTAGTCGGATTTATAGACGAATTCCTATTGTACAATGCAGTGCTTTCTGATTCGGACGTGTCGTTCAACTACATGGCGAATGATAAATTGAGCTATGGGTTAACTGGACCGGTAGGAGAAACTGGACCCACTGGTCTAACCGGACCAATTGGAAGTGGATTTATAAACCAAGTACCGCAAACCAACTTATCGCGATTCTACAGATACGATGTTGGAAACTATAACGGTTCCTTAACAGCAAATGGAACAGGTATAATGAATATAGCATCTGGTACACCCGTATATGACGCCTCTCTCATTTTCGATGCCACAGCAGTATCACCATTATCAACTGCAATATACAAATATGGAACCGCGTCATTCTTATCCAATCGTGATACCGCAGGTCAAACTGCAAAAGGTGTATCAATAACTGGATTTTCAATACCAAACAACGGGTTTACTGTATCCTCTTGGTTCTATCCTATGAATACTACACCAGTGAATATATTCTATGCCTCGAATGCTGCCAATCTTCTAAGGTCATCTACCAATACACTGACAAGTTCCAATGAAGGTATTAATTTATATATAATACCAGACGGAAATGGCAACTATTCCGTGAATGCCGCTATTTACCAACTATCTTCTACCGGGTCGTTCTTCAGTACTACAGTGAACGTAGGATTATCGACGCAATATAACTGGCATAACATATCATGGAGTATCAGTTCAAACGGCGGGTATGCATACTGGATAATAATGCTAGACGGTACACCAATATACAATGACTTGGCACCGATGAACAACAACGATACAAACAACGGATACCCAATAACTGGTGCAAAACAATACGCATATACCGCATATAATTCGGTTGCATACTATGATAATTTCTTATTCTACAGTAGGTCTCTGACTGTATCGGAATTATATCAAGTATATTTGGCGGATAATTTATTAAAGGGTATCACTGGACCAACCGGTGTTACAGGTATGGACGGTAGAACCGGACAAACTGGTAGAACTGGTGTTACTGGAATTACTGGTCAAATCGGTATGGATGGTAGAATAGGTACAACGGGTAGAACCGGCGTTACTGGAAATACAGGTCCTATTGGAGAAATCGGATTCGGTGGATTAGTTGGAAACAGAGGATACACTGGAATGACTGGGTCGCCGGGTCCTTCTCCAACCGGTATTACTGGACCAACCACAACAGGAACAACCGGAGCAACTGGAATGACCGGAAATGGACAAAATGGATTTGCAATATCAGGACCTACTGGTAATTGGGGTAATACAGGAACAACTGGTGTGTCCGGACCAACCGGTGGAACCGGCGTAACTGGTATTACTGGAATAACCGGAAGAACCGGTATAACTGGACAATTCGGTATTGTGGGACCGGGTGGAGCAAATGCAACAATAAGTATGTCAAGAACTGGACCAACCGGTATAACTGGTCCAGTAGGAATCGAAGGACCTACTATTATATTAGAAGGAGGAACCGCATCCACTGGTCTAACAGGAAGTACAGGTCCAGACGGCAATTACGATATTACAGGAGAAACTGGATATACTGGGTTCACTGGAATGCCAGGGTCATTCGGATTCGACGGTCCAATCGGTTATCCATCCGATTTCGGCGTCACCGGTCCATCCGGATATTTAATAACTGGATATACCGGATACGTCGGACTAACCGGTAGTGACGGTTATAAAGGAACTGTCGGATTTACAGGTATTACGGGTTATTCGAGTTATATCGGATACACCGGAATATCCGGATACACCGGATACAAAGGATATAATATGACTGGATATACTGGATATGCTGGATATACGGGTAGCGATGAAACGGGGGTCCGAAATGTTCCCACAATCGTTTCATTCGACGATGATATGACATACACACGGCAAATGTTATCGCGACAAATGCAAGAGAACTCCTATATAACAGATGGAACGCTCGATGTTCTTGCTATATCGAGAGGATACACACAAAACGAAACAGTATACACATTCGGAAAAGCAAAACCATCTACTTACATTGCCACTGTTTCCACGGACGCATCTTACGGAACGATTTCATCCAGAAATATCCGGAACTGGTCTCCTCTCAAGAACCAGAGTGCAAGTTCTCTGAACCGAGTCATATGGGACGGTACAAAATGGATAGTAACGAGTGCTTCTTCTGTCCTCTACAGTCACAATGCAGAAACATTTACTCCAGTAGATACATCCGGAATAAAAATAGCGTCGATTGCAAATAATTCCAGGTTATATGTAGGTATCGGTACTGGCGGTGTTTTCTATAGTTACGACGGAATCAACTGGATAAACAGTGCATCTGGTACATCTCTAATTAACAATTCGAGTGCAGCACAAATCGGAAAAGTAGTATGGAATGGAAGTATGTGGTTAGCAGTTGGAAACGGTACCTCTTACAGCATTATTTACAGTTACGACGGAATCAACTGGACTGGTGTGAATAATTCAAAGACCATTTTCGATATTGCGGGCGGTGCAGTAGACTTAGTATGGAATGGAACAATATGGGTTGCTGTAGGTGCAAACTCTACTGGTAAATTAACCGCAATTAGTTATGACGGAATAACATGGTCGAATACGAATGCTCTTACTATCTAACG
>Ga0214917_10002084_pt1 | contig 24951 bp, 40 predicted proteins | sample LL_1208_BB_MetaG_FD_177983 | JGI IMG/M metagenome (GOLD analysis project Ga0214917, IMG submission 177983) | Freshwater microbial communities from Lake Lanier, Atlanta, Georgia, United States - LL_1208_BB | ecosystem: Environmental > Aquatic > Freshwater > Lake | place: USA: Georgia | collected...
AATACCAGCACCTCTCATTTTGCTGATGGCGGTGTGGTTTCCTATGTAGTTAAGTACAGCATGAAGGATACGCCAGAAATCGTCAAGGAAAAAATATTTGCAGACAAAGATGCTGCCGAGCTTTTCCATGAAACTATTTCTGATGATGAGGATTTGGTGGTTATGGATTTGCAGGAAATCAAGCCAGCTCCAGCCGCAGCTCCTAAAAAGAGCCTATTTGCATCCGCAAAACCAGCCCCAGCAACAACTGCTGCTGCAAAAAAGAAGCGTGAGCGTGTGCAAGTGGATGGTATCGAAGATGAAATTGCTCGATATGACCAATTAAAAGCTACCATCAATAATGCTAAAGCCGAGCAAGAAGTAATCGGTGGAAGGTTGAAAGAAATAGGTAGAGAGAAGTTTTTGGAATTGTACGAACAAAGAGGCGTACGCCCAGCAAACTTTGATTTAGCTGATGGAGACCAGAATATCCTTCTTGAAGTAACTGACAAATATTTGAAGGTTGAGCCTGAAAAAGCTGAACTTTTGAGACAATTTGATGGATTGCTTGAGGAGAAAACAACATACGAGTTCGATTCAGAGCTTTTGGAAAAAGAAGTTTCTGAAGGAATGACTATCGGAGATGTGATTAGTATGCTTATTCAGGATAGCAAACTGATTCCTGAAAATGACAAGGCTAATCTAATCAAAGCAAAAATGTCGATGCGTGTACCAAAGGGTACTATTGATAGGTTGATGGATTATGATAACCCACGTGAGGTGTTCAGTCTAATATCGCCTATCTTAGCATTGAAGTAGTTCTTTATATACATTGTGAAATTTAAAAGAGAAATATATGAAATACCAAGAAGCATTGGCTCAAAGAGAGCTTGTTATTGAAGATTTGCCAAAATCACAACAGAAAAAAATCACTGAGCTTGAAAAGCTGGTAGAAAAAATTGAAGAGATTGAGGCTGATGTAGATGACGAATCAAGAGAAGAGTTTGAGGCTATCAAAAGCCAAGCAAATCAAGCTGACGAAGAACTTGTATCGTTTATCGCCAAGTTTGATGTAGAAAAAGCAAGAGAACAAAGGGCAAGACTTGCAGAAATGCGTAGTCGTATTAAAAAGCCAGTAGAAAAAGTAGAAAAAGAGCAAGCTCCAGCTCCAGTTGTACCGACACCAGCTCCCGTTAGTACACCAGAGCCAGAGCCCGTAAGTGTACCAGTTGCACCAGTTCAAGAAAATGAGCAGTCAATTGGCACACACATTCAAGAGCTGAAAAAGGAAGCTCAAATTAGTCCTGAAGATTTTAATCTTGAGGAAGAACAAGAGGAAGAGGAATACGTACAGCCACGCTATCCACAGCCACAGCCAGTGGAAGTAGAGGCTGAAGAGGAATTTGAGAAGCAGGGAGAGAGAAAGCCACGAAAGGTAAATATACCATTAGTGGTTATGGGTGTAGGGGCTTTACTCTTGACATGGGGAGCAGTAAACTTTTTTAAAGAACGTAGGTAACCATGCCATATAAGATAACATCGTACACAAAGCAACAAGCTAAAAAGCTGGGGGTAACCGTAAAGCCGAGTACAGTCAAGGGTAAAAAACTTGATGTGTACAATAAAAAAGGCGAGAAGGTTGCTTCCATCGGTGCTTTGGGTATGGGTGATTATCCAACTTTTATGCGAACTAAGGGTAAAGATTATGCAGAAGTAAGAAGAAGGTTGTACAAGGATAGGCATGAGAAGGACAGACATAAGAGAGGTACGGCTGGTTACTATGCAGATAAATTACTTTGGTAACGCATAAAATATGACATGAACAACAACATAAACAATTTCTTAGGAAGCATCCTTGTATTGCTCCTTGCAATACTTATATTTTTTACCCTGATGTCAAGCGAGATGCCTGACAAGAATAGGGAATTACTCATTGCTTTCATTTCCGTTTTATTTGGTGGCATGGCAGCATCTATTAAGAACATAATAGGTGATAAGTCTAATGATGAACAAAAAAATCAAGAAAAATGAAAGAGCAAGTAATAGTAGCAGTTGCATTTCTTTTGGTTGTAGGGTTGGCTATGTATATGTATACAAGCAATCAAAAGCATTCAATAGCTGTAATTGAAACAAAAAAACTTGAAGAAGTTTTAAATAAAAAGAATCAAGAGTTGCAGAATCAAATCGATGAGTTAAAAACTCATATTTATTTGATGGACAGCTTATATCACAAATAAAATATACCGATATGAAAAAATTAATATCATGGCTTGGTGGATTTTTTGATGCAAATAGTAGTGTTTCATCAAAAAGATTGGTAGGCATAACTGGTGCAGGATTCCTTTATTGGACTTTATATTCAAATTCACACAGCGAAGCACATGTTGTACCAGCAGATTCTCTTGTTTGGGGAACTGTCGTACTTGTATGTACATCACTTGGTCTTGCTACTGTGAAGGAAATAGGAGATTTAGTGAATGGATTTAAAGGTAAAAAAGAAGAAGAACCTAAAGCCGAATAATCATGGTAGATAAATTACAAGGTCATTTGCCTATTGCTGTATTAGCAGAGATTCCTCTAATAATGCAGAAGTTCGGAATCGAAAATAGATTGCGTCTTGCTCATTTTTTAGCACAAACCGCTCACGAAAGTGGAAATTTCAAGCACACTGTTGAGAATATGAATTATTCGGCAGATGGTCTTTTGAAAATTTTCCCAAAATATTTTAAGGATAAAGCAACCGCAGAAATGTATGCTCGTAAACCTGAAATGATTGGTAGTCGTGTGTACGCCAACAGAATGGGTAACGGAGACGAAGCGTCAAAAGAAGGTTTTAAGTTTCGTGGACGTGGGTACATCCAGCTTACTGGTAAAGAGAATTACAAACAATTTTCAGATTTCATCGGAGAGGATTGTATTGCAAATCCAGACTTGGTAGCTACAAAATATCCATTAACAAGTGCTGCATTTTTCTTTAATAAAAACGGCATTTGGGCTCTTTGTGATAAAGGGGCTACGAAAAATGAGATTGTTGCTGTTACCAAAAGGGTTAATGGCGGTACAATAGGTCTTGATGACAGAATACATCATTTTGAAAAAATTCATCAGCTACTCGCATGATACAAGATAATTTAAAAATTAAGCTAAATAGAGGTACGGATGTACTAATTAAGGCAGCAGCTATCGGTGCTGCTATTGTTTCATTAGGGGCAGCCTATACTTTTTTCTTATCGTACATATACAAACCAAAGGTTGAAGTTGTAGATGTTGATTTTGGTATAGGTAAAGCACGTATTAAGATATTAGGGATTTTTCCCCAAATTATTGAAATAAGCGGTGAAACTATTTATGCAATAGCTGGAGACTGGGGTGTAAGATTAGGTTCTGTGAATGTAGATGGAGTAACCAAATACAATCGTTTAGAGCTTGTTAGGAAAAACATGGTAGTAGAATATTTGAATAAACCAAAAGCGTGATGGAATTAGGATTAAAAAAGGTTGTCGATGATGGAAATGGTAATGCTTTGTTGTATACGGCATTGATTGCCGCAGCAGTAGCGAATACCCTTCCTACGCCTTTTGATGCTATTTATTTTAGAAGAATGAATACGCTACAAAGGAAGTACGACAATAATGAAATATCCCCAGAGAGTTTGGAATGGCACGTTGCAGGAGAATATTATCTGTGGACGAGCTTGTGGTACGCAACGCTTTTCACTGGTATTTATGCTTTTGGTGGAAAATATAAAACGAATGCTAAGATTTTACTTGCAGTAGTTGCAGGTGGATTAGTAATCGGAGCGGTTAATAAAAACATAGAAATAAATAAAAAGCTCAAGAATGAGGGATAGCATAAAATCAGCTATTGAATCTGGGCATGGTAATGCTGTCATATATGCAGGAGCATTAGGTCTCTTGCTTTCTGATGTTATACCTACCCCTGCTGATGGTGTGCATTTCTATTTGATGAGAAAATTGGAGGAAAAATATCGTAAAGGTGAAATTACTCCAAGACAATATTGGCTTCGTCAAGCTGCTTCATATTATGGATTGAATCCATTATGGTGGAGTATCGTACTCGGAGCAATGGTATATACAAAAGGCGACTACACAAATAAACTTAAAGTTGGCATCGGATTAATAAGTGCTGGTGCTGTTGTAGGAGTTATTTATAACAATATCAAAAAAGACGAAGAAAATGAAAGGTCGCAGATTATATGATGATGGTGGCGTAGTTGCCAACACGATACTTGAGCAATTAGGGGGTGCTGGTCGTCTTAGAATGATGACTGGTGCTTATAACTTTTATGACTTGGGTAATGGTCTTTCATTTAAGATTAAGAATCAAAGAGCTAATTATATAAAAATTACGCTCACACCAATGGATTTGTACGATGTAGAGGTTGGACGTATACGTGGAAACACGTACAAGGTTGTGCAAAAGGGAGAAGGATTATATTTTGACCAATTAAAACCTTTTATAGAAAAGGCTACTGGTATGTACCTAAGTCTTTTCGGTATGGGTGGTATGGTTGAGCATAAAACAGAAGATGGCGAAACGCTTAAATATAAAATTGACACAGATGAAATGTCTGTTGAAGTGGATTACCCAACGATGGAATATCTATCGGAGAATGGGATTGTGATGAAAATGGAAGCCAGAAAATTGAAGGACACCTATATTTTTTGGTATGACCAAATTGCAAACGCAAGTAAAGAAGAGCTTGAAGAAGTTTTAGAAGTAGAACTTCCAGTATATCTACGTGATGATGATTATGATGATTATGAGCGTGATGAGTATGCAAAAGGTGGAGGAATTAGTGATGCAGCTTATAAAAGAAGGATGAAAATGTTTGGGCACAAGCCGTACGGAGCAACAAAGGGTAAATTCAAAATTACCTATAATGCAGATGGAGAGCCACAAACAGAGATTTGGGATACTATGGAGATGGCAAAAGATTCTGCAAAAAGATATTCTCGTATGGATGAATTTGCAGATGTAAAAATATTTGATGAATCAGGAAAAGAAATTGAATTTATGGCAAAAGGCGGAAAAGTATACAAGCTCGGAGACATGTGGAGCGATGACTTCGATTACAACGGCATGTTAAGGATGGGCTTAAAAGCAGAAACATCTTGGGGGTCAAAAAAACTTAGAAAATTATTTGACAGCTACGAAGATGTGAATTATCATACTGCAAGTAAAAACTTGTGGAATGCTATACAAGCACTTAATAAAGCAGAAGAAGTTCAATCAAGTGATGCAAAGAACGCATATATGTTAGCTGCCGACAATTATATGGAGCAATTCCATGATGATGTCCTTGAAGAAATGCTTTCATATAGAAGAGGCGGTAAGGTAAGAGACAAATGGATACAAGATGCTTTAGCTGGAAAGAAAGGTACGCTACGTGCAACTGCAAAACGTAAAGGGTTGATTCGTGGCGATGAAAAACTTTCTAAAACAGATTTGAAGAAGCTCGAAAAAATGGGTGGTAAAACAGCTAAGAGAGCTTATCTCGCTGAAACTTTGAGTAAATTTTCAGATGGCGGTCAACTTTTTACTAACAAATCAAAGAGATTTATTTTTTTAGGAAGCGATGGTCAGCCTCACGGATTGAATTATAGATTAATTGGAATTAAGGAAGATGGTAGTGAAGATATAATTAGTGAACACACTACACAATCTTTGGCAGAAAGAAAGGCAAAAAAATGGTCTGATACAGCTTATCCAAATTATACTGAATGGCGTATAGATGCAGTAAAATTTTCAGATGGTGGTATGACTGATGGTGGTGATATTGAAGATTACAAGCGTTGGGAAAGAAGGTACGACATGTTATCTGAACTATATGAAGATGCTGATGCGGATGAGAGAAAAAAAATCCAAAAAGAAATGGATGAACTTGAATCTAAAATGCACAAATCAGAGAGAGGTTATGCAAAAGGTGGAAAGGTTAAGAAGAAACGTGTACGCTTTGTAGATAAAGTAGAATCTATTGCCGACAGACTTGAAGGAAAAAAAGTTCCAAAAAGTTTGAAAAAAGATTACGGTGGTAGATACAATCGTGAAGAGGCAGAAGAAGCAGGACGTAGAATAGCTGGAGCACAATTAAGGGATAGAAAAACAAAATAATTATGGCATACGGATACGGAAATACACCAAGACCACAAGGTGGTGGCGGAGGCGGAGTAGCAATGGCTGCGGCTGCTGTAATTAATGGTACGGTAGAGCAGTTATTTAAAAATAAAATATACAAAGCTCAAGCTGATAAAATCCAGTTAGGTGGAAGACTTGACCAACTTGATTCAGCCCAGCAGTATCAACTTGCACTTCGATTACAAAATGCACAATCAGATAACGAGCGTTTTGCTATCCTTCAGGATTCGGTATCAAAGATTGATGTTTCAACAGTGCAAGGGAATGCAGCTATTTTACAAGCAGCAGTTCAGGCAAGAGCAAAAGAAACACAAACCACAGCAATTATTATTGGTGCAGCCGTAATTTTGCTTATTGGAGCATATTATGTAATTTACAGAAGAAATTAATATGGCAGTAGAATTAGAAAAATTTATCTACGGGTCAGAAGATGACATGCAACTTCGACAACAATTAGTCGATATTGCAAATAATTTTGGCTGTACGAATGGTGCTCAAAATGAATGGGTATCTTATTTTCAGAATCCTGCCAATATTCAAGGACTAAGAGAAGCTAAAGCCAAGTACGGGTTACCACCTAAAAATCGTGCATCATGGAGAAGTGGTGGATTATTCGGTAAATGGCATGATTACTGCGATTGGGGAGACACGTACCGATTCTATTACTACGCTAAAATAGCCCAAGATTACCCAGCACTGAACCCAGAAAATAAGAGAAATTGCTACATAATTCAAGGGTTTATTGATGGTCTGGAAAGTGAGAGGGTAAATGCAACCAAGCTCTATGCTATCAAAAATGATAACGAGCGTTACAAGAGGGAAATGGAGGTTATTGGAGAGAAGCTAAATGACTTTAAATCGTTGTATTCCAGCATGTTATGTGAAGAATACTTTGCCGAGCAGGATAGATTAATTTCTGAACAGCAAAGAAAAAAAGCATTAGAGGAATCTCAAAAAATAAATGTGGGTACATTTCAGCAAACTGCTGGTACATCTGGTGGTGGAACGAAATTGGCTCTTTACGTTTTCGGTGGGGTAGCTGCGTTAATCGGCATTATGCTACTCGCAAGAAAAAAACCTGCGTAATTATTCGAGAAATTAAACATAAATTTGTAAAAACAGTAAAATTTTAATTATGGCAAAGCAAGGCGAAAAAATCAAAATCATTTCTGCTCGTGCAAAACAAATTTGGAAAAAAGACAAGGGCGAGAAATGGACTGATGCCATTAAACGAGCATCAGCAGAGCTCAAAAAAGAAAAAAAGATATGAGTTTGAAATATAGCAAAGACGCTGTAATCAAAGGATTCACGGGTATGCCTGACCAGTTTAAGTTGTATGGTCAAGATAATCAGTTTGCTGATGCAGTTTTCAGAACACCTGAACAAAGGGTGAATGAAATCAATTCTATGGCAAACAATTGTCGTTGGAATAATCAACCAATATTTGCTGATGAAAGTCAATTTTTGCCAGTAAATAAAGAGATGCTCGTTGCCTCTGGAATGGCAGTAGTTGCCAAAAAACCAGAGCCACCTCAAAAAGCTCAAGATGATACTTTGATGAATGCTGTTCTCATAGGAGTAGGCGTTTTTGTACTTTATAAACTTTTATCATAATGGAAGGAATGGAAGCCGCAACATCAGCAGCAACATCTGCTGCACCAGCCCCAGCAGCAGCACCTGCTGCCGCACCGCCAGCACCTGCACCTGCACCTGCTGCACCTGCTTCTGCTCCAGCATCAAGCGGTGGCGGAGCTATGGGTTCAATAAAAGATGCTTTTGCAAGTCTCAATTGGATTGAAGTGGGTATGGGAGCATTAGGCGTAGCTGCACTATTTAGCTTAATCAACTATTATCGTTGGCAAAAAGCTACTGGACAATCTCTAATAACAGAGACACAGAATAAAATTGACGACCTCGCTATCAAAGTAGCTGACTTACAGAGTGCAACTCAAAGAGATGAGCTTCTGGGGAATCAGTCTTTTGATGGGATGTTTTCTTAATAGAGAAATACCATGCAACTAAATGAAGTAACTTTTGGAAATCCAAACAGACAACATCTTATTTATCTTGAAACAGAGAACTACTTAAATTCATTATTACCTGAATTAAGTTCATTCCCTCCTCCTGCAAACGAAAGCCAAGATAGTTCTGAAGAAATAGCTCTACTCATTAAGTACACAAATCACCTGAAGGATGATGAAAAGCTCCTTAGACGATTTATGTTGTACGATACCGATTTTGAAGCCTATATGATTAAAAGGCTTGTAGATGAAGGAATACCTGAGAAGGATGTAAAAGATACAATTGTAGAGCTTCACAAAGACATAGTACCGCTTTTGGTCAAGCTGAAGTATACGTACAACAGACCAAGACCATATCAGCTCGCTAATTATAAAAAAATGCCTCTCTTTGTATGGAGAGCAAGAAGTGCCGATAGTCCTTCATATCCATCTGGACATTGTTTTCAGTCAAAAATCTATGCAGAAGTTTTAGGGAATATGTACCCTAAGTACTATATCGCTTTAAACGAACTCGCTAACGATATTATGTGGTCAAGACAATATCTGGGAGCTCATTATACTTCCGATAGCGAATTTGCCCTATACGTAGCCGAAGTAGTTTTGAAACATCCTGAATTTGCGAAAAAATACAAGTTATAGTGAAATACAATGGGTGTACATATCAGTCAGCTTCCACAGCATGTAAAAGATAGGCTTGGTTTAAAAGACCCAGAGCACAAGCAATTCTGGGCGTTTATAGGTTCTAAAGAGCCGATATACTTCCGTTCCTCATGGGAGTATTATTACGCAATATTTCTCGAAAAATTAAGGCAAGAAAGAAAGATAATCGACTGGAAGCATGAGCCAAAATGCTTCTGGTTCGAAGGTATCAAGCGTGGCGTACGCTCGTATTTGCCTGACTTTTGCGTACTTCATCTGAATAATACAGAAGAATGGGCAGAAGTGAAGGGCTATTATGATTCAAAATCACAAACCAAGATGAAAAGGATGGCTAAATACTATCCAGATGTGAAGATTAGGCTGGTGGGTTCTGATTGGTTCAAGCAAAATATCAAGGCTTGTAAGGCTTTAGAGCCTATGATGGCAAAAAAAATAGAGGGGAAAAAACCTTCATAATTTTTTTGACCTATTATTCGGCATTGATTATATTTGTAATTAGAGAAATTATTGACTTTATTAAATGAAAAATTCGGCATCGATAAGTACGAACATTTTTGATGAACTGATTGTAACAGTTGAGCGGATTGGTGTCGAAAAAACTATAAAAAGTCTACAAGAAGCTCGTTCTAACATATTGATTTTATCTGATGTTAACGTTGAGAATATAATCAACGGAGTAACTGAAATAACTGGAGTACAAAAAGAAAGAATACTACATGGTACAGATAGAAGCGATGAAAGAAAGATGGCTCTTTCTCTTTGTGTGTTTTTTATCAAGAATGAATTTGGGTACTCGTATTCAGATTTGAAAAAGATTTTCAATAAAGATGAAGCTGCACTTTATAGATATTATCAAACGATTGACAATCTGCCCGTAAAACCCAAAACGGATTTTGATAAAAAATTGAGTGAATGCTCAAAGAAATTAGAATTATTGATTACAAGAGAAAAACTTAAATAAAATGGAGAAATTCGAAACAGAAATTATTGAGCCAGAAGAAAGGAAGCCAGTCGATTACAATCCTTTAGATGAGGCGGTAAATGAAAAACCTTATACAACACCGAACGTAAACACTTCGAATGTAAATCTTAATGCACCAATCGAAGAGCCACGTTTTGCTCCACCACCTATTGATACAAAAAAGAATATTAGGAAGGATGAGCCAAAACCACCTAAGCCAGACCCAGTAAATCCTGAGATGAAAAATCTTGGTAAGAAAGATACTGAGATGGCAGCATCACACATGGCTAAATTAATCTTGCAAGGTTATGAGTGGATGCACGATTTGGCTAACAAAGGATTGAAAGTATCAGAACGTAAGTTGAATAAACTTCAAGCTGATGGTGAGATAAATCTTAATGCCATGATTGATTACGATTATGGTAAAAAGATTCGTGCTGGAGATTTTTTTATTGAGTACAATCAGCAAGTAGCAAATGTACTTCAAGTAAGTCCTGAGTTTAAAGAAGAGGTAACACCAATACTTGAGAAGGTATTAGCGAAGCGTGGAATTGGAATGACGGATGAACAGATGCTAATGTTCTTATTTGGTAAGGATATTGCAGCTAAGTCAATGATATTCTTCCAGCAAAAAGCACAAATGAATATGATGATTGCATCTATCAAAGAAGCAACCACTAATCAATATGCACAATCTGCTCCTCCACCACCGCCACCACCTTCACAAAAACCAGCTCAACCAACACCACAACCACCAGCAAGACAAGCTGAAGAGGTTATTGCAGTTGAGCCAGAGGAATATGAATTAGAGCCTAAGAAAAGACAAAGAGGTAGACCAAGAAAAATTTAGTTATGGGTAGAGAGCCGAAATTACTCGTAGCTGTTGGGAAAAAAGGAGTTGGAAAATCCTACACTACAAAACAAATGATGCAACAATATGCGTACGCTAATCCAAGACGTAGAGCACTCATATTGGATGTAAATGATGAATACTATGACATCAAAGCATTACGTATTCAAGACGTAGCATTATTTTCAGTACATCCCACTATTGAGATAAGAAGAATCAGACCATTCTTAGATGATGGAAAGAGAATGACGCTTGATGATATTGCATCTACACTCTTTATTATTTTAGAAACATTCAGGAACGGATTACTACTTGTAGAGGATATCAATAAATATATTAGTGATACTATGCCTAATGACTTAGTAGGTGCTATATGTACTAACAGACATATAGGCGTAGACATTATTATGCACTATCAATCTATTGGACGTGTAACATCTAAGGTTTGGCAAAACTTGAATATCATCCGTATGCACAAGATTACCGATTCGGTAAAAAAACATAAGCATAAGTTTGAAGACAAGTATGAATATATATCCATAGCAGAGATAATGATTAATCAAGAGTATGAGAGAGGCAATAAGCATTTCTTTGTATACATAGATGTAGACGATGAAAAGCTGTACGGCTCTTTTACTGAATCTCAATTTGAAAATGCTGTGAACGCTTTTATACAGAATAACTACTCCAACGTAATATCCCCTATGCTTAATGCACGTAATGAGAGGGGGCAAAAGGTACATACTGCACAATCCGCCATAGCTGAATATAAAAAGAGGCTATATAGTTACAAAAAATAACCTAAAGTCAATAGACTTCCAATATAAATATTGATATATCAACGAATATCATATTGTTTTCGTTGACAATAAACCCGTGTGCACGCACGGGAGCTATTATTTTTCGGTATAATTTTAACCCATGTTCTTTGATTGTTATTTCTGAAGACTTGGTGTAAAGCCGATGAATTTGAGTTCTCAAGTGGAATACCAAATTCTGAAGACCTAACATCTAAAAGCAATTGGTACTCGATGTGCCTGATTTTATTGATATTATAAATACCATCCTTTTGTAAGGATTTTATTTTTAATCTAAAAAAATCAATTTACTGAAAAGTAGCCATGAGTTTTTAAAAAGAGGAACATGAAACCCGTAGACGGAGTAAGTTATTATTGTGTAGGTGTTGTCGCCTAAAATAACAAAATAGCTTTGCCCCTGAAACACAAAAAAGAATCAATTTTTTTCAAACAAACAAAAAATAAACAAAATGTCAGTTCGTAACTACATCCAAAACGCACGTCAGAGTGCCAGCCAAAACTACATGAGCTGGACTGGTGATGCTGCTCCTCAAAACGGTGGATACCGTAATTTGAATGCACAACAATTCGATGTTGCTGCTCCAGTAGGCTCTAACAAGAGATTCGCTAATGGTGGCGGAAACAATGCTCCTCAATCTCAGCCTTACATCATCACTATCAGCAATGCTTCGGCTTCTGCTGTTAGCAACTTCGATGTATTAGGTGCTTTCACATACATTGGTAACGCAGGTTTCGCTAACGGTAGCTTGACTATCTCTGGCGTAACTATCAGCTCTGCTATCACTAACGTGAACTATCAGCAGTTCCTTTACCAATCTATGCAGCAGCCTTTCAGCGTAGGTCTTACTTACATTGAGAGCGTTTCTGGTACATCTGCACAGATTACCCAAACTTTCACCCTGAACACTCAGGATGCTAACGGTAACCAATTGCTACGCACAATCGTGCCTACAATTGACCCTTACCAGCAGCAGTCAACTATCGTTGCTGTTAAGCAAGAGTATAGCATCGATGGTTTCACCAAGTTGACTTTCAGCCAAATTGGTGCAAGCGTTGTATTCCGTGTACACTTCTACCCAAGCACAAACATTAACTTGTCTGCTGGCTTGCAGAATGCACCCGTAGCTCAACGTTATGGTAATCCTAACATCGTAGGCGTACCTACGTACATTCAGGGTTAATCCACAACTCACATTTAAAAGGGGGCTATGAAGGGATTCCTTTCATTAGCCCCTTTTTTCAAAAAACCATCAGTGATGAACGTATATCAATACATAGCGTACTCAAATCCTGATGCAGCGAATGAGCTTTGCAATAAGCACGGGTATTATCAGATTCAATCGTATGAAGAACTTGCTGATTGCTTAAAAAGTATCGTAGCCAGAAAAGGCGAATCTGCATTAAAAGAAATCATGGAATTACATCCTGATAAGGAAGTAGTTCTTGAGCTTTTTGAGAAAAAAGTGGAAGCAAAACCAGAACCTCTAACTCCTCCAATTCAAATTATGGAACATAAAAGAGAAAGAGATTGCTCTTGCATGCTAAATGCAGATGGTGCTTCTCAAAATCAAGGTATGGCATCTCAAACCAACTTGATGATTTTAGTTGCAGCTATGATTGTATCTATTTCTATCATCTCTATGAAAAAGTAATTTTATGAAAAAAAATTTTGCAGGTCAGCCAGCAGGGGGTGGTAACATAACAATATTGACTGGTCAGGATTTGATGCTTGATGTAAATCCAGCTCCTCCTATTTTTCAAAAAAGACCTCTTTTCGTAGATAATTGTAAAAACTGCAACATGGAAAACTTCGCAAATGCTGACGGAGAATACGGCATATTTAAAAATGGGGATGGAGATAAAGGTGGTTTCTGGTCAGGAATCAACTTTGGTACTGTTCTCGATACAGCAAAAACTGGTGTAGGTATTTGGGCACAACAACAGCAGAATAGGTCTGCTGCTGAACAAGCTCAATATGCACTTGAAATTGAAAGACAGCGTCTCGCACAAGAACGTGCAAAAGCAGAAGCAGAAGCTGCAAAAGCGGAAGCTGAATCTTCAAAAGCTGGTTCAGTAGCTGGTAAAATTAAAGCGTATGCACTTCCTATCACTATTACTGGAGTACTTGTAATCGGTGGAATTGCTGCGTATTTTTATTTTAAAAAGAAAAAAGTCAGCTAATGGCTGAAATGACTACTGGTAATAAAGTGGCTTTAGGGGTCGGCATTACACTGGTTTTGGCTGGTGTGGGTGTTGGGCTCTATTTTGTTTTCAGGAAACCTAAAACAGAAGAACAAAAAGCTGCTGATATATTAAGTGGTCAACGTCCACCTTTGACTTTAGCCGATTTGCAGAAGCAAAATCCCACCATGAGTAATGCGGATTTGCTGAAAGCTCTCGGTAGTTTATTAAAGGGGTCAGGTTCGAAACCACAATCTGGTGCTGGTAGTGGAGGTGGAGGCACAAGCGGTACACAAACTAAGCCAAAACCAGAAACAAAACCAACGGGTTCATACGGACAACCGACTGGAAGTGGTTATGATTATACAGCTAATGACTACGCTTATAATCAAACAAGAGATGAGGGGGCATATAATGATGCCACATACTCATTAGGCGGATACGGAAATGATATCCCTTCTGACTGGTCTTCATACGGAGATTCTGGCGGAGGTGGAGCTTATGGAAGTGAATATTAAAATTTATAAATGTACGCAAAAAACTTTTTGAAATCTATTGAAGGCAATAAAAAGAAGGATGCCAACACAGTAATCACAGAGACTACTAAAGGAACAGTAGTAGGTGCTGCGATTGGTGCTGGTATTGGTCTTTTTATCGGATTTGGTAGAAACAAAAATCTGCTAATGAGCGGCTTCGTTGGAGCTGTAATTGGTGGAGCAATTTCAAGAGTTTTTATAAAATAAATTACTAAACCATCTAAAAACAAAAATCATGGCAGCAGAAGAAAAAAAACCATTCTTGCAAACAGCTACTGGAATCGCAGTATCCGTAGGTGTATTATTCTTAACAGTTTGGGTAATTTCTAAGGCTTGGAAATCAGGTCAAAAGTAAAAAAATGACAGAGCCAATACTTGAAAAACCAAAAAAGTCTGTCTGGGATGTGATAGACAGTTTGTTGCCTTCTGCAACTGCCGTATATGGTAGAATCAGGGAGCAAAAAACTGGCGTGAATCCATTTCCTTCAAGACCTGATACGTCAGGTGGGGAGGAAGATTTGATATATCCCACTGGGGATTTAGTATCAAATCCTATTGGAGACACTAAAAAAAGTAATAAACTTTGGTTGGTCTTAGGTGGTGTAGCTCTTGTCGGTTTAGGCGTAGGTACATATTTCCTCATCAAAAAAAAATAAACGTATGAAAATGGATTTAAAAGGCGTACTTGGATTAGCTGTTTCTTTAGCAGTACTTGGTGCAACTGTATGGGTTGCTTCTAAGGCTTGGAAAGCTGGACAAGAGAAAAAAGCCGCATAATTATGGACGTAACTACTGGACTTACATCTGTCGGTGCTATCGGAGGCATAGCTTACGGGGTTTCAAAGAAAAAATCTTTCTGGACTACCGCAGGGTTTGCTATCATTTTTGCTATCGCAGGTGCAGGATTGGGTACGGCTATCAAAATGGTCAAAAACGATTAATTAATCAATTCAATCTTTGAAATGAACAAACAAACTAAAACCCTTTTAGGTGTAGCAGTAGTAGCTGGACTTGGTTACTACCTATGGAAAAAGCAGAGCGAAAAGAAAGCTCCTGCATCATTCGCAAATTTGGTATCAGACCCAGTTAAGATGGTAAGTAAATGTAATGGCGACTATGGTAAAGATTCAGAAGGTCGTTACATCTGCTGCCGTGCTGGTTATCGCAGTAATGCAAGCGATGGAAAACCTTGTGGCTCTGTTGGTCAGCTTTCTGATGAAGGCGGTGCTGGAGAAGCTATGGCAATGGAGTTCTAAAAATTTAAAAATAATATTGTTATGAATAAGAAAACACAAATGTATCTTGGTGCTGCTGTACTCGTTGTAGCAGGCTATATGGTATGGAAAAAAATGCAGGATAAGAAGAAATCTACTACTCCTGCTCCCAAACAATTTTCTGGAATGGACATGAATACCGTTGTGGGAGACCGCAAAAGAATGGTAGGAATGATGGGATTCAATGCTGCAAATAAGAACGTACAAGATTCAGGTTGGGTACGTGCAGATGGTTCATCAATCGCTCCTAACTTCTTTGATGTAGAAAGTTCAGGATGGGTTAGGGGTGGATTGCGTTAATTGCTGAATTTTTCTTACATTAGTGCATGGAAAAATCTGCAAATAAAAGATGGAAAGAGAGTGGTAGTACTCTTTCTTTCAAAGATTGGATTGATAGGGAAAATAAGAAAAAAGAATTTGAAGGAAACTTCATACCTTTTATACCAGAGCCCAGCAGTACAGTAAAAGATGTAATCAATACTACATTAAATCGTAGTAAAGAAGAAATTTCACTTGCTGCTGGGTACAAAACTGCTGAACAAGCTGATACAAATAAAGTATTAGGACTTGATAAAAGGATTCTCGTATTTTCTACCCTATTGATAGTGGGTTCGGTTACGTACTATTTCTACCAAAAATTAAAGAAGAAGAAATGATGTTAGACAAAAAGCAAATGGCGTACATAGGTGTAGGTGCACTTGTCTTTTTGATACTTGTTTCTTCAACTAAAAAAGTTGTATTAGAAGAAGTATCAAGCGAATCATCATCGAAATCGTTTGATTCTTCAAGTTTACCGCCAGCACTGAAGCCTCCCTATCGTTTAGCGGAAGGAGAAGAGTTTCCTAAATTGGCAAAAAGAAATTATTCGTTTAACGGACTTGGTCTAAAGCCACGATTTGACACATGATATACAAAGTACCTACAAGACATGAAGAACTTACTTTACTAATAAAGGTACGCACATATCAACCTGAGCAAATAAGAATTAGGGTGTTGGATGCAGACCAGCCCAACACGACTTTCACTGATAGATACAAGACTGTCGATGGTGAAAGTATTTTTTTTGTAAGGATGCCCGTAAGCCCTAAGAATGCTCTGGTGTCTATATATAACGAGGCTAACGGAAATTTACAACAAGGACAAGACAACACTTTTGAAGTAGATTCTATTACAAAAGAAGCTCTTGATAAAAAACTTGATGTAATTGATTTTTCAAATCCACACGTAAGAAGTTTTGTAAATTTTGCAACAAGATTTTCTTACAATGCTGGTTCACTTCCCAGTGGTACTTACACATCTGATGACAAAAAATTTGTTATCAAATATTTGCCCGTAATTGAAGATAATGGTGTAGAGCAAACAACTCCTGCACGTATCGATATCGATAATGGAATCATTGAAATTTCTAAAAAACAATTTCTTGATTTCACTGTACCGAATCGAATCGCAATTTTATTGCATGAATTTAGTCATGTTTACTTGAATGATAATGTAGATGATGAAGTAGAAGCAGATTTGAATGGACTGCTTATTTATTTAGGTCTTGGTTATCCAAGAATTGAAGCGTTTGAAGTATTCGCAAAAACTTTTCTGAATGCACCTTCTGATTTGAATAAGATGCGTTACGATAAGATTAAAAACTTCATCGACAATTTTGAAAAGTACAATACGTTTTTATATGAATAAAGATTTAAGAAATGGTCTTTTAGTAGCAGGAGGTGCAGTTATATTGTACTTGTTGTACAAAAAGTATTCGAAAAAGGATGTAGTTGTTGTAAAAAATGAATTACCACAACCCAATCCAGTTGAAATAGAATTACCTATCGGAATGCCAATAGAAAAAGACAAACCGATTGAATCAGTTTTGATAAATGCACCCATAAATATTTAGTCATGGACAAAAAATTACAAAGAGGAATCATAACATCAGTAGTTGTACTTGTAGCTGGATTAGCTGCATACAAACTTTTGACTGGTAAAGGAAAATCAGAGGATAACGCTGGTGGCGGAAACTCTGGTGGCGGTGGAAATACTGGTGGTGGAGGTAGACCAAACCCAAACCTTGATTTCAGAAGCCTTGCTAATCAGCTTTTTGATGCTTTTGATGGTTATGGAACGTCTAATTCTAAAATAAAAGAGATTTTTAAGCTGTTGAAAAGTAATGCTGACTATGATGCACTTAAATCTGCGTACGGAGTACGTGAAGTAAGCTCTGGAAGATGGAATATTTTTCAATCTAATTTTGAAGGAGACCTTCCTGCAACATTGAGAGATGAATTAGACAGCGATGAGGTCGCAGAAATTAACCAAATTCTTACAAGTAACGGGATTTCTCGTACAATTTAAGATACATGAAAAACGAAAAGCTATACAAATACTATACTGAGCTTCCACAATGGGCAAAAGGCGTTGTTGTGGTGGGAGGTGTGGGTCTTGTCGGTCTGTTGGGATTCAAAATATATAAAAAAATATTCCCATCTCAATCAGAACGTCAATCACAACAGCTTCTAAATAACATAGCTACCGATATTGCACGTTGGAGAAGAGAAGGCTTAACTCAATCTTATCCAGATTTAGGGTATCAAACACTCGCAAATGCCGCTTATGAAGGTATGCGTTATTGTGCTGGTGATAGCTATTCTGATGTGGAGACTGTAATGAAAAAAATGCAAAACAATCTTGATGTAGCTATGCTCGTGGATGCTTTTGGAATACGTCAAAATTATTGTTTTGGCATACCTGCTGGTACACCACTCGATTTATTATCATTTGTAAGAAAAGAATTGGGTAACGATTGGGGTGGTCTCACCGATTACAGAGTAAGGAGAATCAACGAAAACTGGCAAAAAAAGGGAATAACCTATAAAGTATGATGTAGATGAAAAAAGGTACAATAATTGGTGCTTCAATACTGGGAGGCGTGGCTGTTTTCGGCTACGCCCTTTATGCTTATGCCAAGAGGCAGGCGATGCTTCTTGAAGATTATGACTACAAAATTGTAGATTTCAAGATGGATACCTTTGACTTACAAAAAATCAAAGGCTCAATATCCGTATGGTTCGGTAGCAAATCAGATGTTGAAGTGGTTGTGGAGCAATTTATCCTTGATTTTTACTTCAATGGTAAAAAAGTAGGGTACATAGAGGACACGACCCCATTTGTTATACCTGCAAGGGGGTATACAACTATCCCGTTCAAGTACACACTTAATCCACAATTGGTAATAAGTAATGCCGTAGACATCGTTTCTTATGCTTTAAGGCAAAAAGATGCGGCTATTTCGGTAAGAGGATTTGCGAAATTAAAGAGTGGTTTTGTGAGAGCAACACTGCCTATATCGTACGATACAACTATCAAGGAAATATTAGCTGATTAACAGCGTAATATTCCAGAGAAATTGTATATTTTTACGATAGAAAAATTAGTGAAATTATGATAGATTTTATCCAAAGCGAAACAAAGAAAATCATGTACAACTGCATAAAAAGATATGCAGAAAAAAAGAAAAAGGACATCTCAGATGTTCAATTAGTTCTTGGACTTGATGAAAATGGAAACACGTACACGTTGTGTGAGCAATATCAGCCTAAACAAGAGCTTGATATTCTCGGTGTGCTTGGTGTGAGAATAGATTTTTTGGGGTATAGTAGACTTGCTCCACCATTTATTCTCAAATCATTGATAAGATTTTCAGAAGGATATAATTATCCTTTAGAAAATTCTAAAGTTATGTGTATTCCAACAACAAACGAAAAAGGTAAACCTGATGTTCTTCTTTTCGTATACAATAACAACGCATACGTTGATTCTATTACGTTTGCTGACTTGTTCAGAGAAGAAGACTTCGAAATACAAACATAATTATGCAAATATTCACTACAACATTATCGAGCGGCTCGTTGGTTCTGCTACGAGAAGATGGAGCTCAAGTAATCTCGATTCAAGCGAGAGCAAATGGTCAGTGCTTATTCACTGGCAATTTGCCTTTTAAGGGGGTTCTTCCAACTCCAGTAGCACTGGCTGCTGGTAACGTATTTAATTATGCGGCATCATCTCCTTCATCGCCATTAGATGGAATTACGATTACACATGTTAGCGGAGATATCGATATTGTTGTAGGATTCTAAAACGAAAGATAATGTCATTTGGTAACTCAAATCTTGGATTTTCTGGAGGCGGAGGTAGCGGAAGCGGTTCGTCTGGTTCGGCTGGTACTTCAGGAACATCGTTCGGTACTTCAGGTACATCGGGCAATTCGGGTACAGCAGGTACATCAGGTAGCTCTGGACTAACGGGTACTTCTGGAACATCAGGTAGTTCTGGTTTAACTGGAGACAGATATCTTACGTCTTCATCGACCTTATTTACGATTGGTACGGGTAATAACATCACGATTACTGTCGGCACTAATTTAGCATATTCTATTGGTCAAGCTATTATCGTTGCAAATAGTAATGTTGATATTCAATATGGCGATGTAATTTCTTATGATAGCGGCACTGGGGTACTTCAATTTGAGCAAACTACTTATCAGGGTGGTGGTACATTCTCAGCATGGGAAGTAAACTTGGCTGGTGCAGCAGGTGGTAATGGTACATCAGGAACTTCTGGTGCAACTGGTTCTTCTGGTACATCAGGATTCACTGGGTCAGCAGGTACATCAGGCTCTTCTGGCACATCAGCAGCAGATGGTACATCAGGTACATCGGCAGCAGATGGTACAGCAGGTACTTCTGGTAGTTCTGGCGTTACTCCTTCAGATGGCTCTTCTGGAACTTCAGGTTCATCAGGAACATCGATGGATGGTACTTCTGGAACAAGTGGCACTTCAGGTCAAACGGGTTCATCTGGAACATCTGGTTCGGATGGTTCTTCTGGGCAAGATGGAACTGCTGGTACAGACGGAAGCTCTGGAACAAGTGGTCAAGACGGAACTTCAGGGGTTGATGGCTCATCAGGAACTTCTGGTTCAGACGGGTCTTCAGGAACTTCAGCTTCATCAGGTAGCTCTGGCTCATCTGGAACATCAGGTGAAACGGGAACATCAGGTACAAGCGGCATTGATGGTACTTCTGGAGTAGATGGTACAAGTGGTGTTTCTGGAACATCAGGTTCTTCAGGAACTGCTGGTGAATCAGGAACATCTGGTGAATCTGGTTCTTCTGGTACATCAGCAACAGATGGCTCATCAGGAACTTCAGGTTCTTCTGGTGAATCTGGTTCTTCTGGAACAACGGGTACAGATGGTTCAAGCGGTACAGATGGTTCTTCGGGAACTTCAGGTACAGACGGCTCAAGCGGAACATCAGGAGCGGCTGGTACAAGCGGTACTTCTGGCTCATCAGGTAGCTCTGGAGAAACGGGAACATCAGGTTCTTCAGGTACAACTGGAACAGATGGTTCTTCAGGTACAAGCGGCATTGATGGTTCTTCTGGTACAAGTGGTATGGGTACATCAGGTACAGATGGTTCATCAGGAACTTCTGGTGAATCTGGAACATCTGGTGCTACTGGTACATCAGGTTCTTCAGGTACAACTGGTACAGATGGTTCTTCTGGTACAAGTGGAACAGATGGCTCATCAGGAACTTCAGGTGAATCGGGTTCATCGGGTACATCAGGTGAATCTGGTACATCGGGCGAATCTGGAACATCAGGTACAAATGGAACTTCTGGTGTAGATGGGGCAAGTGCAGCAGGTACTGGATACTGGCAATATCAGGCTTTTGATGCAGGAATGACCATAGGTAGATTTGAAGCTGCTGGTACATCAACTGCTTTTGCAGATACTACAATTCTGAAAATTAATCGAATCGATTATCTCGGAGTAGATTATTACAATTTTGTAAGTGGACTATTTAACGCTTCAGGTAAATTCATCGTTCAAGTAACAGATGAAATTACTCCTTCAAATACTGGTATATATATATGTGAAGCATTCACATTGGGTGGTGCTGGTGAAATGCTTTTAACGAGCTTGACTGTTGAGGCAGCTCAAGGTTCGTTTACAAATCTTGATAAATATTTTATTTCGTTTGCTCCCTATTCTGCTGCTGGTACTTCTGGTACTTCTGGAGAAAATGGTACATCAGGTACATCGGGTTCTGATGGTTCTTCAGGAACAAGTGGCGAATCGGGTACATCAGGTGTGAGCGGTTCTTCAGGAACAAGCGGCATTGATGGTACAGCAGGAACATCTGGTGAATCTGGAACTTCTGGTTCTTCAGGTACAGATGGTTCGAGCGGTACGGATGGTTCTTCTGGTACATCGGGCGAATCTGGAACAGCAGGTACATCAGGTTCTTCTGGAACAAGTGGTGAATCGGGAACAGCAGGTACTTCTGGTAGTGCAGGTACATCGGGAGATGCAGGAACATCAGGAACGGATGGTTCATCAGGAACTTCTGGTCAAGATGGTTCAAGCGGCACTGATGGTTCAAGCGGTACAGATGGCTCTTCTGGAACATCAGGTTCTTCTGGTACTTCTGGTTCTGCTGGTACTTCTGGCGAATCAGGTACATCTGGTACAGATGGAAGCTCTGGAACAAGCGGCACTGACGGTTCATCAGGAACTGATGGCTCATCAGGTACAACTGGTACAGATGGAAGTTCTGGAACAGCAGGTACTTCTGGTTCGGATGGTTCATCGGGCACATCTGGTGAATCTGGAACATCGGGTACAGATGGAAGTTCAGGAACTTCTGGTGATACGGGAACAAGCGGTACTTCTGGGGAATCAGGAACAAGCGGTTCATCAGGAACTTCAGGAGAAAATGGCTCTTCAGGTACTTCGGGTACAGATGGCTCAAGCGGTACTGCTGGAACAAGCGGCACTGACGGAAGCTCTGGCACTTCGGGTACTTCAGGTATAGATGGAACTTCTGGAACTACGGGAACAGATGGTTCAAGTGGTACAGATGGTTCATCAGGAACGTCTGGCACTTCGGGTACGGATGGGTCTTCAGGAACTTCAGGTTCAGATGGGTCTTCAGGTACATCTGGTACAGATGGTTCATCAGGAACTTCAGGAAGCTCTGGCACTTCAGGTACGGATGGTTCATCAGGAACTTCAGGTACGGATGGAAGCTCTGGTACTTCTGGTACAGATGGTTCTTCAGGTACTTCAGGCACGGATGGTAGCTCTGGAACTTCTGGAACAGATGGTTCGAGCGGTACAGATGGTTCTTCAGGTACATCTGGTGAATCTGGAACGGCTGGAACATCGGGAACTTCAGGCTCTTCAGGTACAAGTGGAGAAGCTGGTACATCGGGTACATCAGGTACAAGTGGTACATCGGCATCATCTGGTACTTCAGGTCAAAATGGTACATCGGGAACAGATGGTTCTTCTGGAACATCAGGTTCTGCTGGTACATCAGGTACAGATGGTTCTTCTGGAACTTCAGGCACGGATGGTTCTTCAGGAACTACTGGTACTGACGGAAGCTCTGGAACATCTGGTACAAGTGGCACATCAGCATCATCAGGTACTTCAGGTGAAAATGGAACTGCTGGAACATCAGGTTCAAGTGGTACATCGGGCTCTGCTGGTACATCAGGGGATGCTGGTACATCAGGAACTTCAGGAACAGACGGCTCTTCAGGTACAAGTGGAGAAGCTGGTACTTCTGGAACATCGGGTACAAGTGGTACATCGGCATCATCTGGTACTTCAGGAGAAAATGGAACTTCAGGAACAGACGGTTCAAGTGGAACTTCAGGTTCTGCTGGAACTTCAGGTATAGATGGAACATCTGGCACTTCAGGTACAGATGGCTCATCAGGAACAAGCGGAGAAGCTGGTACTTCTGGTACTAACGGCTCTTCGGGTACTTCTGCATCATCAGGTACTTCAGGCGAAAACGGAACTGCTGGAACATCAGGTTCAAGTGGTACATCAGGTTCTGCTGGTACATCTGGCGATGCTGGAACATCAGGAACTTCAGGTACAGATGGTTCTTCTGGCACTTCTGGTACAGATGGAAGCTCTGGCACATCGGGTACAAGCGGAACATCAGCATCATCAGGTACTTCAGGCGAAAATGGAACTGCTGGAACATCTGGTTCAAGTGGTACATCAGGCTCTGCTGGTACTTCAGGAACAGATGGTTCATCGGGTACTTCAGGAACAGATGGTTCATCAGGAACTGCTGGTACGGATGGAAGCTCTGGTACTTCAGGAACAAGTGGTACATCAGCATCATCTGGAACATCAGGAACTTCTGGTTCTTCTGGTACGGATGGTTCTTCAGGAACTGCTGGAACAGATGGTAGCTCTGGAACTTCAGGTTCTTCTGGAACGAGTGGAACTGACGGAAGCTCTGGAACATCAGGAACTTCGGCATCCAGTGGAACTTCAGGAACAAGCGGAGAGAGTGGCACGTCAGGTACAGATGGTTCATCAGGTACATCAGGTTCAAGCGGAACTTCTGGAACGGCAGGTACGGCTGGTTCATCAGGTACGGCTGGTTCATCAGGTTTATCAGGAGATAGATATGCAACAACATCATCTACCTCTTATACAATACAAAATCAGGGAAATACTGGAACGATAACAGTAGGAACTGGTTTAGCATATACCATTGGTCAAGAATTTACAATGGTGTATAACTTAACAAATTTTCAAGATGCCACAGTTACTGCTTATAATAGCGGTACTGGTCAATTAGATTTCTTAACCACTGGCAAAGATGGTTCTGGAACATATTCATCTTGGGTCGTTAACCTTGTAGGTGCGGCTGGTGGAGATGGTTCTTCAGGCACTTCTGGTTCAAGTGGTACTTCAGGCACGTCAGGTACAGATGGTTCATCTGGAACTTCAGGTAGCTCTGGTACTTCTGGTACAGATGGTTCTTCAGGAACTGCTGGAACGGATGGTAGCTCTGGTACTTCAGGTACATCGGCATCATCTGGAACAAGCGGAACGCATGGTTCATCAGGTTCTTCTGGTACAGATGGTTCTTCTGGAACAGCAGGTAGTTCTGGAACAGCAGGAACTTCAGGTTCTTCAGGTACAGATGGTTCTTCTGGAACAGCAGGAACTGACGGAAGCTCTGGCACATCAGGAACTTCTGGTACATCTGCTACATCAGGTAGCTCTGGTACATCAGGAACTGACGGCTCTTCAGGTACTTCTGGCACATCAGGAAGCTCTGGAACTTCAGCTACCTCTGGTTCTTCAGGAACAGACGGCTCATCAGGTACTTCTGGTACAGATGGTAGCTCTGGTACGTCAGCAACTTCTGGAACTTCAGGCTCAAGCGGTACATCTGCTACATCAGGTAGCTCTGGTACATCTGGCACGACTGGAACTTCAGGTTCAAGCGGTACATCAGGTACAGATGGTAGCTCTGGTACAGATGGCTCAAGCGGTACATCTGGTACAGACGGAAGCTCTGGCACATCAGGAACTTCTGGTACATCTGCTACATCAGGTAGCTCTGGTACATCAGGAACTGACGGCTCTTCAGGTACTTCTGGCACATCAGGAAGCTCTGGAACTTCAGCTACCT
>Ga0214917_10002085_pt1 | contig 24931 bp, 43 predicted proteins | sample LL_1208_BB_MetaG_FD_177983 | JGI IMG/M metagenome (GOLD analysis project Ga0214917, IMG submission 177983) | Freshwater microbial communities from Lake Lanier, Atlanta, Georgia, United States - LL_1208_BB | ecosystem: Environmental > Aquatic > Freshwater > Lake | place: USA: Georgia | collected...
TATCCAGAAAGCGAATTTGAGGGTCTTGCATTTTATTCCCACGTTCTGTATGCTTTAGGAATCGAAGACGATTCTGAAACTATAGAAAACAAATATCCAGATATTTATAAAAGAAAACTTCATTATTATGAGTGATATTGATACAAAATGTGTTGATCCTGATGCCCCTACTAAAAAATGCGTTGTTTGTGAGGAAACCATTCATACTTGCGAAAGAGAAACCAGCGTGAATGATAGTTATCTTTGTCCCGTCAAGAGCCATAATAATGGGGTGGAATCTTTTGGGGGTCTTTGGGTTTGTAATGATTGTCAAGATGAATTTCTAACAGATCACAGAAAATGGTATGATAATATTGAAATAAAGTGGTTTCATCCATTCAATTTTGTTGGCATAAAAAAACCAAAGTTTGAACATCCTAGTGATGATCTTTATCAATGGGGCTTTAGCCTCGACTTAACTACCGAAATATATTATTATACTTATGATTGGGGCTATGGCTTTAATTTTCGCGTTTTGGGATTTGGATTTGAAATAGTAAAGGTGGGAAAATAATCCTATTAGGTAAGGAAAGTAAAAGGAGCATGGGAACTGTAGATACGTCACAGAAACGAACAGACATACCGCACCTGCCTATTAAGGATTTTAGTATGAGTAAGAGCATTAGAGAAAAATTTGAAACTTTTTTAGATGAAATAGATTGGAGTAGTCCAAAATTTTCTAAAAAAAGAGAATATCTACTATACAGTATCAAGAACGCACAAAATGATGAAGAACTATTAAATATAATGTGCAGAGTATTTTATAATGGATATTTTATGTTCTTAGAGGAAAGGATTCTTGGAAGATGAAATTTTATTTATTAACAATGGGTCATTATTATTATCCTCAATCTGGAGACAAGGATTGGATAGGAACCTTACTGATAAAATATATGATTGGTATAATATAATTGACTTAGGAGAATGGATGTTATAATAATGAGTAAATCACAAATTCAAAAACTTATTATAGCATATAGTGCTGCTGCTATTTTTATACTCTCTTGTTTATATTGGAATGATCCATTTGCGGCCATGCTTTCTATGGGATTTATACTAGGTTTTTTAGGACATGAAACATTTTTTAATAGCGATGTAAAATGACATATAAAAAATTTATTGATAATATTGAGAATATTTATGCGGATCAAGGTGATAAGCCTGAATCTGAACGATTAAGATATGGACAAATTATAATGATGGAATTGTGGAACGTCTGGCCTAAAAAATACCACGAAATTATAGAATCAGACAAAGACCTTTTTTATTCTGATATAATCCACAAAAAACCATATGATCTTTTAAGTGAATTAGAAAAAGAATGGCCTGTTTTTCCTGACAAAAGAGAAGTGAAAAATTATTTAACACTATCACCAGAACAAATTAGAATTCAACGACTAGAAAAGAAAATCAAGAAACTTCAAGCCAGTAACAAAAGACATAGAGAAAATCTAAAGTTTTATCAAAAACTAACTAGAGATTTTCCTTGGGTTGAACCTACTTCTCAAACCAGACAAGAAAATATAGAACTCAGAAATGAACTTAAACTCAAAGGCTGGACGATCAAAGGATTAAAGCACGATCTAGAGTATCTTGACAATCAGATCACAGATGATATGATTAAAACTTCTGAGCAGTTAGCCATTTATGTTGGTGATTCGTATACTATAATTGATGGTAAAACTATATCAGGTACGGACATTATAAAAAATATCTGTTCTGTTATTAAAAATATCAAAAAAGGTATTAACTTATATCAAATAAGAAAGGAAAAAGAATGAAGACTAAAGATGGATACGATACGCTGGGACTAATGATTATTCTAATTGGAATATTAGTTGCTATTGTATTAGTATCTCCAGTAATTACAATATGGTCACTTAATACTTTATTTAATACCAATATTGAGACTAATGTGTTGACATATTTAGCAACACTCTGGCTAACAGGATTGATTGCTGGTAGTAACGGAATTAAATCAAGATGATAACAAATGCTTTAGTTTTCTTTAATGTATTATTAGATCTAATAAGTTTCATGCCATGTTTTATGGCGGGTGGCATGAGTATGGATAGTCCTCAAGCACAACATAGCGTATTGGCACATTTAGTAATGTATATTTTGCTAAGTTTTCCTTTGGTTTGTTGGATTTGTGCAGGTTTGTCTTATTATTTTAAATCGTGGATGTTAGGATTGTTTCCTATATGTGAAGCGGTTTTATTCATATCAACACTATGGATACTTTCAAATGAATGAGTTATCAGAAATATCAGTAATGAGTTTAAAACCAGATGATGTTCTAGTATTTTCTACTGTTGATAAACTAAGTTCTGAAACTTATCACAGAGTTGAACAAAAGATTATAGATTGGAAAAAGGATTGTAATATAAATAATAAACATTTACTATTAACATCAGCAATAGAACTAAAAGTATTAAGGCCAGAAAAGGAACAAGAATGAGTCTTTTAAAAGGTTTTACCAGTCTATTTGACTGGATGTTTCCGCCCAAAAGTTATCAAGAACTCACTGATGATCTTGACAATAAAATGCAAGACCTATATGATAGGTGCGGCTGGGGCAAATATAATAATCCATTAAAAGGGCATCAAAATGCCGTTGATATTAATAGAGTGTTAGATGCACATGAATCTTTTAGGAAAGAACTGGAAGAATGTGGCGTTTATAATACTATGACTGTTGATGAGTATTTTAAAAAATATAATCCTTGTCAGTTTACTCCTGCAACTTCTTATAGTGAAGATATAGATGCTATAGAAGTAATTTTTCAAAATGAAAGTTTTAATGTAAAAAATATTAATGGGGTTTTAGATTTATATATTGGAACCGATTCAGGACAAGTGGTTGGATTAAATATTTTACAAATAAAGAGATTAATGAAGGAAAAGTTCTTACAGTAAAGAGAAAATGATGAAACTAACTAATCAAGATATAGAAGTACTACAGAACCTATTAGAAGATAAACTTAAAGAAATAGATCTTGGGCCAGAAGGCGTTGAAATATACGATAAGCCTGAAATATATATCAATATTATCAAAAAACTAGATACTATGTATTTTTCATGATATATTTTATATCCGATACCCATCTCGGACACTGCAATATTATAAAACATTGTAATCGTCCATTTCAAGATGTTCACGAAATGAACAAGACGATTTTTGACAATATAAATGAAGTTGTCAAACAGGATGATACTCTATATATACTGGGTGATTTTTGTTTTAGGGGTAAAAAACCTCTTGATTATAGAGTACGCATAAATTGTCGAGATGTTCATTTAATATTTGGTAATCATGATAAGCGTACAGATTATTATATTGATGATACAACAACAGATATGAATGGCTTTTCTTCTCTAAATGATGTGAAAGAAATAATATATTGTAATCAAAGAATATATCTTAGTCATTATCCACACAGATCATGGCCTGCAAGCCATAAGGGCAGTTATATGCTATACGGTCATGTACACTCTCGTTTAAATGCAGAGGATAAACTGTCTAATAGACTAACTCTGGATGGGACAACACAATGAACTATAATAAACCATTCGGGCAACCTTGGAGTTTCAAGGAAATACAAAAACTATTTAATCAGAAAATTAAGGATGTTAGATGATCGACTATATTTTACCTAATGAAGCATATGACTATTTTTATCAACGTACATATGATCATATTTTAAAAGTTCGTCGTAATTTATCTAGCATTAACAGAAGTTGATTTCCATTTGTTTTCTATAGAATCTAAAAACACTAGTGGCCTCCCATACTAGTATATAGGAGGCCACTATCTATATTTCGGATTATTTTATTTTTATTTAAAAAATTCATTCCATCTTTTAGTTTTTTCATAACCCAAAAGATCGTCTGGCAATTTAAATTTGGCTATTTCTGAAGTTTCGTCTTCTCCGGGATAAAATTGTTCTAATTTGCCATCATGATTTTTATATACTGAGTGATTTGGTGTAGTAATTAAAACATCATTATCTTGATGATTTTCTATCCACTCTCCTTCGAAATCGTGACTGAAGACGTTATAAACAGAGGCCAACTCGACTTCATTGGTTTTTTCATTTACGGAAAAAACTTTAAGTTTACTAAAGTCTAAATTTTGCATCTCTGATATTGGGAGAACATCTAAAATGCCATCATATAAAAAAGGTATTGGCGTATCTCCGTGGACGGAATGGCCAACTAAAACAGTATCAACACTAACTTGCGGGAACTTCTTTGGCTTTATCTGATGCTCTTGTGAGGCTCCCAAAAGATCATATAAAAATTCCTTAGCAAGCTTTAGAACTTCAATAAACTCTACAATCCCTCTAGAGCCAACACAAAATTCGCCATCAAAATTGAATGCTCTAGGATCACTATCAGTGCCAAAATGTGGCAATTTGCCCCAATTAATATCGCCAGTAAGTTCTGTCGAGTCCTGATTTTTTTCGTCTTTTGGCTGGAATGTTGCAATTCCAACCCTATCTGTTTCTGAGTGGGTCTTTCTGATTACCTTTATGTGATTTTCTACAATTTTTTTCCAATCACCATCATACCTAATCAAAAGATCTTTCATGAATTTTTTAGATCTTGGATCAAGCTCGCCTTCTACATTTAATTTATATGAGCTAGATCTTTGCTTTTCAGGAATTTGCTCAAGATAAATTTCGTTAAGCTCAGCTAAAAATTGTTTTCTTATATCAATTGGCAATAGCTTAAGCGGATCTTCATTCATAGGAGATTCATCTTCAGCCTGTGTGTAAATGCCGTCTTCCTTTCCAGTTGGCAAATTAATCCATTTGAAAGTATACCAAGCACCATCATCAGTCAAAGAGTACTTTTCTAATCCTCTCTTTATGCACCTAAGAATTGTAGATTTTGAAGATCCTACTGGGCCGTGGAGCAACAAAACTCTTCTTTCCGGTCCATACCCGCCAGCAGCACCTCTAAAGAATTGAACTAGTTGATGTAGAGTTTCTTCTAATCCAAATACAGGAATTTCTGAGTCATCAAAAAAATTATAATGAATATATGTTCTTCTGTATCTTTCTATTTTCTTAGTGCCCTTGGACATAATCATATCATACAAATATTGATATGCGGTTCTTGCTAACTTTGGTTTTTCATATACTAAAGATAAATATTCAGAAAAAGACATTTCTTCATTTAGTTTTTGAAATTGCTCTTTGTTAAATTTTTCTGAAATTCTTGAAAGTATGTCGCTCATTAGATTTCCTTTTTTTTAGTTTTAAAACTTTGGTAATTATATAAAAGTCGTGAACAAAAAGCAATGTTTATTCACTTAACTTCTCCGAAGTGTTTCCCGCTAGAAATATCATCGATATTTCTATAAGGAGTTGGTCCTACATGAGATTTCTTTTCTGCGTTTTTTCGTTGATCTCTAACTCCGCCTTTTCTATCCATATTCCATTTATGTCTGTAATCATGACCTTTGGAATCACTGTGCCAGCGATCAGTACCTACCGGATTTGCAAACTTAACAGAAGGACAGCCTATAATTTCAGTTATTTTTTTTGATTTGCATTTTGGGCATTTTGATTTCTTCACAACGATTTCTTTTTCAGCCATGCTTGCCCAAACATCAAAAACTTCATTGCATTTTTTGCATTCAAATTCGTAGCGTGGAATAACGCACCTCTTTTTATTGGTTATTTTAAGATAGTTATATCTTATCATTTTCTTCTTCAATAATATTTTGAAGAAAAGTATAAGCTTCTTTAATTTTATTTAATTTGTAATTAATGCTATAAAACATCCAGAAAATAGAGCTTTGACAAATTTTTATGGCGCACTCCATAAGCGAACTATCTGAATCTAGAGAAGGCATGTGGGCCATTTGAAAAAAATCAATTTTTGACTCATAGTCGTCATCTTCGTCGTCATCGTCTTCGTCTTCTTCTTCATATTCATCTTCGTGCTCTTCTTCATCTTCGTTTTCGTTATTTTCACCAAAATAAAATCTTTTCAAACAAAACCTCCCAAAGCTCTATAAGAGCTATAAGCCTGCTCCCAGATATTTAATATAGCCAACTCATTGACATTTAAATCAATAGTTGAGAATCTCTTTAAAGCTTTTTCAAAAGGAGAATCTAATTTATTTATCCATTTATCTAAAACAAAATCTCCACATCCAAATTTGTAATCTACAAACGTAGAAATAATGTCGGTTTTTGAAGAAACTACATTGAAATTTCCATCAAAAGGCCTTACCGCCATAACGCTCGGATTAATTGTTTTTATGATAGGATTTTTTATTTCAAACTGTTTTCTATAAATTCTAACTCCACATTTATTAGACCAAGAAAACAATTGTTTGTGATTAGTGGAAGAAAGATGCAAATAAACAGCACAATCAGGAATGTTTTTTTGAATAGAATACCACGAAATAAAGGACATCCAATCATGACCTTCTATTATATCGCACATTATTATTATTGCTAAATCTTTCTCATTTATCATTTAATAATAATGTAGTTTATTTAAGATAAACTTTACAATTAACAAATGGAAAAATACCACAAAATATTTAAATTTATAAATATATATATTTAAGGAAAAATTAGGAGAAAAGAATGACGAATGTAAAAATAAGTGAACTGCCTTTGGCATCTTCTGTTACGCCTGATGATTTATTTGTAATAGTTGATGATTTGTCAGGAACTCCTACAACTAAAAAAGTACCAGCCCACTTAGTACGAACATCATATGCATCAACACTAACCTACCAATCAACGGCAATAACAGATGCAAGTGCTGGGGAGGTGTTTGATATTACATTAACAGGCGATGTTACCATAGGAAATCCAATAAATCCAGTAAATGGAAAAACTATACGTTGGAGAATAATGCAAGATGCAACAGGAAATAGAAAGGTGACTTTAGGAAACAAATTCGCTGTCCCATCAACCGCAACCACACCATTAGGTTTTAGTACAGGTGCTAATAAAATGGATATTTTAGCTGCAACCTACCATGCCGGACGGGACAAGTGGGATGTAGTTGCTCTAGTATCAGGATATTAATTATCTTTAATTTCTTTTATAACTATACTTTCTTTTATTTGAGATAAGTTTATAGAATCTAAATATTCATAACAAGCAGCCAACATTTCCTCTGCTTCTTTTAGATTATTTGTAAACCAAAGTCCAACCTTGGGATGAATTAAATCTTTATTGGTTTCTTTATTAAAAAGCGTATATGCCATTAAACAATCTTTCTAATTCTAATATGGGGCCTTGCAGGCTTATACATTCCTATAGCTGCTTGTGCTTGTCCACCTGCTCGTAATCCAGTAACGCTAAACTTTGTTCCAGATCCTTTTCCACCCTCTTTTAAAAACCATTTCTTAAAATTCATTATTTGCCCTGTAGTGCGGATAGAGTGGAACTCTTTACAGCAGCAGTTTGTGCTATTTCCTTAGGATCAGTCGATTTTGACATTTGAGTGTCATAAACTTGTGCGACTTGCTTTACTGCCATCTTGGGGTCTTTTGCTTTCATTAATATAGATCTTACATTATCAACAGTAGTGTCTTTCTTCTTAATTTGAGGCTTCTTTAATAGAGGATTAGGAATAGCGGGCATGTTCGGACCGCCGCTATTCATTGTATTCATTTCTCTTATTTCTAACCATTTTGTAAATTTCATCATAAAATTATTTATGTTTTAAAATTTCTAATTTTTTTAATAATTTTGCTTGTGGAAAAGTCTTCTATTACAGGAAAAAATTCTACTTTTTTAACAAAATCAGAGCCTATTGGATTTTTGTACTCTGAGCTCTTGACCAAAACATCTGGTTTTATTTTTTTCATAATATTAAGAGGATCATCTTCATCAAAAACAACTACATAGTCAACAAAACTTAGACTTTCCAACATCTTAATTCGAGCTTCTAAATTATTTACCAATGGATGATTTTTATTTTGTCTAATTACGCTTAAATCAGAATTAAGACCGACCACCAACTTGTCAGCTTTAGATTTTGCGAATTCTAAACACGCTATATGGCCTGGATGCAGGATATCAAAACACCCATTGGTAAAAGCCAAAGAGAAATTTCTATTGCTTAACAACTCCGGCATATCTATAACTTTTGATTCAGCCAGGTCCAAAAAACTAATAGGGTCACAATATTTTTTTTGAACATACAAAGAAGAAGCCTTAAAAGCGAACTTTGCAGAATCAAAATAAGAAAACCCAGAAAGCAAACACAAAGAAAAAATAGAAATAAAACAATCACCAGCACCAATTACACAAGAAGGATTGGTTTTATTCTCGGGCCTTATTTCTACAAACTCGCCTCTTACTAATCCAACAACACCATCTCCCTCTTGAGTAATTAGTACGCATTCAGCTTGCGTTTCTCTTTCAAAAAATTCTAGTTGCTTTTTCCAATCATCTTCGCCGCTCAATAACTTAGCTTCCTTAGAATTGGGCTTTATAACAGTGCAGCCTTTCCATTTGCTTGCTGGGCCGTACTTGGGATCAACTACTTTTATTACATTTTTATCAAGACAGTCAAAATATTTTTTAATATCAAAATCTAAAAACAAACCTTTGTTATAATCAGAAAAAACCACAAGGCTTGCTTTGGAATTTATAAGATTATCACAAACTTTATTTTGTAATAAATTTAAATCAGAATTGAACAAATTATAATTATCATTTTCTACGTCCAACCTACATAAAGGAAAATCTTTTTGATAATATCTTTTTTTTACAGGAACTCTTACAAGAGGATAAGACGCTCCCGAAAAACAAAAATTTGAATTGTTTATCAATTTTAAAGAATAGTCATCAACTATACCAAAATAATTTACATCTAAACCCAAACTCGACAATTGCCTACAAACATTGCCTGCTCCTCCCGGAAAAATTTTTTCTGGGGTGTTGTTGGTTGACAACATTATTGGAATTGGAAATTCCGGACTAATTTTGTTGGCTTCAACAAAATAATATTCATCAATTATAAAATCGCCAACAACATCTATATTTTTATCTTCACAATTAAAAATTTTATTTATCATATTGTACTATTTCAAATTCATCTGCAGTAAATAATTTTTTAGATTTCCAATCATTTAAATTTACTTGAGGAAACTTTGTGTCTCCGTCATACTTACCCTTAACATGAGTTATTATCATTCTTTCTACAATTTTAGAGTCTAAAGCCTCTTGGTATATTTTACTACCGCCAATAAAGAAAATATCTTTTTCAGGAAATGATTTGCAAATGCTAATAGAATGCTCTAAAGAACTAGCGCAATGTGTATTTTTTCTAATCACTCCATTTGAATAGACTTTACTAGGGTCTTTAAAATATTCTGTTGAGACTATTATGTTGATCCTATCGGGCAATGGCCTGAATTTTTCAGGGAGACTTTCCCAAGTTTTTCTTCCCATTATACAAATATTATTGATGGTGTAGTTCTTAAAATTTATTAAATCCCTGGAGAACTTCCAAGGGATCGAATTATTTTTACCTATAGAAAAATCTTCATCGAAAGCAACTATTAAATTTATCATACAGCAACAGGTATATCTATTTTTGGAAGAGGATTATAATCCACTAAAGAAAAGTCATCAATACAATAAGAATAAATATCTTTTGCTTTTCTTAAAGAAAGCTTTGGGGAATCCGGAGTTTCTCTAGACAGATATTCTTCTACAGCACTAATTTGATTTACGTATATGTGGCTATCTACAGTGCTATGAACAAATTCATAAGGTTCAAGATCGCATTGTTGAGCCAACATATAAATTAAACTTGAATAAAACTGAACGTTTGCTGGGCCGCCTATGGGAAAATCACAAGATCTTTGAGTCAATATACCGCTAAGTTTATTTCCATCAACATAAACTTGAAAAGTATAATGACAAGGAGGCAACCTCATCTCATCAATTTGCTTGGGATTCCAAAGAGAAAATAAATTTCTTCTTGAATCAGGCTCGTTCTTAAGAAGCCAAGTCATTTTAGCCAATTGATCTACTCCTCCAAACCCATAACCGCTATTTCTAATGCCTTTATTATAATTTCCCCCAAAATGTCTCAATTGAAATCCATATACGGGACCTAAACTACCTTCTTCATATCCATATTTGTTTTCAAAATTTTTATCAACCCAAGGAGTCCAAATATTTGAACCTAATGCCTGAAGATCTTTGTTATTTGTCGAACCAGATATGAACCAAAGCAGCTCGGCCCAAATTGACTTTGGCCAAACCTTTCTTCTAGTTATTATTGGAAAAAATTCATCAATTCTATATCTGGACAGCATGCCAAATATAGAAATTGTGTCAATTCCTGTTCTATTTATTTTTTTGACACCTTTTTCTAGAATTAGCTTAAGAGAATCATCATATGACTGGCAGATGTACATTTATTGCTCCTTAGACGACCATCTAGGATTCGAACCTAGCAGCCCCTAAATTGGCTTGGCCGTTAAAGGGGAGTTCATTGAATCAAAAAGATTCAGTCGGCCTCCCCAAACCGCTGTGATTTTACTCACAAGTTTAGGGCCAACAACACAACAATAAATCTTATATCTAATATATAAGAAATTAAGAAAAGTTGGCCCAAACTTATTCTTTATCAAATCAGAAATCATTATAAAAACAAGCAAAGATTAAATCAATACTTGTTTTTTTTTCTTACTTTGAAAAAGCCAATTTCTTCTAACTAAGCCTATGCCGATTGGCATTTTAAATTGAGCAATTGATGAGGCGGTTGTCCCAGATGTGGTAGAAACTTCGTTTAACCATTTTTTAAAAAAAAGTTTTTTCATACTATCCCGCCAGAATCTTGTGGCTCAGAGGGTTGATTTTGACTTTGAAGTAACAACTTTTGAAAATCAGCAAATGGAATTAGAAATTTTTTATCAACATTATCTTTTACTTTTTTATCATCTCTATATTTAACATTATGAATTTTTGGATCATTTATCTGCTTGACTAAGACGTGCGTTATTTCGCCATTTTCATTTTTTTTATAATCTAAAATTTGATATGGGCCAATATTAACAGTTGTTGATCCTAAAGAAAAAAAAGAGGCAATTTGAGGCTCTTTTTTATAGTCCTCCGGATTGATGCCTAATTGATCATATAATGAATCAAAATAAGAACTTTCTTCTTTTTTTATAAATTCTCTAAATTTCATATAAATATATATGTTATAGGAGGCTATTTATGAGTTTGGGATTTTCTGAATTTAGAGAATTATTAGACATTTGGGATAATAATAAAGAAAAATTAGATATTAAATGCTTACTGGAAGACAATGGGCTAGTATTTTTCTTTAAGAAAGAAAATAAGATATACGGAGCAACAGAAAACAACAGATTGGCTTTTGCAAGAATAAAAAATCCCGAAAAAGAAGATAAATCTTGGGCGGACGAGGCTTCTTTTACAGCAGTGGATCTTGGAGAAAAAGAATTAACAAAAAGTGTTTTTAATCACAAGGATCTAAAAGATATAGAAGTAATAGATCAAGAAAAAGCAGAAAAAGAATTGGAAAAAAAAGGTAAAAAAATGCCAATGGTCTCAGATCCCGATGAGTCAATTGATGAAAAATAATTATGAGCTTGCCATTTGAAAAAAACAATAATCAAAGAAAATACCAATGCTTTTGTTGCGGAATTGAATTTACAGAATACCAAGAATTCAAATTTCACATAATAGACTCTCATGAAGAAGGAAGAGATTATATAATTTGTCCTTTAGAACATTGCAAAGCTCCAGTTAGAGACCTTAGATCTCATTTTAAGGTAAAACACCCAAACTTTAATTTTAAGAATGTTAAAGGCCAACACAAGGCAATGATTTGGAGAGATTTTTCTGGTGGGAAAAAGAAAACCAGAAAACCAAAATTTAAACAGGGCAAATACCAATCCGTAAAAACAGGAAAAATTCTCCCTTATAGGTCTGGACTTGAAGAACAAGTTTACAAACTTTTAGACGCACATGATGACATAATGTCATTTGACTACGAACCCTTTGAAATAAGCTATATACACAAAGGTCAAGCTCATAAATACATACCCGATATAATCGTAACTTTTATGGATGGTCATAAAGAATTATGGGAGGTCAAACCATCTAGTCAAACCAGCCTAGAAGTAAATAAAAACAAATGGTTCGCGGCAACTGAAGCTTGCAAAATTAGAGGCTGGAGCTTTGAAGTTTACACAGAACAACGAATAGAAAAATTACAAAAAATTATAAGAAATCAATCAATTTAATTTACTAAATTATCAATCTTTTTGTGTAGATCATCCAATGTCCCATCATTAATGATAAAAAAATCTATTAAAGAAAAATTTTCATTATCATCTTTCACTCTGCCTTCTACTCCTTTTGCAATAAAATTAAGAACAAAAGGTTTTATTTGAGCCTCTGATTCATTTGGATCTTCATTTAAGAAGCCTGGCCTGTACACGAGTATATTCCAGCCTCCATTTTTCTTAATTTCTTTTAATTCATTAATATATCTACAATCCGATATTACAATATCAGATGGATTGTGCCTAAAAATTAAATCAACCCAAATGTCACTTTTTATTTTTCTAAAACCATCGCCAATAAATTGAAGAGCCTGTCTCACCGGCATGTCAAAACCAGGAGGAGGTTCAGCAATTGTTTTCCACTTTTCAACAAAGTCTAAATCCACTCCAAATGTTTCACAAAAAATTCTCTTAACATTAGAAGCAAAAGCAGCTCTTTTATAATCTAATTTCGAAGCTATAAAATCAGCAATTTCATCTTTGCCATTTCTCAACTGCCCGGCTACGCCCAATATTTTCATTTGAAAATCTCTTTCTAATTATCGATTATTATACAATAAAAAAACATAAAATGTCTAGTTTAAATCCACCAAGGATGATCAAGAGTCCAATCTATAATTTGCTTTAAGCCTTTTTTAAACTCAAGAGGAGCTTTCCAACCTAAATTTTTTAATTTATCACCATTTAGAGCGTACCTTCTATCGTATCCGGGCCTAATATCGGATGATTTTGCCAATTTGTATTTCAATTCTTTCCCCATTAATTCAGCAACCATTTGGGCCAATTCTAAATTATTTAATTCTAAATCCCCAATAACATTATATCTGTCGGGAGTTTCGCTTCCCTTTTCAAACAAAGAAACAGGCTTTTCAGAAAGCCAAACAAAAACATCAGCGTGATTTTCAGCATGCAAATAATATCTTGTTCCGATTTTATTGTTTCCTTTAGAATCAATATCGGAATATATTTCTATTGTTTGATCAGTTGCAACTTTCCAAATTATTTTAGGAAGAAATTTTTCTTTATCTTGGCAAGTTCCTATGGTATTCATAGTGTTAGTTATAACTAACGGTACACCAAAAGTTCTATAATAGGATATTGCAAGTGCTTCTTGTGCGGCTTTAGATGCAGCATAAGGATTAGAGGGAATAATTGCATCCCACTCAGAATGAGAATAATTTTCTGGGCAGTCTCCGTAAACTTCGTCACTACTAACTTGAAAAAATATTTTTGGTTTAACTTTTCTTGCAAACTCTAATATGTTATAAATTAATTCGCAATTATTTTTCCAACAAAAAATAGGATCCGTAATTGATCTTTCCACCGCAGAATCCGAAGCCATATTAATGATATAATCAATATTGAAATCTGAGATGTTATTTTTTTCGTCTATTGTCCTTCCCAAAATTCTATTTTGCAATGCTTCATCTATTGGCACACAGAGATCATGCCTTAGAATCAATGTTCTGTTTGGGTCCAAGTCCAACTCTGAGAGCCTAGAATAAGTTCCCTTATGCCTAAAGCTATCTAAACAAACTATGAACCAATCTGTTTTTTCAAGAAAATATTTAAGACAATGAAAACCTATGAAGCCACCAGCACCAGTAAGCAATATTCTTTTCACAATGTTCTCCATTTGAAAATATTATACTCTAACTATTTTATTTTTAGAATATGAAAAGCAAAGAAAAAATTTGTGGAAACTGTAGGCTATTTAATTATAAAAATAGCACTTGTGGAGTCGCCATACTATATGAGGGACAGCAACTACATATGCCAGTTGATAAAAAAGACAAATGTCACATGGAAGAATTAGGCATAGAAGTTCAACAAGTAAGATGGTGGGTCGAAGATCCAAAAACAGGAAGTCCAACTAACGAAAATGGAGTTGTAAAAATAGAATATCCAGAAGGGTTTTTTGGCAAAAAATCAAATTGAATCTAGTATTTCTTTTATCTTTTCATCTTTCATATTTAATACTTTTTTAACCTTATCAAAGTTAGATATTAAATCTTCAGGCTTTCTAAAGCCAGCAGAATATAATTTCTCTGCTCTTACACGACCTATGTTTGGAATCTTGCAAAATTCAACAAGTTCTTTTCTAACTCCATAGGCTATTCTCATAGATAAATTTCTAAAGAAATCCTTTTTGTTCCATTTACAGCCCATTGCATCCAATGCATTTAGCACAGAGGCTGTTCTTTCAAAGTCTAATTGCAATCCTCTACCTAAAGAAGCAAATGGACCAAGTTCATAACCATTCAACAAACAAAAATAAGCATATCCACCTTTTATAGAAGATTCTAAAGTGTTTCCTATAAATTTATTAATAGAAGCCGCATAATCTTCCATTTCTTCTTTTTCATTTTTTGTAACAAATCCCATTCTTATTGAATCAATATTGCCCAATGCGTAGGACAAAGACATATCGTTATTTTCTAAATTATTAGAAAATAAAATCCTAAAATTTCTTCGCAAATCAGCAACATCAAAAGGACTGTAATAAAACATGCTTGAAACTTTACCAATCAAAGTAACTTCGTAGATTCCTTCATTTTCTTTGACTGCTCCGCATTGCATTAATAATTCTAATGTTTTATCTACTATAGAATCATCTAAGTCTAATGATTGAAAATAAGCCAAAGATCTTTTATACCAAGAGTGAATATCATCTATATTTTTAATATCCCCATGATGAATTTCACTTACCAAGTGAAAAGCCAATGTTTTATAATGAGGATTATCCGCATCTCCTACATGCGTAAGCAATTGCGAAACTATGTCTTGCGGAGTTGATAGCCTCTCTATGTGATAGTCTGCCTTGTTTCTGGGGAGTAAAATATAAACATCTCCCCTAGGATCGTATCCCGGCCTTCCTGCCCTTCCAGCCATTTGAAAAATGTCATAATTATCAACTTCTGTTACTCCTCTATGTACGCCCGTTATTATGACTCTTCTTGCAGGAAGATTTAAGCCCCACGCCAACGTGCTAGTTGCTATGATTGCTCTTAATTGACCAGACCTAAATTTTTTCTCAACCTCATGTCTTTTATTTTTTTCTAAATCCGCATTGTGAAATTCTGCCTCTACGCCAAATGTTAGCAATTGCTTCTTAATTTTCTCTCCGGTATTTTTAGTATGAGTAAAAATTAAGAATTTGTCTTTTGGATGCTCTCTTAAAATGTCTATTGCCGCATCTATTTTGGACTCTTCGTTCATTTCATATGTGCCGCCATCTTCATATTCTTGATAATGAATAGAAAGTGGACAAGGGCGATATTTAGATTTAAATAAATAAGTTTTTCTATTTGTTATAAACTCAAGCCATTCTGCTATTTGCTCTACGTTTGGCATCGTGGCAGATAAAGCCACTATTCTGCAATTGGGAGATATTTTTGTGAACTTCATTAGGCCGCATTCTAAGTGATCTCCTCTGCCTGGAACTGTTAACAAATGAAATTCATCTATAACAATTGTATTTACTTCTTTTAGCCAATCATTAGACTCAGATTTATAATTTCTGCATCTGGAGTTCAGCATCTCAGATGTCATTACTATGACGTTAGAATTTTTTAATTCTTCTTTTCTTTTTTCTGTGAGTCTGTAGTCGCCGGTGCAAATAGAGATATTTAAATCATTAAAATGATGATTAGAATCGGTCCAATCGTCTATTTTTTCTTTAGCCAAGGCTCTAAGAGGGGCTAAATACATTGCCTTGCCGCCTCTTTTTCTAATTTCTTGGGCCATAAACATTTCAGCACATACTGTTTTTCCGGCAGAAGTCTGTGCCGCTACAACAATATTGCAATCTTGTTCAAATACTTCAAAAATTCTACTTTGAACAGGGTTAAATTTATCAAAACTAAACTTTGCATAAGAATATGCATTCGATTCAACCAAATTATTTTGATCATCTAAAAATTCAATCATATTGTCCTTTCAAAAAAAATGGGGGTAGTATAGCTTTCACCATACTACCCCCAAACCCCTTCCCCACTCCTTAATTAATTCTTAATCAATTGTCTTTTGCTTAATTCTATTATAGCAGCTTCTTGTATAGAATCAACCTTATTAAACCAATCTTCTGCTCCTGTTGATTGGAAAAGCCATCTATCTATTTCTTTATCCTTTTGAAAAGCCAAAGCCACATCAGATCTATCCCCACACAAAGGCTGATCTAGCCTCTCAACAATAAAAGAAAGATCATCGGTAGAAATTCTTTGAACATACTCTTTTACCAACGAACAATCTTTCTTAGCGTCTTTTTTAGCAGCTTTCTTCATTATTTATGACCTCAAAAAACGTAATCTTTGATCCAAGAAAACTTGAAAAACTTTTAATCAAGGATTGGATCGAATTTATAGACCTGCGACAATTATTGAATTTTATTAAAAATAATGTTGAGAACACCCTAAACATTACGAATCCAAAAATTCAAACCTTAATAATATCAAATTGTATTTTTGATAAAAAAGGAATATCGCTTTGGATTAGTTATAAAATAATACAAACAGAAGAAGTTGTCAATGCCACAACAGAAGTTTTTCTAAATCCAGATGGAACTTTAGAAAACATAAGAACTATATGACATCTAAAACTTTAATATTATCGCCTTCATTTGAAATCATTTCATGTTCACAAATTATTCTGTCTTTTTCATTTTGATATCTTAGCCCTAAATTGTATTCATCTATAGAAACTGATCTGCCTTTTTGGGTTACAATAACCCAGCAATAATCAGGAGTTTTCTCTAGATCGCCATTTCTATTTTCTTGAGTTATCCCTACCTCAAGAACCATGTCATTAGGAAGGGACAATTCAATATGGCCTTCTTGAATAAGATGACTTATAAAAGTTTCTTGAACTTTACTTTTATTAACCTTCTTCATAAAACATCCTCCTTTGACTAACATAAGATTTAATATAAATTTAACTGCTCGGGCTGCATATATCGGTATTCAAATCCTTCGAATGTTTTAGGCTTAGATTGATCTTGAATTGGAGAAGTAATAGGCCTTCCTCTCTCATCAACACAAACACTCCAACAATAAATTTTGTGGTCTTGTTGATAAAATTCGACTAGTGATAAAAGATGACTTCCCAATACTTTTTTAGCTAATTTAGCAACTAAATTAAAGGGTAAAAATGGAGCATGTTTATTGAAAACTTGAAAAGTTTCTAAATAATATTTTCCATAATTAGATTTATTAAAATGTATGACTAAGCTGTAGCCATCTACATCAACTTCCAGTCTCTTAAGGCAGGCAATATCATATTCAAATTCCATTGGAGATACAGGATAATTATAATTAACTAAATGATCCGATAAGTTTCTGATCATTTCAATTTTGCTATCGAAACTACTCATAGAATTATTCCTCTATGTCCACCTTATATTTATCAATGATTTTTTAAATAACTCAAAATGTTTATCCAATCGCAAGGCTTAAATTTTCATTAAATTCCAAACTAATATTGATTTAATCTTTTGATTTATTATAATAGAAACTTTCAAAATTTTCGATAGGAGTTGAAAAATGAAATGCCTAATGATTGAAACCAAAGACAATAAAAAATTCCTGACTTATAATAAAAACTACAAGCACATTATTGAATACGCAAAAGCTTTTAATGCTAAAATTTATAGCGTAAAAACTAATACTGATCAAAAAATATTAGATTTGGGAAAATTGGTTATTGCCTTGTGCGACAAGAATTATAAAATTAAAGATTTTAATTTCGAAATACTAGACACAAAGCTAAACAATAAAAAAATAAAAATAATTAAAAAATAAATTAAATTAAAAATAATCGGCCTCGCCACCAATCCTACAAAAAACCAAAGTGGAACTAAGGCGTTCGGATTGTACAGCGAGGCCGATTATTTATTTATTATTTATTATTTTTCTTCAATAAGATGAGCAATATCAGATCCAGTATCAATCTGCTCAACCTCATCGCTATTAGTCAAAGCAATAGCCTCTGCCCATTCTTTTAGGTATTCTTTGAGCTCATCAGAATTTTTGGCATCAACAAGGGCAGGATATTTGTATAAAACATTTGGATCCATAGGATTAGTTTTAGATTGCTGAAAAACAGCTTCCTCTTCGCCATTAGCCCATTCAGGAAGAATTCTATATCTTCCCTGGCCTTTTGTTGGCTCTATTCTTTCTGACATCAGCAAGGCGTCCATAAGTCCGCCCAAAGGATTTATACCAGTATTAAAAAACAGTGGCACATTTTCTATTTTTATTCCAGGAGTAAAGTGCCTATTTTTCTTATTGGTAACGCTCATATTAACACCAAGTGGCAATTTGGTTTTTTTGTCTTGAAAAGACTTGGGAGCGCCACATCTTAATCTTAAAGATGCATAAAATTTTAATGCTTCACCGCCACCAGAAGTGGTTTCATCATTGCCATAAATAATGCCAATCTTTTTTCTTACTTGATTAATTACATAAAGGGTTGCATTTTGATCATTTAAGAAAGGATTTAGACTTCTTAAAACTTTATTTGCAAGTTTTGCTCGTTCTCCAGGCCGCTCATTGCCACCTGCTGCTGCAATTTGTGCCTGAGTTGGATTTTCTGGAAGTTCTGTTTCATTCCATTCTCTATTAGAAGGATTAACGCCAATAGAGTCCCAAACAATACCAATTGGCTTATCTGGGAACTTGGCTCTAATTGCCTTTACAACAATTGTAATTTTCTTTTCAACTTGTTCTAATGTAACTGGGTCGTAGACCAGCAAAGAATCAGGATCTACGTGACCACATCTTTCAGCAAATTCAGAACCGCTAGATCTTTCACAATCCAATAGAATTGCTATTCCACCTTGCTTCTGGATGGCATGCATGAAGCAATAACCTAGAAAAGATTTTCCAGATGCTTCAGGGCCGTAAGCTTCAATTATTCTACCGCCAGGAAATCCCCCAGTTATAAATTTACCGCTACAGGCATAATTAATAGCTAAATTTCCGGTGTCTACAAAATAAGGAACTTGACCAGCACCTCTTAGAGTTTCGCCACCAGTAGCATTTAAAATTTCAGATAATATAGAATTGTCATTCTTTTTTGATTTGGCCATTTTAATTTTTCCTTTTCTAATTATGTTGTTTATAAAAATGCACTCCTGCTTAAGCCCTATTGCTTAAGCAGGAGTGCAAACTAATCAAGTCAACTTTCTCAACTCTTCTAAAAAGTCTTTATCTGCGATTTCTTCTTCATCGTCGTCATTTTCAACGACTTTTTTACTCTTAGTGGCAACAGCAACTGCCTCTACGGGATCTTCATCAGCCTCTTGTGTAACACTACTTACAACAGGAGAAGTGGAAGAAGATGCAGGCTTGAACTTAGATGGATCAAAACTAGAAGCAGTTTCTTGCTTCAATCCCAAATGAACCATTAGTTCATTTTCTAGTTCCGATGCGGGCTTTATGACTCGGAGAGAGGCTAAATCATGAAGATTTTCCATCCAAGCCTTGCACTCATCAGGATCGCCCGCTGGCGATTCATCTAGAAAATGAGACGTTTCGTAATTTGGATAAGTGTTGTCACCCGACTTACGAATAGTCTTAACTAGTTTGAAATCTCTTCCAGTCTTGAAATCTGTGACATCGCCCAATTTAGGCTGATTCATTTCCTTGTCGCCACAAATTCCTCTCAAAATAATCTCATAAACAGTCTTGCCCACCGATAAAATTTTTGGACCGACATTCTTTTTTACATTTCCACTATCGTCAGTTTCACTTCTGACGATAACATTGAAATAGTACCTTTCGATTGGCTTTAGTTCTCTATAGAGCCTCTGCATTCTGTCTCGCTCTTCAGGCTTGGCTTGTTCTGACTCTTTCCAAAGCCCTTTCAAATAATCGCCAATTGGATTCTCTCCAACCCACTTTCCACCAACTTTTTCACGAGGATCATGCAGGCTTTTGCCATTAACTTTATGAATTCTTGTCCATTGATAAAATGGATTTTTTGCTCTACCGAACATACCATCTGGTGCAGGTGGCAATATTCTCAACACCACGCTGCCTTTTCCTTCTGGCATCTTTACGAAATTTTCTAAGAAAGAACCAGAAGATGCATTTTCAGTTGTCTTCGAATCTTTGTAATCATTGTATAATGAAGCTATGTCTAATCCCATGTTATTCTCCTTGTTATAAAGTTTTTGAAGGTAATAAACGTCACAAAACGTTCATCGTTCGTTATTATAAATAGTATCGAAACAAGTGTCAATAGACTTTAGCAAAATTTCATTATTTTTCATTTGTTTTATCTATAAGACCAGTTTCCTTCTGATCTTCAGTCATGCTATCTTTGGCTTTTTTGTCTAATGCAGCCATTTTTTCTTCAAGAGTAATATAACCTTCTGCTTCTAGCTGCTCATTGATCTTATTTTTTTGTTCTATTTCTTCTAAGTGCTGCTTCTCTAGAAGCTTTAATATTTCGGCATTTTTCTCTAATTTAGAAAGAATTTTTTCATTATTAATTTTTTCCATAATTTCTTGCTTCACAGGGTCTTTTATTATAGGTTTAATTTTGTTTCTAAATTTTTTATCAAGCATGGCGGCTTTTTTGTCTTCGCTACTTTTTTTTCTAATTGCATTTCTGCGGGCCAAAACGCGCATCTTGGCTTTTTCTTCTCTTTGCTTCTTTTTTCTTTCTTGTTGTTTTTTAGACATTATTTTCTCCTTATATCAGGAACGCTACTTTCAACCTGAACATTTTTCCACAAATTTATTTCGCCACTATTGTTTTCTGCACCAAAATATTGAGGCTCTGAATCTTGAAAGGACAATCCAGCAGAAGGAGCCACAAAGCAATCAGATATAACTTCTACCTCTCTACCAGAATCATCCAAAGTAAGATAATTAACAACCCCCATTCCAACATTTTTTTCAGAATAAATGGGATATTGTTTTCCTACTGTAAATTTATATCCTCTTTGCTCAATTTTATGCTTATTAATAATTTCTGGGTCGTAGACTTCTTTTCTAAGCATTCTCCTAGATGGAGTTTGACTGATTTTAGAAGCTATATTCTTCTTATTTGAACCAGCAGAATCAATGTTTAGTGCAGACTTGATTTTTAATATCAAGTTTTCATTTTGTAAAACTTTTTCTAAATCTTCATCTTCTTCAGACTCTGATTCTATAACTGCACCTGAGTCGAAGCTAAATTTTTTATTTTTAATTAGAATGCCGCTTTCTGTTTCTTTATAACTAATTTTTTTCTTTGCGTATTCAAAAATTTCAATATCAACTATTAGTATGTTTCTTCTGGCTAGTTGGGCCATAATTTTGCCAGCTAAAATATCTAAAGATATTTCTTCTTCAAACTTTCCAACCTTAGATGTTTTTGTAACAATCTCATCTTTATAAACACCAGGATTTTCGGTGGATTCTTTATAATAATACTTTATTTCATATCCCATAATAACACTCTTTAGCACCCTTATAAATTAGTGCTTTATTTTTGAAAAATCCCAGTTCCATATCTTGTATTAAATATAATTTTTTCTCTATTATTAATTTTACAAAAATTAACAAAAGAATCTTTTATCATTTTATTGGAATTAATTCTATCAACAACAATATAAGAGTCTAAATTTGCTATCTGCCAACAGAATTCTAAGATATTAGAAATTTCATCTTGCCCCTCAACTTCTTGGTTTACAAAAATCATGTCCCAATTATGCAATAACAATTTTTTTTCAAATTCTAAATCAAGAAAATCACCATAGTAATAATCAACTTTTATATTGCTTCTTTTTACTAAATCTTTAATATTAGATAAGGCTAATTTTTCTGAGTAGAAGTCTTCTTGTTTTTTTTGAAAACAAAAAATGTTTTCTACAGAAGATTTTTCGCCCTGAAGAAAGCAACAGAGTGGTAGTCCTAAATAAAGTCCTATTTGAAGAATATTTTTAGGCTTTATAAATTTAGATAAATGATAATAAAAAGGAAAATAAAGAGGGTCCTGATATTGACCGCTTTTTCTAGAATCTTCATTTATTAGCCTTAATTTCCCAAGAAGAACATTTGTTGATATCAATTGGGAGTTAAGACTTGTCTTTAGTTTTTTTTCAATTTCTTCTAATTTCATAACGAAATAAATATAGGATCGTTTTTACCAAAATTTTTCTTTAATATTATTTCAAACGAATTAACAGCCTCTTCTGTGGAGAGTCCATTCTCTACCATTATTGAGATAATCTTTTCAACATCATAAACAGCAACAAAAGGAGTCTTATTTTGCGTGTATCCAATCACAGCCTCATCAAATCCATCTAAAAGTTTACATTCAGAATTAATTTGCAATAATTGCTCTATAATAAATTTGTATCTCATGTGCATGATTTTATAGTTAATCACGCCTGCAAACAATAGCAAAATTCTTCAAAGCCTATTAATTTTAGAAAATGCATCATCTCTTTTTCTACATTTTTATTTTTAGAAAAATAATTCCAGATTAAAAGATCTATCTCTGCAACCGACATTTTAGATTTTTTAACTATGGCTAAAAACTCTTTTTCCAGTCTCAAATATTCTTTTTTAGTCGGAGTAGATTTGGGAGCTTCAATTCCAACCATTCTGATAAATTTTAGAACATGAGTATCTAAACCAGCACAATTAGCATTTTTTCTACTATGAATTATAAAACATCTACTTGTTTTCATTCCTATTCCATGGATTTTTTCCAAATCTTCATTTGAACATGTTCTTAAATCTAAACCAGAATTTGCCAATTGCCAAAAAGCTTTTGCTTTGTTGTTGTAGCAGCCAATCCCATAATTTTTTAATAATTCAGGCAGGTCATTTTTATTTATTTTTAAAATAGATTTAAATGGAGTAAAATATTTTTTATTGTCATGAATATCTAATAAAAAATTTTCTATACATCTGCTTGCCGTTATTGCATTCTTACCAGCAGCACAAACCCACCAAAGCAAAACTTCTTCAAGTTCATTGGTGCTTAAATTAAAATTTGTTATATTACTTGGATCAATCATTTAGATTTTTTAGCATTTTTTATTCTTAAAATCAATCATTTTTTTTCTAAAATTATTAACTTTGTTTCTTTTAATTGTTGAAATTCTTTTCTTTAAAGCAGATTTATCAATAATTAATTTGCCATTTTTAGAAGATAGTATTTTCATGCTTGAACTACGAGTAGAAGAACATTCGGAACTGCACTGAACTAGCGAACAACCTCCTCCACCTGTGACCTCTACGGTTATGGTTGCGGTTTCTCCATCCTCTACAAAAGCTCCTCCCGCTTGACCGTTAACAAAAGCTTCAACAGTACAATCTCCAGATCCTGAAACTTCTGCTGATATGGTTCCTGATCCAACGGCTTCGGGCGAAAGAGCACTTCCTAACATGCAGCAACCAGATGTAGTCACAGTAACAGTTATGTCAACGCATGGCTTTGTTGGAGTTGGAGTTGGAGTTGGAGTTGGCACAGGAGTTGGATTAGGACAACTAGCAGAGCAGTTTTCATAGCCATTATGAGGCCCGCTTACTATTTCATGAATGACGGGATCGTATTCTGATTCTTCTACGCAAGTATATCTAGGCTCGGCTTCTAAAGATTTAATAACATTAGAATCAAAAAGTTCTTGGCACGGAATTCCATTACTAACATTTAGATTGGCTATATTTCCATAACAAGGATAATAATAATTATACCAAGAATTCGCAGAGCCCCAGCTTGAAAAACTTTGACAATTAATTTTAGAGTTTGGAACAGGCGGACAATTTTTGTTTTCAATATAGAAAGAAATAGGATGTGATTCTTGATAAACAACACTAGAATCAAAAGAATCTAAAACAACAACACAATAATACTCTTCATCTTCTAAATGCTCTTCAAAGTCAGCATATTTCAACATTTTGGTGTTTGTAGAATTTACGCACGTCGGGCCACCATAATTTCCACAACTATAACCGTAACTATAACCGTAGCCGGGATCGCCGCATTGATCGCACGGATCCTGTCCGAATTCTACAGTAATAGTGCTTTGTCGTACGCACAAAGCATAATCGGCATTGAAGCCATCGGGGCACTGGCAGCGTTCGCAGGGGGCTTCAGGCCCCCAAAATTGATAGTAGCCCAGGGGGCATTCGCCGCTTTCCGGCAATGGAACGGAGTCGCAGTCATGTGTGTAGAAGGTCTGCTGGCAAGTTGCATAAACAAGGCATGTCTGACCTTCTGGGCACGGGCAGGTGCCCCCGCAGCCGTCGTCGCCACATCCGCTAGAGCAGTTTGGTTCACAACAGGGGCACGGTTCTGTTATGACAAATGTATTTGAACACTTGCCGTCTTCACCGCAGTATGTTAGCCTTACTTGTTGTGAACCAACAGCTCCTTGACAATTACCACAGGGGGAAATTCCTTCGGCGCTGCAAAGTTGTCCTGGGTAGCAAGTGGGCGTATCGGTTGGTGTTGGAGTAGGTGTTGGTGTAGGTGTTGCGGTAGGTGTTGGTGTAGGTGTATCGGTTGGGGTTGGAGTAGGTGTTGGTGTAGGTGTTGCGGTAGGTGTTGGGGTTGGAGTTGGTGTATCGGTTGGAG
>Ga0214917_10002086_pt1 | contig 24926 bp, 21 predicted proteins | sample LL_1208_BB_MetaG_FD_177983 | JGI IMG/M metagenome (GOLD analysis project Ga0214917, IMG submission 177983) | Freshwater microbial communities from Lake Lanier, Atlanta, Georgia, United States - LL_1208_BB | ecosystem: Environmental > Aquatic > Freshwater > Lake | place: USA: Georgia | collected...
GCCCACGCGGACGTCTTCAACACTTTCCTCCAGATCCTCGACGACGGCCGCCTCACCGACAGCCAGGGCCGCACGGTGGATTTCAAGAACACGCTCATCATCATGACTTCCAACATCGGCTCGCCCCTTCTGATGGAGGGGCTCGATTCGAAGGGCGAGATTACAGAGAAGACCCGCAAATCGGTCATGACCGAGCTCCGCCGCCATTTCCGGCCTGAATTCCTCAACCGGATCGATGAGATCGTCCTCTTCAAGCCGCTCACCCTGGACGAGATCAAGAAGATCGTGGATCTGCTCCTGGGGCAGCTGCGCGGCCGCCTGGCCGAGCGCCGGATCACCCTCAACCTGACCGACGCCGCCCGCGAACACATCGCCCGCGAGGGGTACGACCCCGTCTACGGTGCCCGGCCCCTGAAGCGCTATCTCCAACGCGAGGTGGAAACCCGCCTCTCCCGCAAACTTCTTTCCGGCGACATTCCCGACGGCTCCACCGTCACTCTTGCCTACAAGGACGGCAACCTGGACATCCAAACGGGCAAGTAATCCTTCCACCTCATCCTAATCTTCATCTAATCCCATGCCTTCCTTCGACGTGGTCTCCGAAATCAACATGTCCGAGCTCAGCAACGCCCTGCTGATGGCCCGGAAGGAGCTCGCCAGCCGGTTCGATTTCAAGGGCGTGGAATGGGAAATCGCCGAGGAAAAGGACAAGCTCGTCCTCTCCGCCAACGACCAGTTCAAGCTCGATGCCCTGCGGGAGATCGTCATGGGCAAGCTCGCCAAGCGGGGCGTGCCGTTAAAAAACCTGGAACCGAAAGACGCCGAACTCTCCTCCGTGGGTCGGGCCCGGCAGGAGATTCTGCTGAAGCAGGGTCTTTCCGGCGAAAACGCCAAGGCAGTGAGCCAATCCGTCCGCGGATCCGGTCTCAAGCTCCAGGCCGCCATTGAGGGCGGCAAGGTTCGCGTCTCCGGCAAAAGTCGGGACGACCTCCAGGCCGCCATCGCCCACCTCCGGAAGCTCGATATCCCAGCCGCGCTGTCCTTTAACAACTTCCGAGATTGAAGCTTACTTAAACTTAATCTTCATCTTAACCTAATCCGATGCTGAAACTTCTTCTTCCCTTGGTGTTGCTTTCCCTCGCCCACGGCGAGGAGGAAACCGTCAAAAAGGCCGAGGCCGCCCCAGTCAACGAAGTCTTCTGGCCCACCAGCCTGCCCGCCCAAGTCTACGTGATTCCGGTGAAGGTGGATCCCTCCGCGGTCGCGGCAGCTCAAAAGAAGGAAGAAGGCGGCCTGCCGAAAGGGCCGTTCCGGAAAATGATGGAAGGTGATGACAACGACAAAAAAGAGAAGCTGAAGGACCTTGAGACCGACATCACCAAGAGCCTGATCGACAAGCTGAAGGATGCCGGTCTCCCGGCCCGGGCCTGGACATCCCCCAGCACCCCGCCCACCGATGGCTGGAAGGTCGATACCCAAATCGTGGATCTCGATCCCAACAAGAAGATGATGAAGGACAACCCCGAAGTCGGCATCCTTCTCACTGTCGCCGATCCCAACACCTCCGGCGGAAAACCTTTCCTCACGCTCGACAGCACCGCGAAATCGAAAATAGCGCCCGGGCCGGGCATTAGCCCCATGGCCAAGGGCATGAACATTTTCATGGAGGCCTCTGGTCTGCGTGACTCCATGCAGGTCGAGCGCCTGACCGGCCAAGCCGTGGATGAAATCGTCAAGGAGTTAAAAGAAAAGAAGCTGCTTAAAGACGACTAATGGTCCGTCGGGACGACGGGCCCTACTGGGTCTTCGGCAACTCAATCCTCGGCTTTTGCTTCGGGCTCCACGGATTCTTTTCAAACTTCTGCTCTTCCAGCTTCCTGATTGTTTCCCTCGCCAGCTTCAGCACCGGACCGATCTCCAATCCTTCCCACTCAATCCCGTAGGGTCCGATATTTTTTTCCGCCAGCTTCAGCAACCTCGCTGCCGGGTTCAGTCTTTTGCCATGCACCCGATGAGTCGGATGCTCATGGTGTTTCCGCAAATGGACGAAACCTCCGGCGAGTTGAATCAGACCTTGGTAAAAGAGGGCTGATTTTGCCTCCCGTCCCTGCTCCAACCAGAGCGACTCCAGCACATCGTGCGCCTCGTAGTAGTCCCCCCGGTTGAAGTGGAGAAAATAGGCGGCGTAGCGGACATCCCGTCCTCGGGCATCCACTCCCTCCCAAAGCACCGAGATGCGGCTTGATTTTCCCGACATGCCATCAACCTAGCCGTTCCCAGACGGCCTTTGAAGCACTTGCAGAACCTTTGAAGATCAGTACTTTGCGCCCATGGGAGCCAACCCTCCGGATCGCGCCAACGCCGCGGCCAAGATTCTGGCCAAGCCCGCCGACTACAAGGTGTGCGAAGGCTGCGGCAGCATCGTTCTGAAAAAGGCCCTCCTCTGCCCCAACTGCCATGCCTACCGTTTCGACGAGTCCACCCCCCTCGTCATCAAACAGGCGGAGTTGCTGGGATCCCGCGATGCCGCGTCTGTCACGAAGGAAGATTATAACTGATCGACCTGCGCCGGGGAACGGACCGCGACTCATTTACATTTACGATTAGGTTACCGAGATCTGCGGTGTGACTGTTTCGTAAAGATAAACGTAATCGTAAAAGAAAAGTATTTGCCCGATAGTTGTCCAGATGAAGCTTGCCCTCGGTCATTCCCCCGATGCGGACGACGCCTTCATGTTCTACGCCATGGCCAAGGGGTTGGTGAACCTGCGCGGGCACGACTATGAGCACATCCTACAGGACATTGAGACGCTCAACCGCCGTTGCCAAAAGGGAGAGCTCGATGTCTCCGCGGTGTCTTTTCACGCCTACACCACGATTGCGGATCAATATGCCCTGCTTCCCTGCGGAGCCAGCTTTGGGGACGGCTACGGCCCCTGTCTGGTGGCAAAAAAGAAATATTCCCGCGAAGAACTCAAAAAACTCCGCCTAGCCGTGCCCGGCCTGCTGACCAGCGCTTATCTCACGCTTCAGCTTTATCTCGGCCTGCCGCACGGAAAATTCCACGCGGTGGTTGTCCCTTTCGACAGGATTCAGGAAGAAATCATGGCCGGCAAAGTCGATGCGGGTCTTCTCATCCACGAAGGCCAGCTCACCTACGCCGAGGAGGGTTTCACCCTCTGCGAAGATCTGGGAAAATGGTGGGCTCAGGAAACCGGAGGCTTGCCGTTACCTCTGGGGGGTAACGTCGTGCGCCGCGCCTTGGGCGCGGAGGTCATGGCCGCCGTCACGGAAACCCTGCAGGAGAGCGTGAAGTATGGCTTGGATCACCGGCAGGCCGGAGTCCGCCACGCCCTCCCGCTCAGCCGTGGCATGGATGAAAAGCGGACGGATAAATTCATCGGTATGTATGTCAACGACCTAACTTTGGATTTCGGCACCCGCGGCCGCGCCGGGCTGAAGGAGTTTTACGGGCGCGCCCAAGCCGCCGGTCTGATCCGATCGAATCCGCTTTAATTTTTCAGGTGTCTGAGGAACTCCCCGATTTCCTCCGGGGTGTTGGAAACGTGGGGGGAAACACGCAAAAGCATTTTCCCCCCATGCTCCTTTCGCCAAGAAACACGAATCTTGGCCGCCTCCATCCTCTCCTTAATCGAGCCCCACCCCGACGACGGCTCCACCAGACTCGTGATAACCCGGTTTTCCCCTTCCCCGCCATAAACAGCGAAACCCGCCCGGCGGGCCCCTTCCCTCACCTGCCGGGCCAGAGCAAGGGCGTGGCCGGAAATTTCCGGCAGCCCGATTGAATCCAGCAGTTCCAGCGAGGCTCTCATCCCTTCGATTCCGGGCAGATTCAAACTTCCCGGTTCGTATCGTCGTCCGCCGGATTCAAAGAAAATTTCCGGCTGGGCCAAAAAATCCGGACTGACCACGTTCCACGAACCCAGTAAGGGGGGACGCAACCGGTCCCATGCCCATTTCCGCACCATGAGCACCCCGGCGCCTACCGGACCCAACATCCACTTGTGGGCATCCGCCGCCAAAAAGTCCGCCTCGGCAAAATCGGCCGGCAGAACGCCCAGCGTCTGGATTCCGTCGAGACAAAGCAGGATATTCCTTTTTTTCAGCTCCGATCCGATCACGGAAAGCTCCGGAAGATGGCCGCTGAGGTAGTGGGCGGTCGCCAAGCTGACCAGTCTGGTTTTCGGACCGGTCAAAGACCGGAGGTTCTCCCAACAGATGGGTTCACCGGGACTTCTTTGGATCGAAACCGCCCGGACTCCTTTTCGCTGTAGTTCCTTCCAGGGATAGACGTTCGCCGGGTAGTCGAGGGGATCGAAAATAACCTCGTCGCCGGTTTTCCAATCAAGCGCCAGCGCCACCAGACCAAGCCCCAAGGCCGTCGGCCCGAGCAGAGAAACCTCCTCCGCCGCACACCCCAGGAACCGGGCGGCGACTGCGCGGGTCTTGGCGACGCGCTTCCAAACTGCCTCGCTTTCCTGCCGCCCCGAAGCCGCCTCCAGATTCCACGCATCCATCGCCTCCCGGGCGGGACCGGTGATGGGCGCAACCGCCGCATGGGCCAGAAAGATCCCCTCCCGAGTAACAGGAAAAAGCCGGACTCGTTGCGGCGAAAAAAGAATTTGGGAAAGCTGCAAAGGATCACCCCTGGAGAGAACGCCTTGCCGAGGCGTCCGGATAAAAGGATCCGGGTTGAGACAACTCCTAGTCGCTCAGCTCGACGTTCCAATAAGCAAGATCGAGGAAGTGGCGCCAAGTCTCCGGCCCATTCCGGGAAATCTGCACGTTGAGGAAGGTGCGCAACTTGGGACGTTTGGGTTTTTTCACAAGCTTCATGGTCGCCTCGTGCGGACGGCGGTTGCCCTTGCGCGTGTTGCAAGGGATGCAGGAGCAGACCACGTTTTCCCAAGTGGTGGTACCGCCTTGGTCCCGCGGAATCACGTGATCCAGATTGAGGTCCTTCCGCTCCTTCTTGTCTCCGCAGTACTGGCAAGTGAAGGCATCCCTTTCGAAGACGTTTTGCCGGGTCAGCTTGACCTCCTTCTTGGGGATGCGGTCGAACAGCATAAGAACGATCACCCGGGGAACGCGGATCCGAAAGCTGATGGTATGATAGGCATCATCGCCTTCGTACCCTTGACTGGCTTGCCGCCAGCTCGGGAAGTCAAAGGTCCGGAAATCTTGTCCGTCCCCGTCCACCACCTGCGCATGGCCCATGTAAAGAAGGCTAAATGCGCGGCGAACGGAGCAGATGTGGACCGCCTGCCAGAAACGGTTCAACACCAACACCCCTTGAGGCATGGCCAATTCCATATATTTCTTTCTAGACGCGTAAAAGTTATCGTCAACGGGGGTTGTTTTCACTTTCTCGACCCCTTTTTTCACTTGCTTGACCCCTTCATTCATCGCCTAATTCCCTTTCCTGTGACCCGCCAGATTCAGTTCCTCACCTTGGCCATTCTGGCTTTGTTTTCCACAGCCTCCCCGGTCAGGGCGGCGGCCTCGCCCCAAGACGATTACCTTCAGATCTATGTGATGATCAACGAGGGCGATAAACTGAGCCAAGGAGGACAAAACTCCCAGGCACGTGAAAAATACGAAAGTGCCTTGAGTCGCCTGGAAAAACTAAAAAATGAGAATCCCGAATGGGAACCCACCATCGTCAAATACCGGATCAAATACCTTAATGAGAAGCTGGCGAATCTGAAAAATGTCCCTCCCTCAGCCACCACATCAACTCCTGCCACGGCGGAAAAATCCTCATCCCCCGCCAGTCCCGCTTCCACCGCGCCGGAGCCTCCGACCCCCTCCCCATCTCCCGTTAAGAAAGAGTCGGTTCCGGCAACCCCTGCCTCGGAGGCAAGCTCTGATGATCCCTCCGCACTTCGACAAAAAATCATTCAACTGACCGGCGATTTGGAGTCTGCCCGCACGGAGTTAAAACAGGCCAAGGCAGATCTCGATCAGGCACTGGCGGATAAAAAGGGGTTGCAGGAGAGGCTTTCCTCCGGTGCATCTGGAGATGCCAATGTGGCGGCCCTGCAGCAGGAAAATTCCTCCCTGCGCGCCAAACTTGTTTCCACCGAGGAAAGCCTTAGGAAGGCGGCCGGAGGGGATGTCGCCGGGGAAATGGCCTCCCTGCGTGGTCAGGTGGATTCTCTTGAAAAAAAGCTGGCAGAGGCAAATTCCAAGTCTGCTGAACTGGCCCGCGCCAACGATGATTACAAGAAGCAGATTACCGACCTGACCGGCAAGCTCCAGATGGCTGGAACCGCCGGAAAGTCAGACTCCACCTTGGCCAAGGAAAATGCCATGTTACGCTCTATCCTCGATCGCCAGTTAAAGGAGCAGGCCCGCCGAGAAGCCGCCCGCCGGTTGGTTCTTGATGAATTTAAGAACCTCGCTGTCTCCACCGAAGCCCTAAAGACCCAGATGGAGGTCCTGAGTTCCCCGCTCGTCGCTCTCAGTGACGAAGAACAAAACATGCTGAAAGTGTCCGCCCCCTCGCTGGTGGCCCCGGAACCATCCGCACCGGCGGCGACCGCCGCCACCGGCGGGACTGCCACTCTGAGTAGCGCGGCCGAAAAACCAGCCAGCCCGGAAAGCTACGCCGAGAAACCCCGCATTCCGGACGAGTTTAAGGAAACGGCGGCCAAAGCCACGGCCTTCTACAACGAAAAGAAGTTCGACGAGGCTGCTGCCGCCTACCAGCAGATCCTGGACAAATACCCTCAGTCGATTTACGCCCTTTCCAACCTTGGCGTGGTTCGTTTTCAGCAGCAAAAATATCCCGAAGCCGAGAAAGTCCTCCGTGAAGCCGTTCGCGTTGCACCCAACGATTCCTTTTCCCACTCGGTTCTCGGCATCGTCCTTGTCCAACAGGAAAAGTACGACGATGCCATCCAGATTTTGAGCCGGGCAGTGGCTCTCGATCCCAACGACGCCAAAACCCGCAACTATCTTGGCATCTCCTCCTCGCGCAAGGGGCTGGCGGAAGCGGCCGAGCAGGAGTGCCGCAAGGCGATTGAACTGGACGACAGTTACGGGGATGCTCATTTCAATCTCGCGGTGATCTACGCCACCCAAAACCCGCCTGCCAAGGAACTGGCCAAGCGTCACTATAACCGAGCCCTGGAACTTGGGGTTCCCAAGGATCAGGAACTCGAAAAACTGCTGAATTAATTCCCGATAGGGCTGACGGGGATGTTCCCGCCCTCCGCCGTTCCTGTCCTGGGAAGGCAGATTTCAACCCGGGTACCTTTCCCGAGCCTGGACTGGACCCGTACCTTGCCCCCATGAACCTCCACGGTTCGGCGTACCATCGCCAACCCCAGACCCGTGCCGCCGGACCGCCGCGTGAGAAAGGGCTCAAACAATCGCTCGATGACTTCTTCTTTCATGCCAGCACCATGATCCTGCACGGCGAGGATGATTTCCTCCTTTCGCATCCTCACCTCCAGACGCAAATCTCCCCCTGACGGCATCGCTTCTACGGCATTAAGAACCAGGTTGAGCAGAGCCTGTTCCAGGAGGGAACGATCCCCTCGGATTTTAGCCGTGCCGCGCTGCGGGAGCTTAAGGTCCGGCCGGACGCGGGCCGTGGCCAGCTTGATCCGGGTGAGCAAAACCACCTCCCCGACCAACTCCGCGGCATCCAGTTCCCTCATTTCGGGATCTGCGGACCGCGCCAGGTTCAGGATGCGGTCCAGAATGCTATTCATCTGGCCCAACTTGGCCTCGATCAGTCGCAGATCCCGGGTCTGATCCCCGGAGGCGGGCAAATCCTTCACCGCGCTGTGCCAGAGCATCCGCACGACCGCCAAGGGATTCCGCACCTCATGCGCCACTTCCGCCGCCAACATCCCCAACGAGGAGAGCCGTTCCCGTTCCCGCAACTCATCTTCCGTCCGATCTAGTCGCGAGGCCAACCGGGCACGACCAAGGGCCGCCGAAGCCAGACCAGCCAACCCGCAAAGGAGCCGGATTTCCGCATCGGAAAACCGGCGGGCATCCCCCGTGGCAACGCATAAGACCCCCAGCCCGGTTCTGGGATCGCCCAAAGGCACGGCCGCCAGCGAGGACACGCCCTCCGCAAGGATTCGCTCGGTGTGAAGATCCAAGGCACCCTCCTCAACTTTAGACAGGATAAAAGGCCGCTGCCGACGCACCACGTAACCCAAAGCAGTTTCATCCACGGCCAACGGGCTTTGGTTCCGATAAGGCCGGGATCCCCCCAGACAAACTTCCAGGCGAAGGTGCTGTTTCTCAGGATCCAAAAGAAAAATCGAGGCGATCTTGGCGCCGCACATCCGCTGGGACTCCCTGGCCACCCGCTGGAGGATGGCGGGAACCGTTTCCTCGGCACCCACGGCGGCTCCCACTTCAGCCAAGGCAGCCGAACGCTTACCTTCCTCCCTGGTTCCGGCGACCCGCCAAGCCAACCCCATCCAGCCTCCGGCCTGCCGCCCCAACTCCGCCAAGGCCTTTTCCTGTCCTTCCTGAAAAAATTTTTTTTTGCGGGTTCCCACAGCCAGAACTCCGATCAACTTGTCCCCGTCAAGCAAAGGAGCCGCCATTTCACTCCCCCCTGGTCCGAGAGCGTGACGCCCGGTTTTCACATCTGCCCGGGCCGCCAATCCCCGACTGGCCACCCAGCCGACCAAGCCTTGCCCCAATCCCCAGCGCCGTTTTCGGTTTTTTTCCGCCAGTCCTGCGGCTGTTTCAATCTCCAGATCGCCGAGGTTTGGATTCAAAACAAAAATCGCCGCCCGCTCCACTCCAAAGCGAAGTTGGACTTCTGCCACTACCCGTCGGCCCAGTCGTTTCACGTCGAGAAGGTCTTCGGGCACGGTCTTGAGTTGTTCTCCCTTCACCGGCTCAATACCTCCTTGATTCGCCGCAGAAGGCGCTGCTGCCATTCCGGATCGGAAACCGGCCTGCTTTTCTGGTCCACCAGGCTGAATGTGTCGAGCGCCGCCCCTTTCTCCGTGGTGATCCGGGCCACGCCGATCTGCATGCCCTCATCGGCAACGGCCCCGGTCAATCGGTGCAGTAGACCGACCCGATCGGGGCTCTGCACATGAAGGAGTGTGCGGCCTGGCTCACTCTCCGTGTCGATCCGCAGGCTGGAGGGAAACTCCGCCTCCCCGATCGCTTTCTGCCAAAGGGTCAAACCTTGGCCCGAGAGACGTTGTTCGAGGGTGTCCTCTGTGCAGCGCAAGGATTCCGCCAGGGCTTGCTCAAAGGTCTCCCGGTCCACCCGGTGGCTTACCGGTTCCAACCGCTCGCTGCAGACACGGAAGGTGTCGATCACCACGTCGTCCGCCCGGGTGAAAACGTCCGCGCTCAGGATGTTGGATCCCGCCACCGCAAAACTTCCGGCAATTTTGCTGAAAAGCCTCTCCCGGTTCCAGGTCACCACGATCACCTCGGTGTGTCCTTCCTCCGGATGATCCCGCCACTCCACCAAGGGCACCAGGGCATCCGCACCCCCGACTCGGTCGGCGAAAAACCGATGGACTGCCCGGATATGCCGGGCAATCAGGGGAGCCGAGCATTGACGAAGATAGGACGATCCCATGCCGGCCAGATGCTGATCCACCGCATCCTGGGAAATTTCCCCGGCCAACTCCCTTTGCACCTGCGCCGCCCTTCCCCTTCTTTCCTCCTCTTCCGCGCGAAGAAACTCTTCCTCCCCCGCCAACATCCTTTTGGTTCGTCCGTACAAATCCCACACAAGAAGTTCGCGCCAACTGGACCAGTTGTTCCGTCCAGCCACGGCCCGGACGTCCGCCGCCGAGATTAGCATGAGCAGATTCAGGCGCTCCTCATCCTGCACGATCCGGGCAAAAGCCCGGATCGTCTCTGGTTCATCCAAATTTTTCCTGGAAAAATTACCCAACGACATGTGATGGTCGACCAGGAAGGTCAGGAGGGCCAATTCGCGGCCCCGGAAACCCAGCCGCCGCGCCACTTGGGCGGCATGCACCGCCCCGATCTCCTCATGATTCCGGGTCAACTCGGCTTTGCCGGTGTCGTGCAGAAGAACGGCCAGGGCCAGAATTTCCGGCATTTCCACCCGGGCGTAGAGCTCACCGTATTTGCAAAGATCGGCCTCCTTTGAGTCCAGCATGGCGTCCAACTGCTCGAGGCAGACGAGGGTGTGTTCGTCCGCGGTGTAACGATGAAAGAATTCATGCTGCACCAGACAGGTCAGCGGGGCGAACTCCGGAAGAATTCTTCCGAGCACGCCGCACTCATGCATCCAGCGCAGGATCCGGCCAACCTTTCCTTTTTGCCGGAGGATGTGCAGGAAGTTTTCTCGCACATCCGGCCGCCGCGCCCACTCCTCCGTCATCAGGGAAAAGTTTCCCCGGATCTGGGCAGACAATTCGGCGCCGGGCACGGAACCTTGGTCCTGAAGGATGCGAAAAACCCGGATCATCCGGCCGGGATCCTGCAGGAAAACGTTGGTTCCCTCGGCCGCCAGCTCCGCCCCGTTAAGCACAAAGCCGTCCGTGGCCCGGCGCGTCCCCGTCCATCCGGAAAAGAACGCCCACAATCCGCGGGGCCGCCCTGTCTTTTGCTGGCAAATCCGGGTGGCGGCCGGATTGCAGACCAGGTGGATGGCACGAAGTTGGCTGTACGTCTCACGCATCAAAGCCTCGCTCTTCCGCAGAATGTTGGGTTGGGGATATCCCATGGCTTCGGCTAGTTCGCCTTGAAGACGCAACGTCAGGACGTCGCCGGGTCCTCCCTGCAGGACATGGAGCCGTTCCCGCAGATTCATCAGAAACTCAAAAGCCGACTCAGCTTGAGCGGCCTCGGCCGACCCCAGCCAGCCCTTCTGCACCAATTCCGCCAGCGAGGCGCCTTCCCCGGAAACACGCCCGACCCAACGTAGGTTATGAAAATCACGCAAACCACCAATCCCGGTTTTCAGGTTCGGCTCCTGCACAAACACCGTGCCCCCCTCCTTGGCGTGGCGGGAGGCCTGATTTTCCAGCCTCCAGCACAGATATCCTTCCATTCCTCGCCCGAGATTTTTTTTCAAGAATTCAGCCAAGAGCTTGTCCCAGAGGATGGTGGAGCCGGTGATTCGCCGGGCATCCAAGAGAGCCGTCTTGATCATCGGTTCAACCTCGGCCCGTTCCACCGTTTCCGCCACGGTCCGGCAGGCATGCCCCACCTTGAGACCGAGATCCCAAAGGACGTAGAGAATCTGCTTCACGACCTCCTCGGCCGTGCGATCCGTGGCCCCTTCCCGGATAAACACCAGATCGATATCGCTGGCCGGACTCATCTCCTGTCTTCCAAAACCTCCCACCGCTCCCAAGACCAGGCCGTCACCGGCACCCGATCCTCCGGCCTGCTCCCAAAGTCTTTCCAGCACCACGGTGAGGAGTTGGGCTCTTCGCTTGGCCAGATCCAGCCCGCTGATCCCGGCCCGGGCCTGCTCCTCCAGGCGACGCTCCTCCAGGCGGAGGAATTCCCGGTACATGTCGAGGCGGGCCGAGGCGGGCGAGTCCGGCCCGAGGGCCGCCTCGGCCTGCTTCAGCACAGCCCGCAATCCGGTGGTACGCACCGGGCTATCCGCGGGAACCGGCCCGCCGGGTCCGGTTTCCACGGTCACTCCAGCGGTTGTTCGGTCGCCGTGTTCACGATCTTGAAATCCTCCACGTTGGCCGCCGGATCTGCCTTGAAGGTGAACTGGCCGGCGCAACGCCGTTGCAGCTCCACCAGCAGCTCATCGTCCTCCGTGCGGAACCGATGCAGGACGCCCGGATGGACCACCACACGGATCTCGTGGACATCGGGATGCTTGCGGAGAACCCGACTGATCTCGCGCTGGATCTCCACGCTCATCGTCTCGAAGGACTTGACCATGCCCTTGCCCCGGCAGGACGGGCACTCCATATAGACGGCGCGACGGATGCTTTCCTGCACCCGCTGACGGGTCATTTCGAGCAAGCCGAGCGGTGATATCGGAAGGGTGTGGGTCCGGGCACGGTCCCTCCGCAGACAGTCCTTGAATTTCTCGTAGACGGCGTTCTGGTCCTTGCGGGAGCGCATGTCGATAAAGTCGATCACGATCAACCCGCCCAGGTTGCGTAACCGCAACTGCCGGGCGATTTCTTCAGCCGCTTCCAGATTGGTTTTGCGGATGGTGTCGTCATGGTCCTTGCCTCCGCGGGTTTTTCCGGTGTTTACGTCGATGGAGACGAGTGCCTCGGTTTCGTCGATGACCAGGGAGGCCCCGGACTTCAGCCACACCTGCCGCCGCAGCGCGCTCTCAATCTGGCGATTGACCCCGTACGCCTCGAAAAGCGGTTCCGTCGCCAGATGACGCTTCACCTTGCGCAGGGAACGCTGGGAGATGAGGCCCACCAGATCTCGTACACGCTTTTCTGCCTCCTCATTATCCACCACCACCTCGTCCACCTCCTCGGTCAGGAAGTCGCGCACGGATCGCTCCACCAGGTCCGGCTCCTCCAGCAGAACCGCCGGGGCGGTTTTGGTTTTCATTCCCTCTTCCACCCGACGCCACTGCTCCAGCAACAGGGCGAGGTCACGGACAAAGTAGCGTGCCTGCATGCCCTCCCCGTTGGTGCGGAGGATCACCCCCATCCCGTCCGGAATATCCAATTCCTGAAGGATTTTGCGGAGCCGCGCCCTTTCTTCCGGATTTTCAATCTTCCGGGAAACCCCGCTCATTTCGCCAAAAGGCATCAAGACCAGATACCGTCCCGGCAGGCTGATGTTGGTCGTGACCCGCGCCCCTTTGGTGCCGATCGGGCCCTTGTTGACCTGCACGATGACATCGGCTCCCGCCGGGTAGAGCTTGGGGATGTCGTTGCTTGTGATCCTCGGCTTACGTGGGCGTCCCCCGCGTCGCTCCACCGCCTCCACCTGCTCGTCTATCGCGGCCGGCACCGCGTCCCAGAAATGAAGAAACGCGTTTTTTTCCTGACCGATGTCGACGAAGAGCGCCTTGAGGGACCCCTCCACATTGTGGACGCGGGCCTTGTAGATGTTTCCAGAAATGCTGCGATCCCCTTCCCGCTCGATGGAGAACTCCTCCACCACCCCTCCTTCCAGCAGGGCCACCCGCTTTTCGAGCGGTTCCACCGAGATCAATAGGCTGCGCCGTTCTTCGCGGGATTTCCCCCGGAAGAGTCGTTTGATGGTTTCCAGAATCATGGTTGGTTTCCTTTCTTGCGGCGGCGCGTCAGCCCAAGCGCCGTTGCCGCCAGATGCTTTGCATCAACCCCATCGCGGCCATGCACACGGCCAGGAAGGTTCCTCCATAGCTGACAAAAGGAAGGGGAATGCCGGTGATGGGCACCACCTTGATCGTCATTCCCACGTTGATGAAAAAATGCGTAAAGAGCATGCCGAGCACCCCGCCCGCCAGCAGGCGCCCCTCAAGGTCCGGCGCCCGCATTCCGATCCAGGCGATGCAGAGCAGCAGGCCTGCCTCCCCTAAAATCAGCAGCGAGCCCCCGAGAAAGCCCCACTCCTCCCCAAGGACCGAAAAAATAAAGTCGTTGTAGGCAATATTTTTTGGGAGAAATCCGTAAAGATTCTGGTCCCCGCGCAGAAACCCCTTACCGGAAAATCCGCCGGATCCGATGGCGATGATCGATTGCCGGATTGTCCAGCCCGCCCCCAGGGGATCCAGGTTCGGATCAAAAAAAGTCCGGATCCGGTTGTTTTGATATGTCTTGAGAAAGGGAAGTTCTTTGCCGAAATGCCCGACCCAGAGATAAATGGCCAACACTCCGGCCAATCCGACTCCCGCGGGAACCAGCAAAAAGCGCAACCGGGTCCCGCCTGCCAGAAGCAAACCGAAGCACATGGGCAGAAAAACGGCCGCCGAGCCCAAATCCGGCTGTTTCATAATAAAGAAAACCGGAATCAGGGCCAACCCCGCCAAGGCCAGCACCGTGCGGAATTTTTCCATCCGTTCACGCTGCGTGACCAGAAGGGCCGTGGCCCCCACCAAAAAGGCCAATTTCATCACCTCCGCCGGCTGAAATCCCACCGGTCCGAATCGGAGCCAGCTTTTGGCGCCGTTCACCTCGCGTCCGAATACCAAAACCAACAGGAGGAGAAAGAGACCCGCCCCGAACCAACCCCACCCCTGGGCCACCCAGCGGTGATAATCGGAAAATGCGAGAGCAAAAAAGCAGGCCAACCCCAGGCCCACCCAAGCCCCCTGTTGGATGGCGGCATTTTTCAAATCCGCCATTTCGCTTCCGTGCGTGGCGCTGTAGATGATCAAGACTCCGGCGGCACAAAGACCCAGCATAAGAAAAAAGCTCGGCCAATGGATGCCGGAAAGAATGCGAACCTTGGCCATCAGCGGTTTCTCCGCAGGCCCCGGCCGGCGCCGTTGTTGTTCCCCTCGTCAAACCAGTTGAACATGCCGCCGAAAATTCCCCCGTCCCCATCGCTGTCATCCGCTGCCGTTGGTCCGGCCCCCGGCACATAGGATCCATCCGAGGCTGTCACCCCGTGGAAATGACCAACCACCGGAGCTTGGTAAACCATGGCGGGCGGTGTTCCTTTTTCCATTTCGAAAATTTTGAAAAGGATCTCCGAAGCCAACGGGGCACAGGTGCTACCCCCGGAAACCCCCCCCTCCACGATCACGGTGATCACATATTTGGGTTCCTTGAACGGGGCAAACCCGGTGAACCAGGTCCGGGTATCCTTGACCAAACCGCCGCCGATCCGGGTGGTGAACTGGGCGGAACCTGTCTTTCCGGCCACTTCCACATCCTTGACCGCCGCGTTTTTTCCGGTGCCCTCCATCACCACCGCCCGGAGACCTTCCCTCACCGCCGCCAGATTTTCCGTCTTCACCCCGAGATCGCCGCGTTTCACCGCCGCAGGAAATTCGCGAACCGGTTTCACGCCCGCCTCCGTCGAAACGGCTACCCCCTGCACCAACCGCGGCCGGTACACGGAGCCGCCGTTGGCCACGGCAGAAACCATCACGGACATCTGTAACGGGGTGACCCGGACGTATCCCTGACCAATGGAGGTGTTGGCGGTATGCCCGTCACTCCAACGTTCCACCGGAGGTGGCGTGGGGCGCGGGCCGGGGCGCCCATCCGCCACCCACTTTTCAATCTGCTCTTTGTACCTTTTCTTTCGCTCCGCCATCCGGTCCTCCATCCATTTTTTGCCGGGCATGGTTCCCGGGTCCTCGCCAGCCAGCATGGGCTCCCCATCCGGCCCGGTCAGCATCCGCTCACCGAAGCCGATCCTCTTGGCCATTTCGGTCATGGAATCAATCCCCGTCCGCACGCCCAGCTGATAGAAGAAGGTGTTGCAGGACATTGCCAAACCCCGTTTCAGGGTGATGTCGCCCTGTCCATCCGGATTCCAGTCCTTCCACCAGCGGTCCGCGATGTAAACCGAGCCCGGACTATGAATCACCGTTTGCGGAGTAAATTTTGCCGAAGGGTTCTCCAAAGCCGAAAGGGCCGTGAGGGTTTTGAAGGTGGATCCCGGAGCGTAGGCGCCGATCGACCGATTTAACATCGGCTTGGTTTCATCCCCCAGCAGCCGTTTCCAGTCCGCCCGCTCCCCGGCACCGCCGGGAACAAAACTGTTCGGATCAAAATTCGGCACGGACACCAAAGCCAGAATGTCCCCGCTGTTTGGATCCATGACCACGCAGGCACCCCGCCCCACCCTCCTCATCACTCCTTCGGCAATGGTTTGGATGCGGGCATCCAAGGTGAGATAGACATTCTTCCCCGCTTGGGGGGCTTGGAAGCCCTGTTCCTCCATGATAAAGCCGAGATTGTTTTTCTTCAGGATTTTCCCGCCCGGTACACCCTCCAGTTCGGCATTGAATCCCTTCTCGATCCCTTCCTTGCCGATCACCTCCGGCTGAAACGTCTCCAGGGTCTGCTCCTCCGGAGCCCCCACATAGCCGAGCACGTGGGAAGCCATCGCCCCGTAAGGATACCAGCGGACGGGCCGCGCGGCGGAATCCACCCCGGGAATCCGCGGATCCCGCTCCGCCATCCGCGAGAGTGTTGCGAAATCAATCTGGGTGGCCAACTGGAAGGGAGTGTTGGGGCGCTGGTTGGCATGACGGCGGAGGTCCTCCACGTCGTAGTTCATCTGAATGCCGAGATTTCGCAACGGCTCGGTCGCCGTTTCCTGAACGATGCGGTCAATATCCACCTGTCGTTGCTTCCGCCTCTTCTCCCCCACCCCCACCTCCACCAGGGTCATGGGCAACCGACCGCGATGCGCCCGCGCGTAATTCCCGGACAATTCCCGCACGTAAAGATCGACGTCATACCGGGCCCGGTTCTCCGCCAGCGGCATTCCGTTTCGGTCAAGAATCAGTCCACGGGGCGGAGGCAGCAAAATCGGGATGGTGGTCTGGTTGATCAGGCTCTGCGCATGTTTTTCCCCCTCCACAATCTGCACGACAAATAACCGTTGGATCAGGATGCCGGCGGCGAGAACCACCACCATCATCGTTGCTTGCATGCGGCGCGGCACATTGGCGGCGGGACGAGCCATCAACATCAGCGCATCCTCCTTCGGGGCCGCATGGTGGCCGGAAAACGATCTTCCTGCTCCAGCCACCAGCCCATCACCACGGAGGCCACCCCGTTCACCAGGCCACCCAAAACGATCGAAACATTGAGAAGGAAGGGCCAATCCCAAGCGCGGGTTTCCAGCAGATGAAGCAGGCGGTCCAGGGCAAAGAAGGCGACCGCCGCCAAAACGGATCCGGCCGCCTGCTCTCCCGCCGAGGCACCCTTCCACCAACCGCGCTGACTCCGCACCAAAAATCCAATGCCGCCCAGAACCAGCAAATGATGGCCCAGCGGAGAGAAGGTCGTGAAATCCCAAAACATTCCGACCAATAAAGCCCAGATCAACAAGGCTCCTGGCCCCAGCCAAAGGCCGGCTTGAATCCCCACAGCCGCCAAAAGATTGGTGCCCAGAGCCCAGGATCCGTGCCATTCCGGACCGATGGCACGGACAACCCATGCCCCCAGGATCAAAATCAACAGCCGCGTGACCGGGGACTTCATTTTTTTGTGGGAGCGGTCCCAGTCAGGATGAAAAGATCCCGCAAATCATTCAGGTCGGCCGCTGGGGCCACGATGCCCTCGCGGTAAAGTCCGGAGTTTTTTTCCGAAGTAACCGGAGGAGCCTCGCTCACGGTGCCCACCAGCAAGTTTGGAGGAAAGGTCCCACCCAAGCCGGTGGTGAGAACCCGTTCCCCCACCTCAAATTTGGCCTCCCGTGTCACGAAGGTCATTCGGCAGATGGGTTGCCCCCCGTTGAGAGGGGTGTCCCCCAAGAGAATACCCCGGGCACCGGATCCCTCTGTGAGCACACTCACCTTGCAGTTCTCGTCGGAAATCAGCATGACCCGCGTGGTGGAACGCCCCACCGTGCCGGTTTTGCCCACCACCCCTCGCGGCGTGACCACCGGTTGATCCGGAGAGAGGTTGGGATCATCTTTCCAACCGCGATCCACCAGAACCGAGTTCCACCAGTTGGAGGGGTCCCGCTCCACCACCCGACAGGCGAGCAATCGGAACGCCTGCTGATCCCGGAATCCGAGCATTTCACGAAACCGGTCATTCTCCGTGCGAAGGTAGTCCATCTGGCGGATTTCCGTCTGCAGACGGACATTTTCAGCCCGGAGGTTCCGGTTTTCCTCCTCCAGGGCGTCGTATTGCCGGAGACTCTGACGAAAATCAGTCCAACGATCCCGCAACCCCGCCCAAGCCCGCGCCACCGGGGAGATCGTCTCGATCGTGACACGCTCCGTCCAACGATTGGTGACAGGAGCAAAGAAGATGGCCAACACGCTGACTGCCAGCACTGCGGCGGAACCAAGATATATCCAGGTCCGGGACATCGGAGGAAAAGAGGGTTAGGAGACTGGGGTTGCCGGGGAGAACGGGTTAGCCCCGTCCGTCCGCCATGGTCAACTTCGTCAAAAACTCCAGTTCGTCGAGGACTTTGCCGGTTCCTTCCACCACCGCGCTGAGCGGATCTTCGGCCACATGAATGGGCAGACCGGTTTCCTCGCTTAAAAGTCGATCCAGGCCGCGCAGCAGTGCGCCGCCGCCCGCCAGCACCACCCCACGCTCCACCAGGTCGCTCGAAAGCTCCGGCGGGCAACGTTCCAAGGTCAAACGGACGCTTTCCAGGATGATCTGGATGGGTTCGAGCAGGGCCTCACGCACTTCCTGCGAGGTGATGGTGAGGGTCTTGGGCAACCCGGCCACCAGATCGCGGCCGCGCACTTCCATGGAGGTCTCCTTCTCCATGGGGTAGACAGACCCGATCTTCACCTTGATATCCTCCGCCGTGCGCTCCCCGATCATGAGGTTATAGGCCCGCTTGAGGTAATTCATGATGGCCTCATCCAGCTCGTCCCCGGCGACCCGTACACTGCGGCTGAAAACAATTCCCCCGAGGGAAATGATCGCCATCTCCGTGGTGCCACCCCCGATGTCGATGATCATGTTGCCGGAAGCGTCCTGGACCGGCAGACCCACCCCAATCGCGGCAGCGAGCGGCTCCTCAATCAACCGGACGCTGCGCGCTCCCGCATGGGCGGCCGATTCACAGACGGCGCGACGCTCCACTTCGGTGATGCCGGAAGGAACCGCAATCACCAGGCGGGGCCGCGGCCGCCAACGATTTTGCCGCTTCGTTGCCTTCTCGATGAAACACTTGAGCATGGCCTCAGTGACCTCGAAATCGCTGATCACTCCATCCTTGAGGGGCCGAACAGCCACAATGGAGCCCGGGGTTCGGCCCAACATCCGCTTGGCCTCATCTCCCACCGCCAAAACCCGGCGCGTGGCTTGGTCCATCGCCACAACCGAAGGTTCCCGGAGCACAACTCCCTTGCCACGGACAAACACAAGAGTGTTGGCCGTGCCTAAATCGACACCCATGTCGTTCTCTAAAAAGGGAAAAAGCTTATCCAGCATAAATATGTAAAAAGTAAGTCTCTTCGAGAACCCGGCCTCCGTCAATCCCCAAAAGGATCATTTCCCCTATCGCACCCCCCCCACCCGATGTATGAAGAAAAAGGTGACACTTCCAGAACAGGTCGGGGTAATGGTTCTTCCGCAAACGGTCTTTTTTCCACACCACCTTCTTCCCCTTCGCATTTTCGAACCACGCTACCGTGAAATGCTAAGAAAGGCCCTCGAGGGCTCCCGGATGTTTGCCGTCGCCATGGAGGAACCCCAACGTCCGGCGGCCCGGGTGGGGGGACTGGGACTCATCCGCTCCTGCGTCCAGCAGCAGGATGGAACCTCCCAACTCGTCCTCCAAGGACTGGCCCGGATCAGGCTGGATCATCTTGTCCAGGTTCAGCCGTATGTGATCGCCTCCCCGGAACCCGTCGAGGAGACCACCCCCTCATCCCCCTCGGAAACCGTCGTGCAGGAGGCTCTCGCGGCAAAAATCCTCGAACAATTGGAAAAAATCGAAATCCCGGGCGAAGCTGGCCTCGGGGAAATGAAAAAATTCCTCCGCCATCTGGAGGATCATCACGCCTTGGTGGATCTCGTCGCCGGATGTTTCCTGCGGGATCCGGCCAGCCGGCAAATCATTCTGGAAACCGCCTGCTTGACCGACCGGTTACGGCTCCTCTGCAAACAAATATCGGAAATTAAGTAATCTACTCGCAATTATTAATAATCTAATATTTTTCCTATCCAACCAACGGTGAAAGAGTCATCCACAGAATCTAGGCATATCTTTTTTGGGATATTTTTATTGTAGTAAATCCTGTTTTTGGGCACGATTGCCCCTTGAAGAAAAATCCAACTATCGGGGATATCAAAACCCAGATTAACCCTCCGGCCCGAAAACAAGTATCATGGAAAACCACGCCATTAACCGTAGGGACCATTTCCACAGAACCTGGCCTACAAAACCTCTCAAATCCCCCAACCGGCATTGATCTTGCTGAAATTCGCCTGGACCTTCTTCTTTCGAAAGGGGTGGAACCGGAAACCATCCTTGAGGCCATGGCGAAGAAGGAGATTCCCATCCTTCTCACCCTCCGCACCCGGGAAGAAGGAGGCGCTTTCAACTGGCGGTCCCGCCAACGGGTTCTTTTTTTCTTGGCCTTTCTTCCCTTCGCCGACGTGGTTGATCTGGAACTGACCAACCTCCCAAGGTTGGGCCGCGTTCTCCGGGCTGTGCGTCGTTCCAAACGGGATCTGATTCTTTCTTCCCATTCCCTGAAACGAAAGCTCACCCCTCTGCGCCTCAAACGCTTGCTGACCGAATTCCGCAAAACCCGGGCCACCGTCTACAAAATCGTCGGATTGGCCCGCCGATCCCGCGATCTCCGAGCCTTGGCTGAACCCCTGCTCAGCCTCCCGCATATGCGGCTGGCCGTGCAGGCATCAGGCCCCCTGGCAACTGCCTCCCGCCTCTCCTTCCCCGCTTTGGGTTCCCGACTCCTTTATGTCCACCTCGATGAGCCGGCGGCACCCGGGCAACCCGGCCATGACACTTCCTTCACCCTGGCAGGCATGCGCGGCTTCATCTCGGCGAAAAAAAACTAACGCCCTAGTTCAGGCTACGTTTCGGCCGCAAGGCGCCGGGCACAGAGGTCTCCACCTTGCCTGAACTGCTGGAGACCACAGGAAAACCTCCGGGCGCAGGACCTCCTCCTCGGAAAAGAAAACCCGCCACCAAACCATGCACGCCCATCAGGATAAAAATCAGGGCCGCCCCCCCGGCTCCCATTTGCGCCCGGGCCAGCCTTCTCTTCCGGTCCTCCCGCTCTTTTTCCTGTTTTTCCTCCGAAACTTTCCCGCGCCGGTTCAACTCCTCCGCCAGCCGGCCACGTTCCGTCCGTAATTTTTCCATCAACTCCACCTGTTGCTGCCTCCGGGCTTCTTGCCGGCGCGCCTCCGAGGGATTCTCTGTGGAGGGCACGGCCTCTCCGGAGGCTTTTTCCAGTTCCTCCATCTGCTGGCCGATTTCTCGGAGTCGATCCCGGGCGAGCCAGTCCGATTCGGCGGGTCCATGATCTTTTGGCTCCTGCGGAGCAGGAATCTCCAAGGGAACGGCCGCCAAACCGTACACCGCCGCCCCCGCTAAAAACCCAAGATTCAAAAACTGGAATCCCACCACCCGGGCTGCGCTTTTTCGCGCCGGCAAAGGACCCCGCAAAAAGAAAAGCCCCAGCAGGACCCAGGGAGCCAGACCGGCCATGACCTCCCGGTTGGCAAGCACCTGTTCCCCGCCTGCCAGAACCCCCCCCGCTCCCGCCAAACGCCAAATCGACATGGCTAACAAGGCCAAGCCCAAGGCCCGAAAAAGAAAACCACGATCACCGGCTTCGCCCATGCCTGACTCTGGCCGATCTTCAGGAAAAATTAAGCCTGAAAAATCAGGGCGATCGGCTTCTTGACCCTTCTATTGGGTAGGTTCACCCTTTTGGCATATGCGCGAAAAGTCCTTTGGCCAAGGGGAGGTCATCTTTCGCGAGGGGGAGGAGGGAAACGAGGCTTTCCGGATTTTGGAAGGACGGATCGAAATTTCCATCCAGGTGACCGGCCAAGGCGACATCCCCCTCGGTCATCTCGTTCCGGGCGACATTTTTGGGGAAATGGCTCTGCTGGATGATAAACCCCGCTCCGCCACCGCCCGGGCCTTGGAACCCACCCGCCTGCACGCCATGAATGTGGGGGAGTTCAACGACCTTTTTCTTTCCGATCCCAGCGCTCTGGCTCCCTTCCTCTCCTCCTTTTTCGAGCGCCTCCGCAACACCAATGAACTGCTGCGGCGGGAATTGGAAAGCCGCAAAGTCACGCCCAAGGAAGTCCACCAACTTCTTGAGCAAGGCTCCTCCTCCGGCTCACACGAGGCCATCCATCCCCTTCCCAAAATCACCCTTACCCCGGCTTCGAAGGAAACGAGAAAAGCCGGTGCCCCCGAAGTTATCGTCCTGGATCGCCTCCCTTTCCGGATCGGTCGCCGTCAGACCGGCGAAGGAGCGGACATCCTTTCCGCCAACGATCTCGCCCTGCGCGACCAGTACCCGTACCAGATCTCCCGGAACCACTGCGCCATCGAGCGGATTGGGTCGGAACTCGTCGTCCGTGACCGGGGCAGCACCCTCGGCACCATCCTCAACGGTCAAGCCATCGGCACGGAATCGGAACACATGGTTCTTCCCCTCATGCCCGGCGCCAACAAGCTTGTTCTCGGCGGGGACGACAGCGCCATTCAGTTCAACGTCCAGATCGAAGCGGCATAAGCCCCACTTTCGTGAAGGCTTCACGTGGAAGTTAACGTGAACTCTTGACACCCCGGGGAGATGCACCTCCCCAAGGCCCGCCTTGCTTACATTGCGGGGGGCACTGCCGCCCCGCTCCCCGAGCTTTCCGTCCACGTGGCACGTTCACGTCAATGAAAGCAGAATCACGGCCTGTCTGCGGTTTTTACTACTTACTTCTTCCCCCCCACCACGACCGTCTCGGAAGTTTCCGCCGGTTTACCGGAAAGCTTGGCTTGTAGGCCTTTTTCAATTCGTGCGTACAAGGCCGGATCTTTCTTTAGCTCCTCCTTGGCCGCATCCCGCCCCTGCGCGAGTTGCTTGCCCTCATAGGCGATCCAGGCCCCCTTCTTTTCCACCACATTGTGCTCGATGGCGGCGTCGATCAGCGACCCCTCCCGCGAGATCCCCTCGTTATACAGGATGTCGAACTCCGCCTCGGTGAAGGGAGGCGCCACCTTGTTCTTCACGATCTTCACGCGGGTCCGGTTCCCGATCACCGTGCCGTCCGGAATCTTGATGGCGTTGATCCGGCGAATGTCCACCCGCACGCTCGCAAAGAACTTCAGCGCCCGACCTCCCGGTGTCGTCTCCGGATTCCCGAACATCACCCCGATTTTCTCCCGGATCTGGTTGGTGAAGATGCAAACCGTCCGCGCCCGGCTGATCAGCGCCGTCAGCTTCCGCATGGCGCTGCTCATCAGCCGCGCCTGCGCCCCGACCGTCGCGTCCCCGATCTGCCCCTCCAGCTCATGCTTCGTCACCAGGGCGGCCACGCTGTCCACCACCACCACGTCCAGGGCGTTCGAGCGGATCAGGGTCTCGGCGATATTCAGCGCCTCTTCGCCCGAATCAGGCTGCGAAACCAGCAGCTCATCCATGTTCACGCCCAGCTTCTTGGCGTAGACAGGATCCAAGGCGTGCTCCACGTCGATGAACGCCGCCGTCCCGCCCCGTTTCTGGGCGTTGGCGATCGCCGTCAGTGTCAGCGTCGTCTTCCCGGAAGACTCCGGCCCAAAAATCTCCACAATGCGTCCCCGAGGGAACCCCCCCGTTCCCAAGGCCGTATCAATCGCGAAACACCCGGTGGGAATGACGTCGATCTTCAGCTTTGCGCTGGCGTCGCCCAGCCGCATGATCGCGTTGTCCCCGTAGGCCTTGACGATCGATTGCAGGGCCAGGTCCAGATTGCGTCGTTCCGCGGATTTCGATCCCTCCGCCTTCTCGTTCTTTTCTGCCGTTTTGGGTGCCATAAGGGATTAAACCTCCGTTTTGGAAAAAGGATTCGCTCCTTGTTGAATTTTTTTTCGTAGCAGGTCCAAAGCGGCCTGGGAAGCCATCCCCTTGAAGGTTTTCCGCTCGGGTACCAACTTCTTTTCAACAGTTTCCACACCCCCAGCCCCCGCAATCCCCAGGTACACCAGCCCCACCGGCTTGCCCGGACTTCCCCCACCCGGCCCCGCGATCCCCGTCACCGAGACCGCCCATTCCGCCCCCGACCGCTTCCGGGCCCCCTCCGCCATCTCCCCCGCCACCGCCGCGCTCACCGCCCCGTACTTTGCCAAATTCTCCTCCCGCACCCCCAGCTCCCGCACCTTCGCCTCGTTCGCATAGGTCACCCACCCGCCCAAAAACACCTCCGACGCCCCCGGCACATCCGTGATCCGGTTCGCCACCAGCCCGCCCGTGCACGACTCCGCCGTCGCCAGCTTCACCCCCGCCGCCTTCGCCAGCCGCACCACCACCTCCTCCATCGTCTCCGTCCCCTCCGCATACACCGCCTCCCCCAAGGCCTTTTTCACAAACTCCGCCCCCCGCTCCAGCCGCGCCGGATCGCTCGATCGCAGCCTCACGTCCACCTCCCCCGGCCGCGCACAGTACCCCACCCCCGCAAACCCCATCTTCCTCAGCTCCGCCTCACACTTCTCCTGCACAAACGACTCCCCGATCCCGTACACCCGCAAAATCCTCGTCCCCTCCGCCACCTTGGCCATCCCCCGCAATTTCGGCTCCACCCCCTTCTCAAACATCGGCGCCAACTCCCTCGGCGGCCCCGGCAACACCGCCAACATCTTCCCCTTCTCCTCAAACCAGAATCCCGGCGCCGTCCCCACGTCGTTGGCCAACACCTCCATCCCCTTCGGCACCATCGCCTGCACCTTCACCATCTCCGGCGGGGTCAGGTTCCGCTGCCGGAAATAGCCCAGGATCTTCTCATGGATCGCCGCTTGATACTCCAGCGGCTTCTGAAAAAACTCCGCCACCACATCCCGCGTGATGTCGTCTGAGGTCGGCCCCAATCCCCCCGTCACGATGATTAGGTCGGATCTCCTCCACGCTTCCCCCAACACCTCCACAATCGCCTCCCGCCCGTCCGGCACCGCCGTCTGCCTCGCCAGCTCCAGCCCCATCATCGCCAGCCGGCCCGACAGATACCCCGGGTGCGAGTTCAACACCTGCCCCAGCAACAGTTCCGATCCCGTCGTAATCAGCTCAATCCGCATCCCTCCATCATAGCGGGGATTCTCCCGTTCCAAGCTTGAGTTCCTGGCGACTTTTTCCGACGGGGCGGAGCGCGTCCCTGCAA
>Ga0214917_10002087_pt1 | contig 24921 bp, 20 predicted proteins | sample LL_1208_BB_MetaG_FD_177983 | JGI IMG/M metagenome (GOLD analysis project Ga0214917, IMG submission 177983) | Freshwater microbial communities from Lake Lanier, Atlanta, Georgia, United States - LL_1208_BB | ecosystem: Environmental > Aquatic > Freshwater > Lake | place: USA: Georgia | collected...
CTCACGCTCCGCCGCGCTCGGTCCTACCTATGGTTCATCGTCTTCGGTGCATCCTGGGCCTTCGCCGCAAACTGCTTCGGCCCCTTTTACCACGTGTTTATGTTTAAGGAATTAACCCTTTCCGCACTACAGGTCAGCCTGCTTTCGGTTTGCGGCGCGACTGGTGCTGCTCTGTCCATGCCCGCATGGGGTCAACTGCTGGACCGCTTCGGCAACAAGTCCGTGATGACCGTTTCACTGGTGCTGTGGCAGCTTTCCAATGTCTTCTGGTGCTTCGTGAATCGCGCCAACCACGACTGGCTGTATTTGCTGTGGTTCTTCGGCGGGTTGACCAATGCCGGCTTCTTCCTCGGCCAGTTTACCTTGTTACTGAAATTGATCCCCGTGCCGGCGCGTAATCTAGCCATTGGCCTGAATCTCGCCGTGACCTCCATCTTCGCCGCCATCGCCCCAATTATTGGCGGCCTCATTCTTGACTGGGCCCAAGCCAGTTGGACCGGGCAGAACCTCGCTATCTACCACGTTTGCTTCATCGCCCAGCCACTCCTCGCCCTCGCCGCTGCTTGGCTTTTACTAAAGATCGAGGAGCCCGCCGCAGCTCCCCTCACTCACGTGGTCGGCGCGATGCGCAACGTCCGCACTCTCGCCGCCTTGTCCGGGGTATCCTTTCTCTCTCAATACGTTTTTTACCTGGCCCCCCGCCGTCGGCGGATCCGTTCCTAAATTCGGCCGTCCGTAAGATCATGCCCCCGGCTGTCCTGACCCTGACTGCAAACCTGCTGGCGGAAACCACATTCCTGCTCCCGTCCTCGCCCGTCCTCGGTAGCACCCAGCGCGCCGTATCCTCTTCCTTTCAGGTAGGCGGCAAGGGCCTGAACGTGGCCAAGATGCTCGCCCGCCTTGGCACGCCCGCTCTGGCCCTGGCCGCCGCCGGCGGACCAGTCAGCGAAGCCTGCAGAATCTGGGCCGCCGCCCAGCCGTGGCGGATCGAATTACTTCCCACCACTACACCCACCCGCGCCGGTCTGGTGGTGCGCGGGCCAGACCCCGCCACCGCCCCCGAGACTACCTTCCTGGGTCCAGACGCCCCGCTTTGCGCGGATGCCTTCGCCGCTCTTGCGGCCCAGTTGGACGCCGCTGCGCCCGAAACCATCGTAGCCCTGTGCGGCAGCGTGCCTGGCTGGGCCTCACCCGCCGCCGCCTCCCTCCGTGCCGCCCTGACCAGACGCGCCCGGACCGGCCGCCTCGTGGTCGATACTTACGGCCCCGCTTTAGCTGAACTCAGCACACTACCGGCCGAGTTGATCAAAATAAACGCCGATGAATTTGCCGCCCTCGCCGGCTCCTCTCCGCACCCCGCCGAACGCGCGCTCGCCCTGGAAACCTTAGCCAGCCGCTCCCCCGTCAAGGTGTGGATTGTTTCCGACGGCCCACACTCCGTTCATCTAGCCCACACCGGCGCCCCTGTTATCACCCTGAATCCGCCGATCGTGCCCGAAGTCTCCGCTACCGGGAGCGGGGACGTCCTACTCGCCGCCCTGCTCCACGCTCGACTCGACCTTAACTGCGATTGGCGGGAGGCGCTCGCCTACGCCCTTCCCCTAGCCTCCGCCAACGCCGCCCACCCAGGGGTGGCAGAATTCGATCTCACCCGCATGGAACTTGCCGACCCTCATTCTAGTCCCAAGCTAAACTCATGAAACGCACCATCGCCATCGTCGTTGCCTTGCTCCTGCTCCTCGTTGGCTACTTTGGCTGGAGCTCCTACAAATCCCGCCAAGCCGAAACCGCCCGGAGCCTAGAGGCTAGTCGCGAAGCCGCCGCCAAAGGCTCCGACGCCGAACGCCTCGCCGCAGAGCAAAAAGCCGCCGCCCTCGCCGCAGAGACTGCCCGACTCGCCGCCGAGCAGGCCCGCCTCGCCGCCGAAAAAGTCGCATCTGAGGAAAAACGCTTGAAAGAAGCCGAGGCCACGGCCGCCGCTCAGCGTCTCGCCGCCGAGGAAGCCACTCGCAAGGCCGCGGCTGAACACGCCGCCACCCTCGCCGCCCAGAAGGCAGCTGCCGAGGCCGAGGCCGCCCGCCTCGCCGAACAACGCGCACGCGAACACGCCGAGGCGACCCGCGCCCGCCTCCTCGCCATGGAGAAACTTCAGGCCGAGGAGGCCGCCCAAAAGGCCGCCGCCGAGCGCGAGACCGCCCGCCTCGCCGCGATTAAACTGCAACAGGAACGTGAAGTAGCCCTAGCCGAGGCTATCGCCGCTTTAAAGGCCCAACTCGAACCTCGCATCATCTACTCGCCCGAATACAAGCGCCGCCCCCACTACGACAAGACGCTAGAGCTAAGCAACGACCGCACCCTCGCGCGCATCGCGGCGTTAAACGTCGAGCTCGAGGCCCTTCGGACCGCCGGACCCGTAAAGACGCCCTGAAGCGTCGCCGCTCCAACCACGGGTTATCCTGCCCGTGTGCTCGTGGTAAAACCGAATTAAAACTTCAGGCTAAACCCGTTGGCCGCGCCCGGACGGGAAAAGGCTGTGTAGCGACCAGCGGCACCATCGGTCGAGATGTGAAAATCGTGCCGGCCGAGACGGGCGAGCCGCGGAGAAACTCCGCCGCCGCCAGCATGCGACCGCCAGGTTTTTGCAATCGCCGGATCAACAAGACCCCAGACCCGGTGGCGATGCGTAAGCCCTCCGCGTCCGCTCCCAACACCGTGCCAGGTGCCTCCGCCGCCGCCTCGCCTGACGCATCCGCCAGACCAAATTTCAAGGCCTGCCCACGCCACTCCACCTGCGCCGAAGGCCAAGGATTCAGACCGTTTATGCGTGCGGCAAGGGCTGCCGCGGACGCCGCGAAATCAAGCGCCGCATCGTCCTTGGTAAGTTTGCGGCAAAAGCTCGCGGCGGCGGCGTCCTGCGCGACAAAATCCAACCTGCCCGCCAGCAAACGAGGGAGCGCACGCGCGAGCAGCAACACACAGGCAACGGCGAGTTTTTGCTCCACCTCAAGGGCGGTATCAAGCGGCTCGATGGGCACGGCTTCGCGGTCCGCCACCGGCCCAGCGTCGAGCTCTCGGACGATGCGCATGAAAGATACTCCAGTCTGACGTTCGCCCGCCGCGACGGAAGTCTGGATCGGCGAGGCCCCGCGGTAGCGTGGCAGCAGCGAGGCGTGGAAGTTAATCGTGCCGAGCGGGGCGGCCGCGATGAAGTCCTCCCGGAGAATGTGTCCGTAGGCCATGACGAGGGCGAGGTCAGGTGGCGCGGCGATATAGGCGGCACGAACCTCGGACGTGAGTTTCTCCGGCTGGTGCACAAGCAGACCGCGGTCCAGTGCCCAGCGTTTGATCGTATTGGCCTGCACCTGCTGGCCACGCCCGACCGGTCGATCGGGTTGGGTGTAAACCGCGGTTAACTCGACCAACGCCGCTCCCACCGGCCCGACGAGCCAGTCAAGCAGGGGCAACGCGATGGCGTCGGAACCAAGAAAAACGGCACGCGGCCGGGACATAGCCATGAGTGGCGAAGTTTCGCGACGCGCCGTTAAAACACGCTGCTTAGAGCGTCGCGATCCACTCGCTCGCGGCCTCGGAAAGCGCGGCGAAAGCGCCGTCGGTGGCAGGCTCCTTCAAGCCGTCGAAAAGCGTCCAGTGCTCGACGTGTTGGATCGACTCCCCCGGAGCCAGCTTGACTAGCGGGCTAAGCGTCTCGAGTTCGCACATATGGCCGTTGGTAAAGGTCTCGAAAGCGCAGCCGTTATCCGGATAAACCGCACCCGCGACCAAGCCCGCATGCTTCACGAAGGTCGTGCCCTCGTAGAAATAGGCGGACCAGCCGGGGTAGTTGGTCAGACCGAGCTTGTGAGGGCGGTCGGCGGCGGCGACGTCGATGCCAAAGTAGTCGCGGTGTAAATCCCAGACGTCGTCAGAGAGGTCGGTATAGCTCCAAGGCACGAGCGAATAGGTGGGCAGGAAATCACCCTTGGCGTGGTCGCCCTTGGGTAGCAAAGGCACCACACCATAACCACCGGCGCGGAACATAGTCAGCGCCCAGCAGGCGGTTTCGACCGGCCAGAGGCCGTGGTTGGTGAGGGCATGGGTGACGCGCACGGTGCGCTCGCCGCGCGCCTCGATCTTGATCGCCTTCTGCATTCCAGTGAGCGGCTCGACCGGTTGGGCGAGGGCGACCCCGGCCTTGAGGGGCTTGAGCGCGAGGGCGTCGTTGTCCGGTTGGTAGGTGCGCACCCCGTGCTCGGGCGCGTGCCAGAGGCGATGGCCGCCGCGGAGCTTGAAACCGCTGGGGAAGACGGGCTGGTCGGAGCCCATTTCCAAGAAAAGGTTGCCCGCCTTGCCCTTTTTTGAGCGGAAGGAGGTTATGCGCGGGCCGACCCCAGTCGTGACCTCAAGGGCGAATGCGCCGGTTTCAAGGCGGAGGCCGTCGGCCCCGTCGATTTCAATCTTCGAGTGTTTCATAGTCAAAAGCCTCGCCCAGCCCCTGCGCCTCGCGGGCCTCGCGCACCTTCCACTTGGGCACCCCGGCCAGCTCATTTTCCGCCCGCTGCTTTTCCAAAATGGCGGCCTTGCCGGTGTAGGGCGTGCCCGGAGTATGCTTGGGTTTGCCCACTAGGTCGAAATAGACTGGGCAGCCATCGATACCAAACTCCTTGACCATGCCGGCCTCGAGGTAGCGGCGATATTGCTCGGATAACTTGTCCTCGCGGTTACAAAAAAGTTTGATGCGGAAGGGGCGCACACCGGTCTGGAGCGCGTAGTAAACGCGGAAGCGTTTGCCGCCGATGGCGGGAGCAGGCACGCGCTCGGCGAGGTCGCCTATGAGGGCGTTCAACTTCGCGGTGGCGATGCGCTTGTCCAGGGCGCGGTTAAGTTGCACGGCCGCATTGAGCATACGGTCGACTTCGTAGCCGCTCAGTGCAGATACAAACAAGACTGGTGCGCCCGGCGTGAAGAATAGGCTGGAGCGCAGGGACTGTTCATACTTCACGCGGTATTCGCGCTCGGTTTTATAGTCGTGCAAGCCAGCCTCGGGGGCGCAGTCGGGGTCGAGTTTTTTCCGGAAGGCATCCTTCACCACGTCCCATTTATTGACGATGATGATGATGGGTTTTCGCTCCTTTATGGCTTCGCCAGCGATAGCCTTATCTTGGGCGGTGACGCCATCGATGGCGTCGAGCACGAGAAAAACGACGTCGCACTTGTTGATGGCATCCAGCGACCGGAGGCGGGAGAAATACTCGACCGGTGAGGCTAGTTTAGTCTGGGCCTTGATGCCGGCGGTATCGATCAGGCGGAAGGGGTATTCCTTCTGATTGCGTCCGAGAAAAGTGAACGGGATCTCCACTGCGTCGCGAGTGGTGCCCGGGATGTTGGAGACGATCAGGCGGTCACTGCCGAGCAGGCGGTTACTGAGGGAAGATTTGCCAACGTTGGGTCGGCCGATGAAGCAGACGCAGAGCGGGGCGGACGGATCACGCGCCCCGGGCAGGAGCGGGCGGCCCTCCTCGTCAGTAGTTGGACGCGGCGCGGAGGGAGCGACCTCGGGGGCGGGGCCAAGTTTAGCGAGGATGACGGTGCGTAGTTCGGCCTCACCTCGGCCATGCTCGGCGGAGAAGCGGATGGGCTCGCCGAGTCCGAGGCGGTAAATCTCACCGAGCTCGAGCTTATCGTCGTTAAAGTCGGCCTTGTTCACCACCAAGACCACGTCCTTTTTGCCTCGGCGCAGCATGGTGGCGATCTTCGTATCAAGCGCAGTGAGGCCCTCGAGGCCATCGACAACAAAGAGCACGAGGTCGGCCGAGGAGATGGCGAACTCGACCTGGCGCTCGGAGGCGACGGTCAGCTCGGCCGGCGAATCGCCGCCCTTCAGGCCTAGGCCGCCAGTGTCCATCAGCGTAAAGGCGCCATCCGTAACCTCGGCAGAAACGACATCGCGGGTCACGCCAGGTTGGTCATGCACGATCGATATACGCGACCGCGTGAGCCGATTGAAAAGACGGCTCTTGCCCACATTGGGGCGTCCGACGATGGCGACAAGGCGTGGCATGGGAAGAAACCCAACAGAATACGGGCCGGTCGCAAGCCGGCACAAGCTCGGAGCCGCATCCAGCTGGGAATAAGCGGCGGAAAAAGGAATGCGCTAGACTCGTTTGACCGGTCCGAGACGAGCGATGAGCGAAGAGATGAGGGCGTCGAGACTTGGCTTGGGCGCGACAAAATCCGGCGGCAGGCCGAATTCGGACAAACTCTCGGTGGTTTGCTCCCCGATGCTGCCCACGAGGGGCTTTTGCGCATCAGGTCCGAGGGCGAGGGCGTCGCCCTGGGCGTGGTAGGACTCAGCGGCGGACGAACTAGCGAAAAGGATAGCGTCGGCCCCACGGGTGCGGAAATGGTCGGCCACGGGGTCGGCGGTGAGGTCGGTCTTCTCAGTCTTGTAGAGCTGCATGCGGTCCACAATCGCGCGGGCGGCCTCGAGTTTTTTTACGAGGCGGTCGCGGTTTAGGTTGCCCGTGACCACGATGACCTTGGCGCTGTCGAGGCTGCCGGTGGCGATCAACGCGTCCGCTAGGGAGGAGCCGGTGGCGGTGTCAGGCATGCACTCAACCTTGATGAAATGGCGCTCGATCTCGCGCGCAGTGGCGCGGCCGATGCAGGCGAAACGTAGCAGTCCGAGCGCACGGATATCGGAGTAGCCCTTTAGGAAATCCTCGAAAAAATAGCGCACGCCGTTGGCGCTGGTGAACACGATCCAATCGTAGGTGCCAAGCTCACTGAGGATTTCGACGAAGCCTACCTTATCGACATCCTTGGAGATGGTGATGAGGGGCAGCTCCAAGACCTCGGCGCCAAGTGCTTCGAGTTTTTCCCGCAGTTCGCTGTTCTGATCGCGAGTGCGGGTGATGGCCACACGCCGGCCAAACAGGGGTAGACGCTCAAACCAATCAATCATCTCGTGTTCGCGCACGACCTCGCCGACAAAGATGATGGCGGGTGCACCGAGCCCAGCGCGCGTCACGCGCTCCTCAAGATCGGCTACGGTGCCGGCGACACTGCGCTGGCGTCCAAGCGTGGCCCACTGCACGACCGCTGCCGGGGTATCCGCCGCCAAACCGCCCGCCTGCAGCTCACCAAGGATGAATCCGATCCGCCCCATGCCCATGTAGATAGCGAGGGTGGCGTTTTGCAGCGCCCCATAGGCTCGCCAATCGACCTGCGATTCAGTTTTAACGGGGTCTTCGTGGCCGGTGAGCAAGACCAACGAGGTGCTGAGATTGCGATAAGTCAGCGGGATACCTGAGTAGGCACCGGCCGCTAAGGCGGCGGTCACTCCGGGCACAACCTCGAAGGGAATTCCTTCGCGGGCCAGCGCTCGCGCCTCTTCCCCGCCCCGACCGAACACATAGGGATCGCCACCCTTGAGACGCACGACTTTGCGTCCGGCCCGGGCGTGCGCGACCAGCAAGTTCTCTATCTCCTCCTGCGGCACGGTGTGACAGCCGGCCTTCTTGCCGACGTAAAACACCTCGCAGCCCGGCCGGCACCATTTCACCAGTTCCGGGTGTGCCAGGTAGTCGTAGACAAGCACGTCGCAAGAGCCAATGAGCTCCTTGGCGCGAAACGTGACCAGCCCAAGATCACCGGGGCCGGCGCCAACAAGATAAACTAAACCAGAAGGGGATTCAGACATGGAGGTGAAGAAATAGCGTCCGCCTCAAATGGGGCGCACGCAAACAAACCAATTACCCGCACCGCAAGGCTCGCCAGCATGCAAGATTGATTAAGTTCTAGGCCGTTTGAAATCACGGCGAAGACCAAACAAGAGCCAAGCCGATGAAAAGCTCACCCGCCCCGCCTGGAGACCACCCTGGGCAAGACGGGTAACGCCGCTAATTATCCTGCCGCCCTAGCCTGAGCATCGGCCTCGATCAGCACTTTGACGCGGTCTAGCTCGGCCTTTACCGCCGCCTTGACGGCTGGGAGCGCAACAGCGTCCGCGACCGGAGCCTTGGCAAAGACGTAGAATTTCATCTTTGGCTCCGTGCCCGAGCCACGTGCCGCGAAGGTGTAGCCGTTGGCCAAAGTCACGAGATAAAGATCCTGCTTCGGCACTAAATCGCCATCGGAGTCGTGGATATCCATGCGTCCAAAATCCTCAAATTTAGTGACTGCCACGTCGCCAAAGGCCGCCGGCGGATTATCACGGTAAGTGGTCAGGATGCGCTTGATCTTGGCTGCACCGCTCGCGCCCTCATAATAGAGATTGATGACGCCCTCAAGGAAGTAGCCGGTGCGCAGGTAAATTTCGTCCAGATACTCCGGCACGGTGATGCCACGGCCCTTCACGTAGGCGCAGAGTTCGGCCAGCATCAGGCAGGCAGAGTTGCCATCCTTGTCGCGCACCAGATCGTTCGCGAGATAGCCGTAACTTTCTTCGCAACCAAAGGCGTAAAAAGTGGAAAACTCCTGCAATAACTGGGCTCGGCGGGCAAAGGGCGTGGCGTCATAATCCATCGCGACACCGTGTTTCGCTAAGTATCCAGCCTTCAGCGCCTCCTCATAACCTCGAATCTTGGCCGCGATCCACTTAAAGCCGGTCAGCGTGTTGACGACCTTCACGCCGTGGGAGCGGGCGATTTCATCTTGAAGCGAAGTTGTGACAAAGGTTTTTACCAGCGCGACGCGGTCGGATCCAACTGCGGGAATGACCCCGCACTCTTTGTAACGGGCCAAGCGGTAATCCGTCATGAGCGCACCGATCTGGTTACCACTGAGCAGGTGCATTCTGCCATCGGGGCCACGCACCGCGCAGCCCATACGATCGCAGTCAGGATCCGTTGCCAGCACCAGATCCAGTCCCTTCTCCTCGGCCAGTTTTACGGCTAGAGCCAAGGCCTCGGCATTTTCGGGATTGGGTGACTTTACCGTCGGAAAACGCGGATCGTGGACCGCTTGCGCGGGTTCTTCGTGCAACTCCACACCCGCCGCAACCAAAAGCGGGACCGACATCACATTACCCACTCCGTGAATCGAGGTGAAGGCAACCTTCAGGCGGGCCGCCGTGAAAACGGTCGGAGCGATCACAGCGGTCGCGGCAGCGGCGCGATAAGCGGCGTCCGTGGATTCGCCGAGCGTGATCACGCGCGCAAGATCCTGAGTGAGAAATGCGGCAAGTTCTGCAAGCGGCACCTTGCCAACCTCAGCGACCACGCCGGCGTCGTGCGGAGCGACAAGCTGCGCGCCGTCGCCAAAGTAGGCCTTGAAGCCGTTGTCGTGAGGCGGGTTATGGCTGGCAGTAATAACCACACCGCAATGGGCGCCTAGATGACGCACGGTAAAGCTCAGCTGGGGCGTGGATCGTGGGCCGGCGAAAATATAGGCTTGGCCGCCTAGCCGCGACCACGCGGAAGCCGCTAATTCGCAAAAATGCCGCGAAAAGTGCCGGACATCATGTGCGATCACGAGCACGGGGGGGCGCAGGTCCCCACGGGCCACCAGCACGGAAGCCGTGTAGCGATAAAGCCCGATAGTGGCGCGGACCAGAGTGTAGTCGTTGAGGATATTGCTGCCGATGGCGGCATGTTCCGGCGTGCCCAGCGGCCCAACCATGCCCTGTTCCGCAACCGTGGAGACGCGACCTATGGTGCGACCGCGCATACCTCCGGTGCCAAACTCGAGATCACGGTAGAAACGGTCGTTTAATTCATCCCAAGCCCGAACGGCAATTAGCTCCGCTAAGGACTGGAGCGCCCAGTCGGGGAGACCGGCGTCCAACCATCGATGCAAATTAGCAAAGGTTTCAGGGAGTAGTTCCGCGCCTTCGAGCGCGGTCTTGAGTGAGACTTTGGACAGCATGAAGGGGATAGGAAGGGTTACTCGAGCACAAGGCCGGCGGTGATGGCGGGCGGCGACGAACAGGCGGCCCACGAGGCAGCAAAACTATCCTCATCGTAGCCAAAAAGCGGTGATACCTCAAAGGTGAATGGCGGCAGGCCAGTGGAGTCCACTGGAATGCTCGCCCCGCGAGCGTTGACCCAGCGGGCGAACTGCCTCGTCTGATCCTCGGCACAGGTGCGCGGTGAATCCAGCCCCTCGGCGTTCTTAACGGGCGAAAAATCATCTGCCCGGTCGGTCTCGATTATCACCGGATTCCTTGCGAAAGGCAGCGCGTCGAAAACAAAAAGCTCGAATTTCACACCGTTGGGTTTCTCCGGCCTTAGCGCTCCGCCGTCGGCATCGAGGCAGGGTATTTTTTTATTCGCTCGGTGGAAAGGCAACGCATCCGCGCCCGTGGCCATGCGTCGGATGAAGTCGCGGTCGAGCAGGTGGATAGCGATGGATCCGGCGAGAAACCGTAGCCGACCAGCCGTGTCGGTTTCTTCCTGACGCGCGCTTGGTAAATCAGAATACTCAATCACCACGGTCTTGCCGCGCTGGGCGCAAAAGTGGCCGACTTTCTCGCCGGCGTAGGCCTTGGGCACCATTTTGCTGCTCATCTCGGAGCGAGTCTTCAGGTGCCAGCCCACGAAAGCAGGGTCGATGAAGCGCACCAGCGGGTTGTCCACTTGGAAATAACTGAGGATCTCGATGCCCTCCCTTGCCATGAGATCCACCGCGCCACTGCGCTGAAGGGCCCGAAGTGAGCCACCATGACCGTCCGGCGACATCGCAATGCGGTGCTTTTCCTCGAGTAAAATGCGTCCATCCAAGCCGACGGCCGGCATGCGCCCCTGACGGAAAAAGTGCACCTGGTCCGCAACCAGGCCGAAAAAACCGTGCTCACGAAAAAATGCCTCGGTCGCAGCATGGTTAAGGTGACTGGTCATTATGAACCAGTGGATGGGGCGTCCATAACGCGCCCCGGCCGCGCGGATCTTTTCCGCAAAGACCTGAAAGAGGGTCTTTTTACGCACCGGTGTGACCGGATAGGTGCCCTTGGGGCCGTCGTAGCCGAGGCGCGTGCCCTGGCCTCCCGCGACTACAAAAGCCGCTACTCGGCCGGCGCGCAGAGCTTCTTCGCCTAATCGCTTAGCTTCAGCCCAGGCGGCGGCGTCACCGCCGTTTTTAGGCAGAGCCTGGTAAGGGGCAGGGGTTAGATCGGAGAGATCAATCCCAGCGGCGGCGTTGTCTTGGACTAGAGTGCGGTTCAGTTCGCTGATTTCGGTGAGGTCGATCTCGGCCGCATCCGCCAGCAACGCCGCCTGCTGCTCAGGCGAAAGTTGTTCATAAAACGCGAATACGTGGCCTTGGCCGGCCTGCTGGAACGCCGCGATAATAGGTTGGGAAACCATGGAGATGGAGTGCAGTGAAGGCGCACGCATCGGCGCCCGGCAACGCCTTTTCTCGCAACCTTCTGGCGTAGTCTATTCCTCGAAACGAAAAACAAATTCGTCGGGCTTGGCGTAGCCCAATCGACGGCGGATAACCCGCTCAACGTAGGCGGGATCGGAGCGCAACCGCTCGAGGACCAGTTCCTGCTCCGCCAGTTTGGTCTCCACTTCCACAAGCCGCTGCCGGGTCCGAATCTCCAATTGCCTAACCTGCGTATACTCGGCGCGCGTCTGGGCCAGCACCACTGCAAGACCGGCAATAATGCCGAGCGCGACGAGGGCGGAAAGGGCCAAGGTAAGACGATGGAGCCAAGCGGGCATGGATAGCGGCGTGAGTGAGATGTGACAACGACGCGTGCCGGTGTAAATCACGCGCCGTTTTTTTTTGGTGAGGCCCAGTTCGATCTAATTACCCGGCTCAACTAAGTGATCCTCCAACGCATCGCCGCCGCAGGATCCTGCCACGCGCATCCGAGGCTTTCTAGAGAGGATGCGCAGCACTGCAGAGGAAGGCCGGAATACCCCAAAGCGCGTGCTGATTAATGAAAAACTTTCTAGTTAAACGACACGGTCGAACAATATCTGGGCCTGCATCTAAGCGACGTCCGATCTGACGGCCGCATTTTTAGCCACCTGCTCAACTGCAACTAAGAGAAAAACTATCGAATATCAGCAGCACCAAACCTGTAAGTCCCCATAAACCCAGGCAGCACCATTAGATCACAAAAAGCCCCGGCGCGCACTGGGCGCAGCCGGGGCGGGATGCAACTCGGAGAGAAACGAAGGTTAAACCGCGGCGTCGCCACGTTCCTCGGTGCGGATGCGGACCACATCTTCGACTGGGAGGACGAAGATCTTGCCGTCGCCGATCTTGCCGGTCTTGGCGGCAGCAGTAATGGCCTCGACCGCCTTGGGTGCGAGGTCGTCACCGACCACAATCTCCAGCTTGGTCTTGGGCAGGAAATCCACGGTGTATTCGCTGCCGCGATAGATCTCGGTGTGGCCTTTTTGGCGGCCGAAGCCCTTGACCTCAGTGACGGTCATGCCTTCGACGCCGATGCCGGCGAGGGCTTCTTTAACTTCCTCGAGCTTGAAGGGCTTAATAACTGCGATGATGAGTTTCATGTGGTTTAAATAGGATGTGTTTTAGAGGAGGTGAAGATTAGTCTACATAACCCTCTTCACCATGTTCGTTGATGTCTAGACCCTGACGCTCGACCTCAGCGGTCGGACGCAGACCAATGGCAACCTTCACGATGTAGGTGATTACGAGGGTGGCGAGCAGAGAAAGCACCAACGTAACGCCGATGGCCTTGAGCTGTTCAACCCAGAGACCGCCCTCGGTCACAAGCTTAGCGAGTCCGTTGGTGGTGGCGTAGCCGCCGACTAAGTTGCCGTTGACTTCCTTGGTGGCGAGAATGCCGGTGACCAGCGCACCCAAGGTGCCGCCAACCGCGTGGACGCCAAAGGTATCGAGAGCATCATCGTAACCGAGCCAGCCTTTCAGCTTAGTAACGGCGAAGTAGGGAACAACTGCGGCGAGCACGCCGATAATGACCGCGCCCGTAGAATCAACGAAACCAGTGGCGGGAGTGATGACGACAAGACCGGCTACGACGCCCGAGCAGAATCCAAGGATCGAGGCGTGACCGCGAAATACCAACTCAATCAGACCCCAGACAAAACCGGCCACTGCAGCGGCGATCATAGTGGTCATGAAGGCGTTAGCGGCAACGCCATCGGCGGCGAGGGCAGAGCCAGCGTTGAAGCCAAACCAGCCGACGTAGAGCATACCAGTGCCAACCATACAGAGCACCATGCTGTGCGGGGTCATCTTCTCCTTACCGAAACCTAGACGAGGTCCGAGGATGATACAGAGCAATAGCGCCGACCACCCAGAACTCATGTGCACCACGGTGCCACCAGCAAAGTCGATCGCCTTGATCACAGCATCACCGTTCCAAACACCGTTCATCCAGCCGTTAACACCCCAAACCATGTGGGCGAGAGGGAAGTAGACCACAACCATCCAAATCGCCACGAAGGCCAGAATGGCGGTGAACTTCATACGCTCGGCGATCGCGCCGACGATCAACGCAGGAGTAATGATCGCAAACATCATCTGATACATCGAAAAGACATTCTGACTGATCCAGTAGGCATAATCAGTGTTGGGCGCGGAAGTGACACCCTTAAGGAATAAAAACTCAGTTCCGCCAAGGAAGGGACTGCCGAAGCTCTTGCCAAAGACAAAGGAATAGCCAAAGGCCCACCACATGATGGTGACCAACCCAGTGATACCAAGACATTGGGCGAGCACGGATAGAACGTTCTTCTTGCGCACCAAGCCACCGTAGAAAAGTGCGAGGCCGGGCAGCGTCATGAAAAGCACCAAGGCGGCGCAGATCATCATAAACGCGTTATGACCGGGACCAGCAACGCCTGGGAGAGCGGCGCCGGGGTCGACGTTATTGACGTAGGCGGCGAAAGCGCCGTCCACCGTCGGAGCCGGAGCAGCCGCCGCAGCCGCGGGGGCCGGAGCAACTTCTTGGGCAAACGCGGGGAAAGAAGCGCCAGCCAAGGCTAGCGCACAGAGGATGGATTTGAGGAATGGCTTCATAGACAGGCAACTTTTAGCAAACGGCAGGCCATCCGCTTAAATCTGCATGAAATATTTTCACTAAAATTTAAAATGTTATACTTCAGCAGTATAAATAATAATTAAACCCACCATAAACCAATTCGGGGTTAAAAATCAGGCGAAAACCACCTAAACACTGATTGCCCGCGAGGTGGTTGGTGGTTGCACCCTGATTAAGCCCAACCCAAAGCAGCTACAATGAGCCCAGACTGCAACTGAGGCTCAATGTATCAATAAATTCATAAAAGCTTATAAGAAAGCAATATCCGACTTTTTTTCTCTCCCTTGGCCACCAAGACGGCGCAAACCAGATCGCCCGTGACGTTCAAGCATGTCCGGCACATGTCGAGCAGTCGATCGATGCCAAGGATGATGGCGATGCTCTCTCCCGGCACGCCAATGGTCACCAGCACGCCGACAACTAGCGGCAATGAGCCTCCCGGCACACCCGCCGTGCCCAACCCAGCTAGAATGCACATCAAAGCCACAACGACTTGCTGCGCGAGAGAGAGCTCGACCCCGAAAACTTGAGCCAGAAACAATACCGAAACGCCTTCGTAGAGCGCAGTCCCGTTCTGGTTCGCGCTCGCCCCGACCCTGAGGACAAATCGGCTGATGCGCCTCGGCAGACCGAACAAAAAAGCCGCGCCCCTAAGGGAGCGCGGCGAAAAAATCTCTTTCCTTCTTCTGGCTCGTCGCTTCAGCCCGCCTCGGGCGTGACCGGCGCGACCACCGCGATGTGCAACTCCTTAAGCTGCTTGTCCGTTACCGGCGTGGGCGACTGGGCCATGAGATCTTGCCCCTTCTGCGTCTTCGGAAAGGCGATGACGTCGCGAATACTGGTGGTGCCGCAGAGCAGGGCGCACATACGGTCGAGACCAAAGGCGATGCCGCCGTGAGGAGGCGCGCCATAGGTGAAAGCCTTGAGCATGTAGCCGAAGCGGCTCTCGACCACATCGGTCGGGATTTTGAGCACGTCCTTGAAAACCATTTCCTGCACCGCCGGTTGGTGGATACGGATGGAGCCGCCACCGAGCTCCATGCCGTTTAGCACGAGATCATAATGCTGGCCGCGGACCTTGTCGGGCGCGGTTGTGAGCAAGTGCAAATCCTCCGGCACCGGCGCGGTAAAGGGATGGTGGGTAGCGAGGTAGCGCTTGGCCTCCTCGTCGTAAGTCATAAGCGGGAACTCGACCACCCAGAGGAACTTCCAGTCGTCGTGGCGAATGGTCATCTTGCCGCGTTTGACCAAGAGTTGCGCGGCTTCGAGTCGGATGCGGCCGAGTATGGCGCAGGCCTTTTCCCAAGGCGCGGCGGCAAAAAACACCATATCGCCATCCTCGATGCCGAGTTGGGCGGTGAGCGCGGCCTTCTCGGCTTCAGAGAAGAATTTCACGATGGGCGACTTCCACTCGCCGCTCTCGCTCTTGATAAAGGCAAGACCCTTCGCGCCAAGGCTCTTGGCGATATCTTCCAAGGCCTTTAGCTCGCCTTGGGTAAGGTCAGCCAGGCCCTTGGCATTGAAGGCTTTGATCACGCCGCCGCCGGCCACCGTGGCTTGGAAAACCTTGAAGGCGGAGTTTTTGAACACCTCCGAGAGGTCGGTGAGCTCTAGCCCGAAACGCATATCGGGCTTGTCCACGCCGAAGCGGTTCATCGCCTCGTGGAAGGGCATGCGCAGGAAAGGAGCCGGGATATCCACGCCGAGGACCGTGCTCCAGATACGTTTCACCATGCCCTCGAACAGGCGGTAAACGTCCTCGCGGTCGATGAACGAGGCCTCAACGTCCACCTGGGTGAATTCCATCTGGCGGTCGGCGCGCAAATCCTCGTCGCGGAAACACCGGGCGATCTGAAAGTAGCGCTCCACACCCGCAACCATGAGGATCTGCTTGAACTGCTGCGGTGACTGCGAGAGCGCATAAAACTGGCCGGCATGAATACGCGAGGGCACAAGGTATTCACGGGCACCTTCGGGGGTCGATTTGAAGAGAGCAGGCGTCTCGACCTCGATGAACTCCTGTGAATCGAAGTAATCGCGGATGGCCTTGGTGGCCTTGTGGCGCACTTGAAGGTTGTGGCGCATCTTAGGCCGGCGCAGGTCGAGATAGCGGTAGGTTAGGCGCAGATCTTCGTTAACCTTGTCCCCACCCGCGTCGGTCAGAGGAAAGGGCGGCGTGTCGGAGATATTGTGGATCACGAGCGCGGTGGCGGCGACCTCGATGGCGCCGGTCGGCAGGGAGACATTGGTCGTGCCCTCAGGGCGGGCGACAACCACGCCGCTGATGGCGATGACCGACTCGGGCTTCACCGTGGCCGCCTGAGCGGCGAGCTCGGCGTGATCCTGCGGGTCGAACTTCACTTGGGTGATGCCCTTGCGGTCACGCAGGTCGATGAAGAGGATGCCGCCGTGGTCGCGGATGGAATCGACCCAACCGACGAGCGAGACGGTGGCGCCAAGATCGGCGGCGGTGAGCTGGGCGCAGTGGTGCGTATTCGTCATGAGCAGGAGGGGGGCAGGAAAATTAGCCTCCCAGCAAAACAAAGCCGCGCCCACCGCGTCAACCGCGCAGCTTTCCCTACCCCTAAGGCCGCACCGACTCGACAAAAACGCAGCGCCCCCCGCGCACCGCAATGATGGCAGCCGCCTTTTGCGCGTCGCGGTTTTGATCGAAACCAGTTCGCCCCGTCACGCCCGCAAAATCGCGGGTAGCGGCCAAGGCCTGCTTGAGCGCGACCCGTTCTACCGAGCCAGCACGGGAGGCGGCATCGGCGATGAGGCCAACCGCGTCGTAGGTTAGCGCGCCCAAGCCGACTGGCGCGCTCCCGTAGCGGGCCGTGTAGCTAGCCACAAACCGGCGCGATACAGGGTCCGCGCTCTCAGCGGAGTAGTGCGTGGAATATACCGCACCCTCCAGGGCTTCACCGCCGATTTCCAACAACTGCGGCGCCTCGAAGCCATCCCCGCCAAGCAGGGTGGCGGTGAGTCCGAGCTCACGTGCCTGCCGGGCGGACAAGCCGGCTTCGACGTAATAGCTCGGCAAGAAAATCGCCTCGGCATGAGTGGCGCGGATAGCAGTGAGCTGGGCGCGGAAATCCTTGTCGCCGCCGGCGTATTTTTGGGACGCGACGACCTCGCCGCCAAGGGCCGTAAAGGTTTTAGCAAATACGTCCGCCAGGCCCACCGAGTAGCTAGCGCTAGAATCCACGAGCAAAGCAGCACGATGTAGACCGAGGTTTTTCCAGGCATAAGTCGCAAGCACGGCACCCTGAAATGGGTCAGCGAAACACACGCGGAAAATACAGTCACCTACGGCAGTCACTCGGGGATTGGTCGAGGCAGGCGTGACCAGCGGCACTCCGGCGGCCTGGGCGAGGGGCGCAGCCTCCAGAGTGCGGGACGAAGCGCATTCACCAACCAAGGCAACGACCTTGTCGCGGCCCAGCAGTTTTTTCGCGGCGGTGGCCGACTCGCCGGGCAGCGAGCGGTTGTCTTCAACTACCAGTTCGACCGGTCGCCCAAGGATTCCGCCACTCGCGTTGAGGTCAGCGACAGCCAGCCGGGCGCCGCGGAGTGCGGCCTCACCGAAGGAGGCGTCGCGACCAGTTAGCGACATGAAAAACCCGATTTTAACCGGATCGCCCGTCGGAGCGGCCACTACGCGGGCCAAGGGTAAGAGCGCGAGGCCTAGGGCGAAGAAACGGAAAAGACGGAGCACGGCAGGCATACCCCGAACCCAACTCACCCCCGCCGTCGAGGCAAGCGGGCCGTTAAAAGCGCCGGCCCCGCGCTCGCCGCTCACTTATGATCCCAAGGGAAACTCGCCACCACCCGCGGCGCCTTCCAGACCTCAAAGACATCGAACATCTTACCGGGGTTCAAAATCCCCTTCGGATCGAGCGCTTGCTTCACCGCCCGCATCGCGCCGATCGCCGCCGCCGAGTGCTGGAGTCGCAAAAACGGCGTCTTCGCCAGACCGATTCCGTGCTCGCCCGAGATCGCCCCGCCCAACGCGACGACCTTTTTCATCAACGCCAGCACCGCCTTCTCCGCCGCCCGGCACTCGGCCGGCACCGCCTTGTGATACATGATGTTCACGTGGAGATTCCCGTCCGCCAGATGCCCAAAGGTCGGGATGGCCAGCCCAGACGACGCGCGCAATTGCTCCAACCAAATGGCGAACTCCTCATAGGCAACGAGCGGCACAGTGATATCCTCGTTCAGCTTGGCATCGCCCATTTGAAACATCGCCCCAGAGCACTTACGCCGCACCGCCCAAAGCGCCTCCGCCTCCGCGCGGTTTTTCGCCGCCCGATACCCAGTTGCATGCTCCGACGCCCAAGCCAAAACCGCCTTCTTGGCGTCACGCAACTCCGCCGCCGAACCCGCCAACTCCAGCAAGATCACCGGCCGCCCCGGCTGGCCGGGAAAGATCGTGGTTTTCATCGCCGCCTCCGCACAGGTCACCGACGCGCGATCGAGAAATTCACAGATCGCCGGTTGCACCCTTGCCGCGAAAAGCGCCCGAGCCGCTCGGAAAGCCGACACCTCATCAGCAAAACTGGTCAATAGCGTCCACCGCGCCGCCGGAGCCGGGATGAGACGCAGCACCGCGTCTGTGACCACCCCAAGCATGCCCTCGCTCCCGATCCACAGGTCGCGGAGATTAAGGCCCGCCGCGAATTTCCGCGTCGCCGTGCCCCACTCTACAAACTCGCCGGTCGGCAAAAACCCTTTCAACGCCACTACAAAGTCGCGCGTTACCCCATATTTGCCTCCATGCATGCCACCGGCGTTGCAGGCGATGTTGCCGCCAATAGTGCAATACTGCTTGGAGGAGGGATCAGGCGGATAAAACCAGCCCGCCGCCGCTGCCGCATCCTGAACCGCACCGACATTCGCCCCTGCCTGCACATGGGCAAACCCCGCCTCCGCATCGATCCGAATGGTATTTAGTCCCATCAAATCGAGCACCCAGCCTCCTTGCAACGGCACCGCCGAACCCATCAAGGTCGTCCCCCGCCCGCGCGGAGTCACCGGCACGCCGTGGAGGTTGGCCAGCTTGAGCACCACTCCGATTTGCTCACGCTTCGTCGGGCGAATGACCGCCGCCGGTCGCACCGCAATGCGGCTGGAATCAAAGGAGGCCTCCTTCAAAGCAACCTCATCGCTGCGAACCACCCCCCCCAAGCGCCTGCGCAAGGTCCGAGTGGCAGTAACAAAGGCAACTTTATCCACATCCGATGTAGCCATATACCCGCACCAATCCTTGATGAAGACCCCGAGCGCAACGCCCAAGCCGCCTGCAAACCTTTTCATAAGCTCTTCTCTCGTTCTAACTAGATTAAATGCTCCAAGGTTACATTCCTTTAAAATAACGTCCTAAGCCGATTTTCTCATGACCCGCGTCCTTCTTACCACCACCTCCTTCCAAGACACGCCCGGCATCCATCACAAGATGCTCGACACCGCCGGCTTTGAAATCGTGCGCGAGCGCGGCCCGCTCCCCGAGTCCCGGATGCTGGAACTGGCTGGACAATTCGACGCCTACCTCTGCGGCGACGACGCCATGACCCGAGCGGTTATGCAGAAATCCCTGCCCCGCCTCAAGGTCATCAGCAAATACGGCATCGGCTTGGACAAGATCGACCTCGCCGCCGCCAAGGATCTCTCCCTACCCGTCCTTTTTACCCCCGGCGTCAACCACACCACTGTCGCCGAGCACACCTTCGCTCTGCTCCTCGCCACCGTGCGCAACCTTGTGGTCGAGGCCAACCACGTCGCCGCCGGACGCTGGACCCGCATCACCGGCAACGAGGTCTGCGGTAAAACCCTCGCTCTAATCGGCCTCGGACGTATCGCCAAGGAGGTGGCCATCCGTGCCCGCGCCTTCGGCCTGCGCGTCGTTGTGTTCGCTAACCACTGGGACGAGGATTTCGCCCGCTGGCACGGCCTCGAACGCGCCGAAAGTTTGGACCAAGCCCTTCGAATCGCCGATTTTGTTTCTCTACACACCAAGTTGACCGCCGAGACCAAGGGCCTGCTAGACGCCCGCCGCCTCGCCCTGCTCCCGCAGGGTGCCGTGATCGTCAACACCGGTCGCGGCGAACTACTCGACCTCGACGCCCTCGTCGCCGCGCTGAAGTCTGGCCATATCCGCTACGCCGCCGACGTGCTCGATCAAGAGCCCCCGCCCGCCGACCACCCGCTTCTCGGCCTCCCAGGCACAGTGCTCACGCCCCACATCGGCAGCCGCACGCACGAAAGCGTGCAGCGCCAAGCCTCCTGCGCCGTAGAAAACCTCACCCGCTTCCTCGCCGGCAAAGAGCCTATCGCCCGCGCCGTCTGACCCAAACCCGCCAAACCGTCGCAAGTCAGAGGTCTAAAGCCGCACGTCACCATGGCGCCTCCGGCGCCGCAATCGACCTAAAGACCTTCGCGACCTTAGGCTGCATATTACTTCCTCCCCTCCTACCATGCCCGACACCTACCTCGTAGTTCCCGAATCCGCCCACAACGCCCTCGTGGCTGCAGCGTATCAACACCGCGGTTACCACGCCGACGAAGCCGCCGAGGGCGCACGCTTCTGCGCCGAAGCTTCCCGCCATGGCATCCGCACCCATAACGGTCTCAAGGCCCTCCACCTTGACCACCTCTTTGGCTCAGGCTCGAAGGGCTGCGTCCCCGGAGCGCAAATCGAGGAGCGGCCCTCCCGCTTCCCCTCCGCCAAGATCTGGAACGCCAACAAAAAACTAGGCCAAGCCACCGCTTACCGCGCCATCGACGAGGCCATCCGCTTAGCCGATATCTACGGCGTTGGCACCGTCTCGGTGGACAACGCCTTCCACTACCTCTGGGGCGCAGGCTACGTTATGGACGCCGCCCGCCGAGGCTACATCGCCTATACAAACTGCACCGCCGCCCTCGCCGAGGTCGTTCCCTTCGGAGGCAAGTTTCCCACCTTGGGCACTAACCCCCACTCCTGGGGCTTCCCCACGACCGAGGCCGTCGGCTTCCCGCTCGTGATCGACTGGGCCACCTCCGTGATCGCCATGGGTCGCGTCCAACAACTCAAACGCGAGGGCAAACAACTCCCCCCGATGGCGGCCGTGGATAAAAATGGCCAGCCCACCACCAACCCCGACGACGTCGCCGCACTCCTGCCCTTTGGAGCCCACAAGGGCTACGGCCTCTCCCTCCTGAATGAGGTCGTCGGCGCCTTCATCGGCGGCTCCCTGCCCACTATCCGTAACCGCTGGGACCAAGTCCCCGCAGACGAGAAGGGCACCTGCGCTTTCTTCTTCCAAGTCATCCACCCCGAAGCCCTGAACGGCGGCCTCTTCGCCAAGGGTCGCACCCAGACTGAGAACGTAAAAGCCGTGCTCGCCGACGTCCTTGGCCACGGCAACGACGGCGCCATCATCCCCGGCCAGATCGAGGCCACCTTCGCCAAGCACACCGCCGCCGCCGGCGGCCTCCTTTTCACCAAAGCCGAGGTCGACGCCTTCAACGAGGTCGCCCGCGAGTGCGGCCAACCCGAGTGGAACGTCGCCACCCTCAAAACCGCCACGGTCTGAGCAGCAAACGGTTTAAACACGGAGGGCACGGAGAGCACAGAGTCCGGGAAGAGTTCAGAACGCGGATTTCTCCGCCGTTTCCCCTTTCCGTGTCCTCCGTGTGCTCCGTGCTTAAAAATTTCGATCCGGCCGCTGCATCGGCCTGACCGACCGCGGCGGCACCACCCTCACCGGCACCGACTCCCCGACCGCGCGGGCCGCGACCTCGCGGATCTTGTCCTTTTTGCTCTTCCTCCGGCCTTTGATGCCGCCGCCATCAGGCGCTACCAACGGCGTAGCTACATCCGTCTCCCGAGGCTCGAAACCCGCGACCTGCTCCCGGTCCAAGGCCAGTCCGTGTAGTTTCTCGATAAGTTGAAAATGAGCATGGGTAGTCGCGCTCACGAAGCTGATCGCCACGCCCGCCTCGCCCGCGCGACCCGTCCGGCCAATGCGGTGGGTGTAGTCCACCGCCGAGCGCGGCAGGTCGTAGTTCACCACCGCCGGCAGCTTCGGGATGTCAATGCCCCGCGCCGCCAGATCAGTCGCGATCAAGACCTTCACCCGACCCGCTTTCAAATCCGCCAACGCCTGAGTGCGCGCCCCCTGACTAAGCTCGCCGTGCAGAGCCGCCGCCGCGATGCCCGCGCGCCCAAGCTTTTCCGCCACATGCTCGGTGGTGTATTTGGTCGCAACGAAGACCAACACACCGGTCCAACCGCTGGTCTCGACTAATTGTCGCAGGAGCTGCGTGCGGCGCGGGCCATCCACCTCGATCACGCGTTGCAAAATCTCCGGCGCATTTTCCGCCGTGTCCGGAGCCTCGATGCGCAGCGGATCACGCAACAAGGCCGCCGCCAGCGTCTGCACCTCCAGCGGAAAAGTGGCCGAAAACAACAGGCTCTGCCGCCGCGCTGGTAGCAGCACCACGATGCGGTCCAACTCCGCTTTGAAACCGAGATCGAGCAACCGATCCGCCTCATCCAGCACCAAAACCGACACCTCCTCCAGCGAAAGCGCGTTGTGGTCGATTAGGTCAAGGAGGCGCCCTGGCGTGGCCACCAGCAGATCCGCGCCTCCGCCAAGCGCCATCATCTGCGGGTTAATCGAGAGTCCGCCGACCGCGACGAGAGTCTTGAGGGGCTGCGGCAGGTAACGCGCATAGCGCCGAACCGCCTCCACTACTTGGGTCGCCAGTTCGCGGGTCGGCACGAGTATGAGTGCGCTGACATAACGGCCATGGGGGCGGCGCGCCGTCGCCAGTTTTTGCACGAGGGGCAAAGCGAAGGCGGCCGTTTTACCCGAGCCCGTTTGGGCCGAAGCCCAGACGTCCGCACCGCGCAGAATGGCCGGAATGACCGCCACCTGAATCGGCGTTGGCTTCTCGTAATGCCAAGCCGCCACGGCGCGTTGAAGCGGTTCAGAAAGGCCTAAAGATAAAAACGACATACGCGCCAAAGTGCCTCGGTTTCCGCGCAACGCCATGAAATGTTGCGCCGCTTCTCCTCCGGCTGTTTTGGCCCGCCTTGACACCCCCGCTAGCCGCACGGCTTCATACTTAACGCATGTCCGCCGCCACGCCCCCCGCCCTCCAGGCCCACGAGGCCGCCCTCGCCGAGCTGATCGAGACCGGCCGTGATTTCCACGCCCGCGGTTGGTCCCTCGGCACCAGCAGCAACTACAGCGTGGTCGCCTCCCACAACCCGCTCGCCCTCGTATTAACCGGCAGCGGCTTCGATAAGGGCCGGCTCCAGCCCGCCCAGTTCACTCTCGTCGGCTCCGACGGACGCGCCCTTGATCCCGCCCTGCCCAAGCCCTCCGCGGAGACCATGCTGCACGTGGTGCTAGCCCGCGTAGTCGGCGCCGGTTCCATTCTCCACACCCACTCCGTGCGTGGCACCGTGTTGTCCGAACACTTCCTCGCCGAGGGCGCCCTCCCCCTCGCCGGCTACGAAATGCTCAAGGGCCTCGCCGGCATCACCACCCACGAGACCGCTATCCGCGTGCCCATTTTCGCCAACACCCAGGACATACCCACCCTCGCCGCCCAAGTGGAAACCTACCTGAGCACCGCGCTTGCCACCGCAACTCCCGCCACGCGCGTGCCGCCGGGCTTCCTCATCGCCGGCCACGGTCTCTACGCCTGGGGCGAGAACCTCGCCGCCGCCCGTCGCCACATCGAGGTTTTCGAGTTCCTGTTTGAGGTCTTTACCCAAAAACGCGACCTGTCCCGCTAAACACCCCCTACCATGGCAACCGTCCGCATCCCGGAACAAAACCGCACGCTCAGCGAGAAGGCCGAGATCCGCGCCTTCCTCGCCCCGTTTGGGATCGAATACGACCGCTGGACCGTCTCCGGCCGCATAGACCGCGACGCCACCTCCGAGGAAATCCTCCGCGCCTACGACCCAGAGATTCAAGAACTCAATCGTCGCGGCGGCTATATCACCGCCGACGTGATCGACGTCACCCCCGACGTCCCCGGCCTCCAGGCCATGCTCGACCGCTTCAACAAGGAACACACCCACGCGGAGGATGAGGTTCGCTTCATCGTAAAGGGCCGCGGCCTGTTCTTCATCCACCCTGACACTCATCCCGTGTTTTCCGTAGAGGTCGAGGAGGGTGATCTGATGAACGTGCCCGCCGGCACGAAACACTGGTTTGACCTCTGCCGGGATCGCACCATCCGCGCCATCCGTCTCTTCCGTGAAAAAGCGGGTTGGTCCCCAGTCTACACCGGCGACCCCGTCGCCACCGCTCACGAACCGCTTTGCTTCGGCCCCGGCTATTTTAATCCCAACCAGCCCCGCCTCTCCCCTGGCCCCGCCCTAGTATGACGGCACAGGCCACCGCGCAGCGCGTGCAAACGCCCGCCGATTTGATCCTCCTCGATATTGAGGGCACCGTCTCGCCCCTCGCCTACGTCCACACGAAGATGTTCCCCTACGCCCGTGCGCGGATGGGAGACTTTCTCGTCAGCAATCTGAGCCGGACCGAAGTCGCCGCCGCGCTCACGCAAGTCGCCACCGAAGCCACGGGCACCGGCTTAGTCCTCCCGCCGCCCAGCGCTGCAAACCTGCCCGTCATCATCGCCCATCTGAACGAGTTGATGGACCACGACATAAAGGCGACCGGCCTGAAACAACTTCAAGGCCTCATTTGGGAAGGCGGCTTCCGCTCCGGAGAACTCCGCGCTGACCTATTCCCCGACGTCGCTCCCGCCCTTCGGGCCTGGCACGCCGCCGGCGTCGAACTGCGAGTCTACTCGTCGGGCAGTAACCACGCACAAAAACTATTCTTTGCCCACACCGTCGACGGCGATCTCACCCCGCTCCTTGCCGGCCACCACGATACCACCGTAGGTCCGAAAAAAGCCGCCGCCAG
>Ga0214917_10002088_pt1 | contig 24921 bp, 27 predicted proteins | sample LL_1208_BB_MetaG_FD_177983 | JGI IMG/M metagenome (GOLD analysis project Ga0214917, IMG submission 177983) | Freshwater microbial communities from Lake Lanier, Atlanta, Georgia, United States - LL_1208_BB | ecosystem: Environmental > Aquatic > Freshwater > Lake | place: USA: Georgia | collected...
CTTCCCATTTTCTCGGTGATATCTTGGGCGGGAACGCCCGCATAGATGTGGTTTGCCAACATATTTCTAGTAATCACCGACCCCACCAAGGCCATGCTTCTTTCTCCCACATCCACGGGAGAGAGAATACAATGCCCCACCAACCAGACATCTTTTCCAATATACATGTAACGATTGGAGAAAAACCGGCACCCTTCCACCAGATCGCCAAATTGCATGTGAGTCCAAATTTGACTGTGGGCGCCGACCCCCACATTGTCGTCGATATCCAAACCGCCCATGGAATCCAAGATCACATTTCCACCGAACCAGCAGTTTCTGCCGATTCGGGCAGGTTTTTTACCATGGACAAAAGCACCCGCGTTGAGTTTTGAGTAATCTCCCAGTTCGAAATGGGGAGTTAAAATAACACTGCCGCGACCTATGTAGGAGAAATCTCCCAGCCTTACTTTTTCAGCCGAACCGTGTTTTCCCCTGATGATGACATCTTTTTCAACCACAACCCCTTTGCCCAGAATCACTTCTTTGGCATCAATGGTTCCTTCAATTCTATTAACCAAGTGCTTGCTCATATTGATTTCCCATCTCCTGGCCTGTTGTTTCGGAAACAATGTAGGTAGGCCGGTCCATCACTCGAAAATGCATTCGACCAATGTATTCGCCGATAATCCCCAAGCAAAAAAGCTGGGCTCCTGAGAACAAAGTGACAACTGAAGCCAGAAACGGAAAACCCGGAACACTCCCTCCATCCAGGAAAAATCTTCCAAAAACCCAGATGAGCACCAAGAAACCAAACCCGAGAAAGCTCAAGCCAATGAAAGAAGCTATCCGCAAGGGGATGATACTGTACCCCGTCAGCATGGTGATGCTGTGGAGGAGGAGTTTTCCCAAGCCATAATTTGAAAAACCCTGTTTCCTGGATTCGTGTTGCACAAACACATGACCGAAAGAAGTAGTCCCCCAGCCGAGGAGTGCGTCGATCGACAGATAGCCCCCGCCAAAGCTTTCAAATGCTTTTTTTAACTTCGCATGAAAAATTCGATAGCTGCTCGCGTACCTTGCAGCGGAGGCCCCGGCAATGGAACTCAATGCGAGGCGAGTTCCCAACGAAGCCCAATTTCGGAACAATGAATCCTGCCGATTTTCGGCAACTCCATAGACAACGTCATAACCTTCGTTGAGTTTATGGATGAGCTTAGGGATCTCCTCGGGGGGATTTTGAAGATCGTCATCCAAAGTGACAATGAGTTCGTATTTTGCAGCTCTGATCCCTGCCAACAGCGCATTGTGTTGGCCAAAGTTTCTGGAAAGTTTTATTCCCAGAACGTGATGGGATTCTCTAGACAACCGTTTAATTACTTCCCAACTGTTGTCAGCACTCCCGTCGTTGACCAAAAGAATTTCGAAATTTGAAGCACACTCAACCAAAGTAGCGCGCAGCCTCTTTACGAGTTCGGACAACGTCTTCTCGGAACGAAAGACAGGTACAACGATGGAAATCTCCGGGGGATTGGAAAGGGAACCTTTGAGAATTTTCATGGATTTGACTTTGAAGGGGTTGATTTAAGTATACCAAAACCCCCGCCAAACCACGAAAACAAACCTTGTGACGCGGAGCTATTGGGTAATGGGAAATTTGAGTTCGGCTCGAGTTCCCACTCCACTCTGAGCAGGTTTCAATTGAAGAATCCCTTGCGCAGCCCTCACCGCTTCAAAAGCATGGCTTAATCCCAAGCCCTTGCCCTCCGCTTTTCCAAAAGTAAAACCTGATTGGCCCAGTCTTTGACTGAACTCAAACGGAAAACCCTTTCCCGAATCCTCCACCCAAATTTGAATTTCAGGTCCAGCCTGTCGAGCCCCCACTTCAACTTTGCCCCGGAATCCAGGAAGGGCTTCGACTGAATTATTTATCAAGTTCGACAGAACTCTCCTGAGCACTTGGGAATCCATGGGCGCCATGCTCGTTGCGGGTAAGCCGGATAACTCCAACTGCCAATCCACACCAAGCCGATTTTGGTATTCAACTTTTTTTTCAAAAACGGTTTCATTAATTGTTTCCAATAATGGCGATTCAGGTTTCATCGTTTTCGTTTTTTTTGTTTCACTCAAACTGTCCACAATAGCTGTAATTCTACTTACGGCAGAGCGGATCACCTTTCGTGTGGAATCTGGTAGCAAATCAAAATCTTTTGAAGCAAAGACAAGAGCCGTTAAGGGTGAACGGATGTCGTGGGCGACCTGCAAATTTCGGGACACTACGGCCGAAGCCACTGCTTCTTGGGTCCTGAGACGGTTCAACTGACTCAACTTCTGTCTCAAAATCTCAAGCTCACGGATGGGTAGACGCATTTGGCTCGAAAGATTTTTAAAAAGCGGGATGAAGAGATCTTTTTCTAATCGAGAGCCCAAACGACGAAGCAGAAACATCCCTAAAACACACACCCCAATGGAGAATCCAAGAGTGTAGTAGATCAAACTTTCTTGCGGGAAAATGGGAGCTTGAAGGACAAATTCAAAATGCTGTCCGAATTTGGGGATCGCCTCACTAGCTTGAGCAATCGGAACCCTCAAAACCCGGTACCCCACCCTCGGCTCGACAGCGCATGAGCTTCGCTGAGGTTCTTTCAGAACCAAAACCCAGCCCTGCTCACAAACAAACGCTCGGGAAGCTCTTAAGTCTCTGATGGCGATATCGAAGCCGGCTTGAAGCAGAGGGGTGCTTCCCTGAAAAAGTGCCAAACGAGAAAACTCGGCCAACCGATTGGCCACTCCCTCCTGCAACTCCAGTTGGTGTTTTCCCATGATGGCCAAGAGGAGGCTCTCCACTGCGACGATTGCCAAAATCGAAATTAAAATAGGAAGCCGGGCGTGCCGGTAGAACCACTGCTTGAGGCTTAAGCTTTGCTCCGCGCGAAAAACGGCCATTCCTTGGGCGTACCCAGACTGGCGCGACATGTCAAATTCCTAGGTCCAGCGTCCCGAATCATCCCTCTCGAGGTCAATCGCCCCTTTGGATTCTTTTGAGGATTCTGCTTTTTTGAAATGAAAACGGATCCGGCCTTCCTCTTTCCTAATCGTCAGAGAAAAAAGACCGCTGACAGCACTGACTATCAAAGAGGCCAAAAAGGCCGCCCCAAAGCTTTTTACTTCCACTCCTGAGACCGTCTGAGCACTCATCCAAAACAAAAGCCCGTTAATGACAAATAAAAAAAAGCCAAAAGTCACCAAAGTGAATGGAAAAGTAATCAATATCAGAGCGGGTTTCAGCACGATATTGAACAAGCCCAGCACTAACGCCAGAGCCAAAGCGGTGCCAAGAGAATCGATTTTGATTCCAGAAATAAGGTGGGGGATCGCCATTACCGTCAGAGTCACTACAATCCATTTTAATAAAAGTCGGTTCACAACGACCTTTCATAAGACAAAGGACTGGTCATAAGCAATGCATTTCGATAAGCTTCTAAAAAAACAAAACCCCTTTATTTGCTTTAAGAGCTAAGCTACTGTTTTTATTACTTTATGAGCAACGATACGCCCCGGGCCGCTTTTTCAAGAAAAGAGTGGCAAAAGAACACCCAATTTCATCCCCTTTCAGAAAGCGAAGTTCTCAGACTAGTCGGTGAAGCCGTCGGGCAGTTCAAGGGTCTCGAACGGCCTCTGGTTTTGTTGGATTTGGATTCCACTCTCTATGAAGTCGGCCCCCGGACTTTGCAAATTATTCAGGAGTGGATCCCCACTTATTCTCACAAACTTCCGTTTGAACTCAGAATGGCTCTGGAAACTCTCCCCCCTGAGAAAGTCGGCTATTCATTAAAAGACACCCTGAGCAATCTTGGATTCCCAGTGGTTACCGAAGCCATGGAAAGCTTGGTGCAGGAGATGAAAAGCTTCTGGTGGGACCGTTTTTTTTCCTCTGATTACTTGGGCTATGATCGGCCCTACGCAGGAGCAGTCGATTACGCAAACTGGCTCTATGACTTGGGGGCTGAGCTCTGCTACTTAACAGGACGCTCAGAAAGCCGAATGCGCCCGGGGACAGAAGCTAATTTGTTACGGGATGGATTCCCGTTCCATTCAGAGGGAACCAAACTTCTCATGCGGCAAAAAGAAGACTGGTCGGATGCTGCCCATAAGTCCCATCAAGTCGCGCAGCTCTTGGGAGATGGGGTATTCGTGGCTTCATTTGAGAATGAACCCGTTAACTTAGTAGCTTTAGCTCAGTTGATTCCCAAAGCAGCTCACATTTATGTCGATACCATTTGTAGCGACCATGCGGCGGAGCCGGCTAAAAACATCTACACTATCAAAGGATTTTCTTCTTTTAGAGCCCCCGCCGAAGGGATTCCCCAGTAAGTCCCCTCTTCTTGACGGAGTGAGCAGCCCTTATTACGATCCTCTTATGCGTGAACTTCCAAACTCGCCAAAAAGAGCGGACACTTTCCAAGAAAAAGACGGGGTAGAGGTCGTCATTGCCCCCAATGCGGGCGCCTGTTTTGGTGTGGTCCGGGCGATTAAACTGGGCCATCAAGCTGCGAAACGATCGAAAGAAGAAGCGGTTCAAGCTTTTGGACCCCTTGTTCACAATCCACGAAGTATCCAAGAATTGGAATCCAAAGGGGTGGAGATTGTGGAGGATCCCGATGAAATCCGAAACGGGACAGTGATTTTGCGGTCTCATGGGGTCAAGCAGGAGGTCGAAGCTGAATTCAAACGAAGGGGCGTTAAAATTGTGGACGCTACTTGCCCGCTCGTAAAAAAGCCTCAGCGGATTGCCTCCAGCTTGGGTCAGAAAGATTACTTTTTGGTGTTGGTGGGTAATTCAGAACACCCCGAAGTGAAGGGCGTTTTAAGTTATTTTGGAAGGCCGGATTATTTGGTGACTTATCAGCCGAAAGACTTGGAGCGAATCCCCGCTACTGCAAAAGTGGCCATCCTCGCTCAAACGACGATTGAGTTCAAAGTTCTCGACGAAATTTACAAATCTGCGCAAGCTCGTTTCAGAGAAGTGGTTTTGTACAACACGATTTGTGATGCCACTTCCGTCAGACAAGAAGAAGCGACCACTCTTGCGCAAAAAGCAGATGTCATGGTGGTTGTGGGTGGAAAGAATTCCAGCAACACCACCAAACTCGTAAAAATTTGCAAAGGCTACCAACCCCTCACTTATTGGATTGAAGATATAGCCGAAGTGAACCCCCAGTGGTTCAAAGGAAAGAAGAAAATCGGGGTCACTGGAGGGGCCTCCACCCCTCAGGAGTATGTGGATGAAGTCGGGACCCACATTGCTAGACTAATCGAGTCAGACCCGGAACTGATGGTTCTTCCCCCCAATCTGACTCCCCTGGAAGAAGCTTACGGCACCGACTAAATTCCCGCTAAAAAAACTCCCTCAATCCGTCGATAAAGAGAGTATGAAAATTTTTATTCTGTCTCTTGTGGCATTTGTACTCTGTTCCAACTTTGCTCTCGCCAGCGACCAATCAAGCATGGTCTCTGCGGAATTTTCAAAAACTAAAAGTGATCTTCAAAATCACTTCAATCTCATCAAGAGATCCCTGAGAGATCTCGAGCTTGAAAAAGCAAAAGCGATCCGGGAAGCCAAAGCCCAAGCTTTGAAAGATCAAGAGGGCATCAAGGCCTTCGAAACCTATGATGTTCTGATTTCTTCGCGCTATGTGGACAACGAGGGAAAATATTTGAGTTCTTTGGAAGTCTCCCCAAAAGACCATGAAAACCTGAATGTTTTGTTTCAATCTTATTTGCGCACCAACCCTCTGGTGGGCCGGCTCAGTGCAGGACATGCTCGCCGCTACATCAGTTGGGCCATTGATCGGTTAAAGGAACTTCATCAGTTCAATGCGGATCCCAGCGAAAAGAACAACCCCGACCTTGAGATACTGGCTCGAATGACCAAAGAAAATGAAAACAGTCTCGGAACAGTGACAGAGCTTGCTTCGCGGCTGGGTGTAAAATTGGAAGAAGCTTCCGCTCTAGCTGAAATGGGAAAAGATCCCAATCAAGTCTCTGAGCGAGCCCCTGCTTCTGTCAGAACACGTTAGAGCTTCCAGTAGTCCGTAAGAATACAATCAATTGACTGCCCAGGATTGTCACTTGAGATGAGAACTTGCTTGAATCCTTTGGCCCCTTCCTTGAATAAGTGTGGCCTGCGAGGAAGTGGGCAAAATGCGGTTTGCGTCTCTATTGTTGTTGTTTCTTTTCACCGGCCAGGCGCATGCTCTGTTGTCTTCAAAACATTCCTGCCGGATCCTCATCCACCTTGAAAAGCACAATGGCGAAAGCCAAGACCTGCAATTTTCCTCTGCTTTAAAAACAAAAGAAGCTTGCCAAACTTTAGCTCGAATCCATCAAAGGAACTTTGATTCAAAAGTCCTGAAGAGCAAGAAAGTTTCTTATCACTGGACTAAAACCGTTAAAAAGATCCCGATGCTTGCCAAAATATCCGGAAAGAAATTTAAAAAATCGAAGCGCCTTCGGGGAAAAAACTTTTAGGAAGAAGCTAACAGAGGCTTTCCCTCTTCCAGATAAGAAGAAAACAGCTTTCTTTTTTCAGCCCAAGGATCCTGCCACGGAAGCCCTTCTTCCAAAAGCCCTTCGCAGAGAGCGAGCATCCCTTTGATGTCTGAAAGGCTTACGAATTCAGGCGCTGGCCCCTCTTTCCCCCGGCAGTCAGGTCCCCCTTCAAAACCTTGGTTGTGGTAATTGCCCAAGGGGATGGAAATCCCAACAGCGGGTATTTGATTAGCGACAGCGACTGTTGCTTCGCAGGTCCCGCCATCCATCACCCGCTTTTGAAATTTTTTAGGTAATTTATTTTTTGCAATTTGAGTCAGCACTTCAAGCGCTTCACTACTGAACACACCGGAGCGGTCTCCCAAGCGGACTACGGGCCCTTTTCCGATAAAAGCCCCGGGCAGCGTACGGGACGTTTCCAAGCTCACTACGAGAACAGGGCGTTTGGCAGTTTTGAACCACCCCTGTTCAAAGTGGGCAATGCAACCCACAAACCCCACTTCTTCAGCCCGTGTCAGGACTCCGATGAACCTTCTGGAGCCCAACTTGATCGCCTTCTTGGCTGTTTCTATCGCAGCAAAACAACCAACTAAGTCATCCGCAGCTTTCGTATAGAGAATCCCCGATTTTTCCCAAACCGGTTTTCTAAACCCGAACCCTCCAAATAAAGAAGTTGCAGGTCGATCTGAAACCCCTCCTTTGACTTTCACCACACCCTTTGCAAAGTGGGTTTTCTTACGATCCAAAAGAGCTGTTTTAACGATCCCCTGAAGTACTTCACCTTTTTCAGTGCTCAACCAAACGCGGCTTCCCACCAAGTGTTTTTTTGGAGAACCCCCATGCCATTTGATTTCAAGATCCTCTTTGTTTTTCCATTTGACCCCGTGAAATCCAGGGTGATCCATGTGCGCAATAAAGACCCTGAGCGGTTCCTTGTCGGTTTGTCCCAGCAAAACCCGGTATTCTTGTTCACTTCCCACACCCATGATGATGTTTCCAATCGAGTCCTGAAAAAAAGGGACTTGATTTTGGATCAACTCTTTTTTGATCCACTCCATCACCAACCCCTCTCGATAGGGGGCTGTAGGCTGTTCCAAAAGACTTAATAAAGATTTTTTATTCATAGTGTTTTACTATACGGTATCTTAACCCTATGGCCAAAATAATCAAAATGGGACTCACGGGCGGCATCGCTTCAGGCAAATCAGAAGTGGGCCGTCTTTTATCGCTCAAAGGGATCCCTGTCATCGACATGGATAAAATCGGCAGGACCTTGCTGGAATCAGACTCTAAAATCAAAGAAGAAATTGTGGCAATATTTGGAAACAAAGCAATGAGCGAAGGTTCGATTGATCGCGAAAAGCTGCGTTCACTGGTTTTTACGGACCCCCAAAGCCGAAAACAACTGGAACAGATTGTTCAGCCGCGCATCCGAAAACGTTTTCAAGAACTGGCACAAAAAGAAGAAGGAAAAGGCACCCGCTTGGTCGTTTGCGAAGCCGCTCTTCTGATTGAATCGGGTTACCGGCACGATCTGGATAAACTGACTGTCGTCATGGCTCCTGAGAAAGTACGAATGGATAGGCTCTTATCTCGAGAACCCGTCTCCAAGAAACTAGCTGAGCATATTTTCCAAGCTCAGACACAGGATCTAGAACGGTTGGCTGTAGCCAATTACTTGGTTGAAAACACCGGATCCCTTGAAGATCTGGCCAAAGCCGTTGATGAACTTGTGGCGAAATGGAAGAACGACGGGCTTCTCTAAAGAGAAGCGGCTAAAACGAGATTTTTCATCAGCATCGCAATCGTCAGGGGGCCGACTCCTCCGGGTACGGGGCTAATCGCACTGCACTTCCCCTCCACTCTCTGGAAATCCACATCTCCGCAAAGAGAGTCTCCCACCCGGTGAATTCCCACGTCCACAACGACTGCTCCTTCTGAAATCAATTCAGGCCCCACCCAGTTTGGCTTGCCAATAGCAGCAATAACGATGTCAGCGGCTTGGGTGTATTGATCAATCTCTTTGGTTTTGGAGTGGCACACAGTGACTGTGGCGTTGGCATTCATGAGCAATTGTGCCATGGGCTTCCCTACAATTTCACTTCTTCCCAAAACCACTGCCCTGCGCCCTTCGATCGGGATTGAGTAAAATCGGAGCATTTCCATGATTCCCATCGGAGTGCAAGGAACCAATCGGGGGCGGCCCAAAAGCAGCCGGCCGGCATTTTCAGCCGTCAGCCCATCCACATCTTTGAGGGGATCCAATTTTTCGAACAACAAGTTCTTTCGAATGTGGGAAGGTAGTGGCAGCTGGATTAAAATTCCGTGAGTGCTTTTATCTTGATTCAGTTCCTTGATTTTCGCCAAAAGAATTTCTTCGGTAACACTCTCCGGAAAATGGAAAGTTTCACTTTGGAGGCCCAAGGCTTGGCACTTTTTTGCTTTTGATCGCACATAAGTTTCAGAGGCCGGATCTTTTCCAACGAGAATGACTGCCAATTTGGGAATGACGGGAAGAAGAGAAACTTCTAACAATAATTGAGAGTAAATGCTCTCAGCTACTTTTTTTCCATCCATGATTACGGGCATTTTGAGAAGAATGGCTTCTTGCGCCGGGTGTGTCAACCCCGGGGAGAGCAGTGGGGGCTTAGAAACTCGCCTATTTTTGGAAACTTTGGAAACTCAAACTTCCGTTTGCGGCATTCCTTGATTGCTTCTTCAATCCGATCGACATCCATGCAAAGAACGCCCATGCCCAACTCAGCCCATTTAACTGCCAACTCCACTTGAGAATCGTTGGCTTCTCCATACCGCACTTGTTTCGGAACAATGATCGTGGGCCTCTCAAATTGATAGAGTTGGGAAAGCATCCCAGTACCGCCATGGGAAATCACTATTTCAGCTTTCTGGATCAGCCGTTCAATTTCGCTTGGAGACGCGGTCCGAACAAAGGGAAAAGATGGCTCCGTGTAACTCATTCCAATTTGCCCAAAAAAATCGTACCGCTGTCCTAATTTGTCGCAAGCTTGGATCAAGGGATCAAAGTGGCCGGTTGAAACCAAAATCAAAATCATAGGACCCACCCCTCATAACGAGCTTTGGGACCATACACCCGAAGGAGCTCGGGCCATTGCACTAGAAGCTCAGAACAAATGGGGTACAACAATTTTCCAGTCACACTTTTGGTGGTTACTTGATTCATGCATTCCACATGGATGATTTTTGCTCCCAAGACTCGAGCAAAGTAACAAAAGCAGACCACGTTACTGGCCCCAAGGGATACGACGGAACGGGGCCGCAAAGTCCAAGCCAGTCGAGCGGAAACCCACAAATGCTTTAGGGCTCCAAAAGGATTAAAGACCCGGGTTTTTCCAAACCACCGGAACAAGTAAGGCACTTCCAATACTTTGGGGAAATTCTTTCTTAGACTATCGATGTCCGGGCCATGAGTCGTTACGATCGCATCCGGCCTATCAGCCAGTTGCTCCAATAACTTAAGGGCATTGTGCAGGTGTCCCCCACGATCGGTTACCAAGACAAACGGATGGGTTAGCATTCCCTTATTTTAGCAGACTGGGTATCGGAAAGTTAGAGGGGCCGCTCAAAATTCACATAAGGATTTTGTTTGAAGCCGTGCCCTTTAAAAAATGATTGGGCTGCTTTATTAAAAGTTTCCGTTTGGGCCCAGAGCGTCTTAGCTCCCAAGGTTCTGGCGAGCTGCATGATTTCTTCCATCACTTTGCCGCCGATCCCCTTTTTGCGGAAACGGTCTTCCACGTAAAGCTCATCGATATAAATGGTCAGGCCGCCTTTTTCGACACTGTGGTATTTCGTTAAAATCACATACCCGACGCGGTCATCGCCCATTTTGATGAAATAAGGCGTCGCCAGAGATTCATTGCGAAGAAGGCTCTTCACCCCTTCTTCAATGTTGATCATCGCTTCAAAATCTTCATCATGCCGGTAAAGAGCTTCAATATACTCCTGCAAAGTATCCATTTCGGTTGAATAGACCCGGGTAAGCTTGATTGATTGCACGTCCGTGCTCCTTATTTAAAAACGTATTTTAAGCACTCATCCAAGGTACTGACAAACCTTAACTTAAGGCCTCTCCAGACTTCTTTATCGACTTCTTTTAAATCTCTCTCATTCGCCTTCGGCAACAAAACCGTCTTAATACCCACCCGCTTTGCAGCCAGGAGTTTTTCTTTGATGCCACCAATCGGCAGGACTCGCCCGGTCAAAGACAATTCTCCCGTCATCGCCACACCCTTCGGAAAGGGTTTACCGCTCAAGAGCGAAAAAAGACTGCACGCCAAGGTGATCCCTGCAGAGGGACCATCTTTGGGAGTTGCCCCTTGGGGAACATGCACATGAATCTGATTTTTTTCAAAGTAATCAGGATCCAACTTCAAATCGCGAGACCGGTTTCTAATATCAGTGAATGCGATATTCGCAGACTCCTGCATTACTTCCCCTAAAGATCCCGTCAAAGTGAAAGAGCCCTTCCCCGCTACTGCACGGCTCTCGATATAGAGAACTTCTCCGCCGAAAGCCGTCCAAGCCAGACCTGTCGCCACTCCACAAACACCCGTTTGGATGTCGACTTCGGCTTGGTAAGGAGGGGTTCCCAACATTTTCTCCAGGGAATTGGGAGTATCCAATCGCACTGGGCTTCGTTTTCCACTGGCCATTCGAAACGCTACTTTTCGAAACAATTTTGCAAATTGTTTCTCCAGGTTCCGAACCCCTGATTCGCGGGCATACCGATTGATGATTTCGTAAATGGCCCGGTCTGAGACCTGAAGTGTTTTTTCCGGGACCCCGCTCTTTTCACGTTGCTTTGGTAGCAAGTGTTTCTTCGCAATATGGAATTTTTCTTTGTCGGTATATCCTGACAAGTGAATGACTTCCATCCGATCCAAAAGGGCCGAAGGGATGGTGTCGGTGGTGTTTGCAGTGGTGATGAAGAAAATTTTGGAGCAATCCACCGGCAAATCAACGTAATGATCCAAGAAATCCTTGTTCTGTTCCGGATCCAACACTTCCAAAAGCGCTGACGCAGGATCGCCAGCGTGGCTGTGGGTCCCAATTTTGTCGATTTCATCAATGAGAAAAACCGGGTTTTCAGTCCCTGAGCGTTTCAAACCTTGGATAATTTTTCCTGGCATCGCTCCTACGTAAGTGCGCCGATGGCCTTTGATCTCAGCTTCATCCCGCATTCCGCCCACACTGAAACGGAAAAACTTGCGCCCCAGCACTTCTGCAATGGATTTTCCCAAGCTCGTTTTTCCCGTCCCAGGAGGACCCACCAAACAAATAATCGACCCTTCTGTTTTTCCCTTGAGTTTCTTGACTGCCAGAAATTCCAAAATACGTTCTTTGACATCCTTCAGGCCGTAATGATCGCGATTTAAAATCTTTCTCCCTTTATCGATTTCAACACTTTCCGGGGATACTTCACCCCAAGGCAAAGAGGTCACCCAATCCAGATAATTAACCGCAACGGAATATTCCGAGGAAGCTTCATTAAGGGATCCCAGTTTCTCAAACTCTTCATCGATGCGATTTCTCACTTCGATCTTTAATTCCTTGCCCTTCAAACGGTCGCGAAACTTCCCTTCTAGTCCCCCTTTTTCAACTCCTTTTCCCAACTCCTTTTGGATCGCTTTGAGCTGCTCTTGAAGATAGAACTCTCTTTGAGCGGTGGATACTTTTTGGTTGATTTCGTCAGAGATCTGCTTTTGGACTGCTTGAACATCCTGTTCTTTTTTGAGTATTTGAAGAAGGCGGTGCAAACGCTGCTTGACGTCTCCATGGGAGAGAAACTCTTGGTAATCTTTCACATCCCTGACAAAGACAGAAGCAATAAAATCAGCCAGTTTTCCGGGGCCATCAATATTGACCAAAGCTACTTTCACTTCCTCTGAAATGAGAGGATTATCTTTTGCCAAAGCTTTGAATTGGGTGAGAGCACTCCTCAGCAAAGCCTCGAGCTCAGTGTCTCGATGCATTTTTTCGGGAATATAGTCCACTTTTGCAATAAACAGAGGATCCTCTGAAACCAAGCCCTTGATTTCAAATCTTTGCAGGCCTGAGAGCAACACACTGACTTGGTTATCCGGCAAATTGATTTTCTTCAAAACTTTGGCCAAAACACCGTAGGAGTGAAACGGGGTTTTTCTTTTTGATTTTACTTTTGCCCCTTCCCCCATGGTTCCTTGAACAGGAACCCCGGTGACTGAAGTGCTGGGCCCAGTTCCCACTGGTTTTTCGCTGTGGGCTTCTTGAATTAAAACAATACCGACAAAGTCTTGTCCGGAGCTGGCTTTTTCAATCGTTTGCGTAAGCTTGCCCTCAGGCAAGATGACCGGAATGACCATTCCCGGAAATAAAGTTGCTTGAGAAATGGGCAAAAGAGGCAAGACGGTGGGAAAAGTCTGTTCGATGGAGATGATCTCCATTCCCTCGGCTTTTGGCTTTTCATAAGTTTTGGTTACTTGCTCGGTACCGGTTTCCCGTAACTTTTCGTCGTCTTGGTACATCATAGAGCCCTATAGTAGGTTCTCTTTGCTCTGAGTCAACCTCGGGAAGGGCTTTATTCGATAAAAAAAATCCCAAGCCTGATGGCTTGGGATTTAAAAGCTAACCTATTGATTAAAAAGGGTTACTTTGCAGCTTTTTCAGGGCGATCTTTCAAACAAGCATCGATCTTTTTTGAAAGTTCGCTCTTTCCTGCCGCATCCTTTTCAGTGCGCTCAGTCCCTTTCTTCTCGGAACTTTCCACTTTCTTATCAGAAGTAGCGTGTTCGTCCTTTTTATCTTCGGCAAAAGAAGGGCTTAAAAAAGCAACTGCAACCAAAACAAATAAAAACTTCTTCATGATCTTCTCTCCTCTATCGTGAGCCCTCAAAAAGGGCCACACGTTGTCGAGGGAAGAAATTGCAAGGGGTATACCATTCTTGTTTTCACTCTTGAATTCACTGGGAATACACAAAAACCCGACTGTTTTCCTACCCGGGAGAAAGGTTCAATCACGTATCTATTGGGTTTTATTGGACCGAGGGACTGACCAAGTTTCAATCAGTGCTTTGACAATTAAGGGCCTCCCCTTTGACAGCCTCAAGCCCTGGCCGTAACATAATGCTCTGTTTTTTTTGAAAGGAAAATCTATGGAAACTACAAAAACGGTCGAAAGTTTGGTTCAAAAACCTGCTCCTGACTTCAAAGCAGAAGCGTTGGTCGGAGAGGATTTCAAATCATTGTCCCTTGCTGATTTCAAAGGAAAATGGGTTTGTTTGTTTTTCTACCCGTTGGATTTCACTTTTGTTTGCCCAACTGAAATCACAGCGTTCAACGATGCTCACCGCTCTTTTAAAGAAGCAAACTGTGAAGTGATCGGTTGCTCTGTGGATAGCAAGTTTACGCATTTGGCTTGGTCCAAAACCCCCAGAAAAGAAGGTGGCCTTGGAAAACTGACCATCCCTCTGCTGGCGGATATCACGAAGAAAATCGCCCGTGACTATGGCGTTTTAGTGAACGAAGCAATTGCTCTTCGTGGGCTATTCATCATCAACCCCAAGGGCGTCGTCCAGTACAGTGTGGTCCATGACTTGGGAATTGGTCGAAATGTGGAAGAGACTCTGAGAGTTTTGAAAGCTCTGCAGGAAGTCGAAAAAACCGGAGAAGTTTGTCCTGCAAACTGGACTCCCGGAAAATCAACTATGAAACCCGATCCAGAAAAATCGAAAGAATTTTTCCAAAAAGCTTAAAAGCTGATCGGATTAAAGAAAGGCGCTCTTTTCGGGGGGCGCCTTTTTATTTTTTCCAACGATTGCCGCCTTTTTCCAAATTGCGGACATACTCCATGAAGTTCTCCCGGCTGTCCAAATTGCCTTGGTTGTGCCGGTTTCTATTGTGGCCTCCCCCATGTCTTCCCCCATGGTGAGAATGACGGGATTGCTGGGAATTACTCGGCTGAGAGTGCTTATGGCCGGACCCTTTGCCAGATTCCAGTCTTTTTTCTGCAGCCGTAGTCAAAAGCGAAGTTGCCAACTGGTCCAAAGCGATTTTTTCCATTCGAGAGAGCAAATCCAATTTTCTATAGACCGAGTGGGACAGTTTCAGGGTTAAGCTGTCAGGATAAGTTTTTGAAAAGATGGCATCGGGAACGCCCCCTTGGTGGCGGTGATCTTCCAAATAATCTTCCAACTTGATTTTGAGATCCCTAAGGACCTCCTCACGGCTCATCCCTTTTGCTTTGCATTCCGAAATTTCAGCCACTTCAGCCACAAAAATGCGTTGGTCTTTGTCGTAGCGAACCATCAAAGTGTAATCATCCCCTTCTTTGAAGGGAGCCACCGGTTTTACAGGAGCTTCAGAAGCTTCCCGAACCTTGCTTAAGTCGGCTTGGGTTTCTGCAGTTTCTTTCTCCATTTGAATTTCACTATCAGGTTCAAGACCAGGGCTTTTTTCTTTGGGGGCTTTAACTGCCTGTTTTGAAGAAGGGGCTTTTGACGTTTTTTTCTTGCTTGCTGTTGGGGTTTTCTCGGGGACCATCCGTAACTTCCTTTTTTTATTTTTTGTAAATAACTCAGTTCCCTCGATAAAGGGACAATTCGCTAGACAGGTTAAGCGCGATTTATAAAGGGCTTTAGCTCAGAGCACAAGCTCAAATCGGCCTAATTGAAAAAAATGCCTCCCCTGTGCTTTGGAAGCTGCTTTGAGCAGTTGTTACCAAGACATTAAGTGATGTAATTTCAGTAATTTAAGCCTAGCGCCTCTTCTTGGATGTTTTTAGTCTTACTTCTTGACTTTGCTGGCCAAAATCCACATAATCAAAAAAGAGTTAATCAGACCAGTTTAGTCCTATAAGACTGTGCTTGGTTTATTACCTTGAAGTACTGAGTATGATTAAAGTTAACAAAAAAATTGAGTATGGGGTTTTAGCGCTTCTTTACTTGAACAGCAAAGAAGATAAAGCAGCGAGCGTTCGAGAAATGGCCTCCAACTGCGGCGTCCCTGAAGCCCTCCTCTCCAAAGTCATGCAATCGATCAAAGGGGTCGGTTATGTCAGCGCGGTTTATGGAAACCATGGTGGCTATAAACTGACTAAAACCCTCGAGGAAATTAGCCTCTTGGGAATCACACTGGCTTTAGATGGTCCAATCCAAGTTGCAGATTGTTTGCAACCCGGAAACGATAATTGTCCCGCAAAACAATCTTGCACCATTATTGATCCCATGAATGTATTAAATCAAAAAATCATAGAGCTTTTCCAAACCACTTCCTTGCAACAATTGGCAGTTAAAAAGGATTTTTCAGAAGAGAGGGGGTACGCATCATGAAACTCCCAGTTTATCTCGACAACAACTCCACCACTCCTATCGACTTGAGAGTTGTGGAAGCTATGATGCCTTACTTAACCGAAAAGTTTGGAAATGCTGCCAGCCGTTCGCATGCCTATGGTTGGGAAGGAGAACAAGCCGTAGAAACTGCACGGACGCAAATCGCAAAGCTCATTGGAGCCAATTCCAAAGAGATCGTCTTCACCAGCGGAGCTACGGAAAGCATCAATATTGCGATCAAAGGCGCTTTTGAAATGTATGGTGAAAAAGGAAACCATGTCATCACTTGCGTCACCGAACACAAAGCCACTTTGGATTCCGCGAAGTACATAGAAAAACATGGTGCCACAGTTACTTATTTGCCCGTAAACTCTTTGGGACAGATTGATTTGGAGGAGTTTAAAAAGGCAATTACTCCGCAAACCATTCTTGTTTCCCTGATGCACGCAAACAATGAGATGGGCACCATCCACCCCATTGCAGAGATCGGAAAGATCACCAAGGAAAAGGGGATCCTATTCCACGTAGACGCTGCACAAACAGCGGGAAAACTTCCCATCGATGTGGAGCAAATGAAAATTGATATTTTATCGATTTCTGGACACAAACTTTATGGCCCCAAAGGCGTAGGGGCTCTGTATGTTCGCCGTTCAAATCCCAGAGTGCGTCTTGCCCCGGTTGTACACGGAGGAGGCCATGAGCGAGGTTTGCGGTCGGGCACTCTCAATGTTCCAGCAATTGTAGGGCTCGGGAAAGCCGCCGAGTTGGCACTCGAAGAAATGGAAACGGAATCCAAACGCCTCGCAGACCTCAGAGACCGTCTGTTTAAAGGCATCACAAAAGAACTGGATGAGGTTTATCTCAATGGCCACCCCACTGAGAGATTACCCAACAACCTCAATGTGAGTTTTGCCTATGTTGAGGGTGAAGCCCTCATGATGGGTTTTAAAGAGCTTGCTGTTTCTTCAGGGTCTGCATGTACTTCGGCATCGCTGGAACCGTCGTACGTATTGAAAGCGATGGGAGTCGGAGAAGAGCTGGCTCACACTTCCATCCGTTTTGGATTGGGCCGTTTTACGACCCCGGAAGAAATTGATTTTGCAGTTGAAAAAATCGTCAACACCGTTAAACGACTGCGAGAAATGTCCCCACTCTATGAAATGGCAAAAGAGGGGATTGATCTCAAGTCAGTACAGTGGAATCCCCACTGAGGAGGAAAACAACCATGGCATACGGACCAAAAGTTATTGATCATTTCAACAACCCAAGAAATGTGGGTTCATTGGATAAGAACGATCCCACTGTGGGCACAGGAGTGGTGGGCGCCCCTGAATGCGGCGACGTTATGAAGCTCCAGTTGAAAATCAACGATGCAAATATTGTTGAAGATGCCAAATTCAAAACTTTCGGTTGTGGGAGTGCGATTGCCAGCTCCTCCCTGGCCACTGAATGGGTCAAAGGAAAATCAGTGGAAGAAGTGTTGAAAATCAAAAACACGGATATTGTGAACGAGCTCTCCTTACCTCCGGTCAAGATCCATTGCTCTGTTTTGGCTGAAGATGCCATAAGAGCTGCTATTGCCGATTACAAAAAGAAACAAACTGAAGGAGCAGGAACCCCCAAATGATTCAGCTAACTGAAAATGCAGTGAAACAGATCAAGCGTTTTCGCGAGGACGAGAACATGCCCGAAGGGGGCTTGAGAATCGCTGTGGTTGGAGGGGGCTGCAGTGGCCTTTCCTATAAGCTGGAATTCCAAAAAGAGCCAGCAGCTACTGACAAGGTTTTTGAACAAGCCGGAGTGAAGATTTTTGTGGATCCCAAGAGCTTTCTTTATGTCAAAGGCCTCACTCTTGACTATAACGGCGGCTTGAACGGGACAGGCTTCACTTTCTCAAATCCAAATGCTTCGAAAAGTTGTGGTTGTGGCACTTCCTTCTCCGTCTAATAGCTGTGTTCATTGTCATCAGCCCAGTCCGTCCTTTGTGTTAACCTGTGACGCTTGCAAGAAACTACAGCCCTTCCCCGCCTCTCAACCTGATTATTTTCAACTTTTTGGACTTTCACCAGCTCCCGCTATCGACGAGCCTGCTTTGAGAGAAACTTTTTATGAGTTGTCCCGGAAAACCCATCCAGATGCCCATGCTCAGAGTGATTCCTTCAACCAATTGCAAGCTTCCAAGTGGAGCACTCTGGTGAACAAAGCTTTTCAGACTTTGAGAAACAAAGAACTCCGATTGGAATATCTTTTGGAAACCATCGGAAGAAAGAACCCTCAAGGTTTTACTCCCCCCATACACCTAGCAGAGCGGTATTTCGAACTTCAGGAAACCCTCTCGGAGGGGCCCAATGAAAAAGCTATTGCAGAATTTCTTGTTTCCCTGGAAGAAGAACAGTCCCGCAATGAAACGAACTGGGAAAAGCTTGTCTCTGATTGGGCTACCGCGGAATCCAAAGAAAGCCTTTTGCCGGGAATCAAAAAATACTTGGACACTCAAAAATACTTAAATTCAATGAAAGCAGATTTAAATAGAACACGAGGGCTTTTATGATTGTTGGAATTGACCTGGGAACTACAAATAGCTTGATTGGCACTATCGAAAAGGGCCGCCCCAAATTATTCAAGGCTAACAATGGATCAAACCTAATCCCGTCGGTTGTCTATTTTCCGCAAGGGGCAAATCCGATGGTGGGACACGAAGCCCATCAGAAACTGGTGACGGATTCGGAGAGAGTCGTCTTCAGTGCCAAGCGCTTTATCGGGCGAGGTTTGCGGGATATCGAGGGTTGGCAAAAGCTGCTCCCTTTTGATTTTTCTCCGAGTACCGACCAAATGGTCCGATTCAAAGTGGGTGACAAGTCTTACACACCGATTGAAGTGGGATCTTTTGTTCTGAAGCACTTGAAGGCCCTTGCTGAAACGGAATTGGGAGCTCCTGTAACAAAAGCGGTGATCACGGTGCCCGCTTATTTCAATGATGCTCAAAGGCAAGCGACCAAGTTTGCAAGTGAGTTGGCGGGACTCGAAGTAGCTCGAATCGTCAATGAACCCACTGCAGCTTGTTTGGCTTATGGTCTGGACAAGAAGGCTCAAGGGAATATTGCAGTTTTTGACCTGGGCGGAGGAACTTTCGACATTTCGATCCTGAGAGTCACGGGCGGTGTCTTTGAAGTGCTAGCCACCAACGGAAATACTTCCTTGGGAGGAGATGATTTTGATGAAGCTTTTGCCCAAGCTCTTGCCAAAGAAATCCAACAGTCAACGGGCATCGACCCATTATCCAACAAAACAGAGCGCACCCGGCTTCGGGTCGAGTGCGAAAAACTTAAACGAGCACTGACTGAAGAAACAGAAATTCTTTTCAATTGGAAATCAGGTCAGAACACTTTCACAAAAACCATCACCAGAGCTTATTTTAATCAGATTATCGAACCTATCCTCCGCAAGGCTTTGGAGCCTTGTTTAAATTGTTTGCAAGATGCCCAACTCTCCCCTGCTTCGCTTACAGATGTCATTTTGGTTGGGGGAAGCACGCGGGTCCCTCGAGTGAAAGAATTTGTAAAAGAAGTTTTCCAGCGCGAGCCTATTTGCACTTTGGATCCGGATGAAGTGGTTGCAATTGGAGCTTCGGTACAAGCCAATATCCTGGCAGGCCAAACTTCCGGTATGCTTCTTTTGGATGTAATCCCCCTTTCTTTGGGAATTGAAACCATGGGAGGTGTGGTCAGCAAAATCATTCATCGAAACTCGACTCTCCCCATTTCGGCGACGGAACATTATTCAACGTATGTGGATGGACAAGTTTCAGTCGACATTCATGTGCTTCAAGGGGAACGAGAATTGGCCCCAGACAATCGAAGTTTGGCCCGGTTTCAACTCAAAATCCCACCGCTTCCTGCCGGGGTGCCCAAAATAGAAGTGGAATTTATTGTGGACGCGAATGGTATTTTGAATGTCCGCGCCATGGAGCTTCGGACGGGTCAAGTGGCCACAGTAACGGTCAATCCCAGTTATGGACTAACAGATTCTGAAGTGGAATCCATGCTGATGGCGTCCTTTGATAATGCTGAAACTGACTTTGAAAAACGTTTCTTGATCGAAGCTCAAATAGAAGCAGACAGCCTTGTTCGAGCGACCCGGAAATCATTGGCTCAGGGGGCCCATTTACTAGGGTCGGAGGAAAAAGAAGAAATAGAACGAGCGATTCGTCGCGTTGAGCGCTCTTTGTCCACCAAAAGCAAAGAAGAAATCAAGAAGAGCTGTGAACACTTGAGCGCTGTAACGGAAAAGTTTGCACAAGATTTATTGAACCATGCGTTAAAAAATGCCCTGACTGACAAGGAGATTTGAAATGAAATGGACCGATATCCAAGAAATTGCGATCAAGCTTTGGGAAAAATATCCGGACGTAGACCCTCTCGCAGTGCGTTTCACGGACTTACACCGCTGGGTGACAGAACTTCCCGGCTTTGACGATGTTCCGAAAAATTCGAATGAAAAAATCTTGGAAGCCATCCAAATGCGCTGGCTGGATGAAAGAGATTAGCCTGCCTTAACAAAAATTAAGAATATCTGATACCTAACTCACGGGACCCATTTGCCTGTGATAACCTTATTATAGTTTGTGTTCCGCCGTTCGCGCGGGTCTTTACTTAACAACAAAACTAAATATTAGCCACGCCACCAAGGAGGCCTTCTATGACCGGAATGGGCAGGATGTTGGTTGTCATTGCGTTAATCACTGCGGGACACGTTTCTTTTGCCGCGAGAGTCGAATTTTCCGGCTCCCAAAACAAAGCGGTATTGGAATCAAAGATAGTTCCCTCACGTACTTCCTCAGTATCAACCGTTCACTTGGAACTCACCATTCCAGCGATTGAAATCAACCGGGATGCAGCGGGTTTTGATTCGGTTCAGATTTCCTCTCTGAACCCCTCCCTCGTGGTCGGGAATCCAGAAGTTCTCGGAACGGGATCTCTTTTGGTTGTTCCCAACGGATACGAGCCAGAGCTGGAATTCGTTCAAGTTGAAGAAAACCGATTGGAGAATGTCCGGATCAGACCCACACAACAGGAATGGCGTTGCGGCGGCCCCAAAGGGAGCTTCGCTTTTAATTCCGCTCTTTATGCTTCCCATGCAGTTTACCCTCAACAGTGGGCTTCTTTACAGGAAGTGGGAAATGTAGCCGGAGTGCGCTTGGTCCGAGTGGCCATGAACCCTGTTCGAATGGACATGGGCAACCAGAGACTCTTGGTTGCAACAAAGCTTCAATTGAATGTTCATTTCCGACAAGCCAGCCGCTCAGTAACTCCTCACACTGTTTCAAGCAGGATTCTGGAGACTTTGCAGGCCAGCACAGTGAATGGGAAATCTCTGAGCAGTCTGCTGCGCTCGAATGGCAGACCCGAAAAGATGATGATTTTCACAGCGGATTCCCTGAAAGAAACTTTGAAGCCTTATATCAGTTGGAGACAAAGCCGAGGCTACGAAGTCACTGTGGTGACTCTCTCTGAAGCAGGCGGAGACAAGGACAAACTGAAGGACTATATCAAAAAAGCTTATGATGCCGCTTCAGTGAAGCCCTCTTACTTCCTGTTTGTTGGGAACAAAGAGTCCTTACCCGCTTTCAAAGAATCCACCGGGTCAGGTTCAGCCGCTTCTGATTACCGGATGACTTTGCTGGCAGGAGACGACGAAATTCCCGATGTGTTTTATGGTCGCTTCTTGGCTGATAACGAAGACGAACTGAAAACCCAAATCCAAAGAACCATGAGCTACGAGAAAGCTCCTGGTTCACAGCCTTGGTACCGTCAAGGGATCACTATCGCCAGTGACGAAGGCTCCAATCCCAGCGATGAAGAATACGCAAAGCAAGTTCAAGAAGCACTCAAAGCTGGAACTTATCAAAGCGTGGATAGTTTCTTCCAAGGAGAAAAAACAGCTACTTCCCAAAACATTCTGGGAGCTCTCAAAGAAGGCAGGAGCTGGATTTCCTACTTTGGCCACGGAAGTGGGACTTCTTGGGGCTCAGTGAATGATAAATTCTCTGTCTCCACGATTGCCGAAGTGGAGAACCAAGGAAAGCTTCCGATCCTCATCGACGTAGCTTGCTTGAATGCAAGCTGGATGAACATGTCCAAGTGTTTTGGAAAAGCTTGGATGACCGAGACCAGTGAAGCTGGCCCCAAAGGAGCCGTTGCCTATTATGGGGGATCGGTCAGCATCAGTTGGCATCCACCTGCAGTCATGAGCGTCGGAATTGCCAAACGCCATTTTGAAAACTCTCTGCGCACTATGGGTTCCACGGTCATGGCAGGGCAGCTCTATTTGCTGGAGCAAATGGGCGATGGCTATCAAGTTACCGATAACATGAAATGGTACAACTTGTTTGGTGATCCCGCGTTGGTGGTGAGAACCAATTAAGACTCTTCCTTTGGAAGAGTTCCAAGAAAGGCCTCCCATCCGGGGGGCCTTTTTTATTTCGAAGTGATTACCCGGGGCTGGGGGATCTTGACTTGATAAATCGAAGGACACTCTTTCCCCGTAATCCAAAGAGTCTTTCCATCAAAAGCAATGCCGTCAATGATTGGGCATTCGTCTTTTTGGGGCAGTTCCCAAAAACTTTCAATTTTTCCCGTCTTGATATTGATGGAAAAAACAGTGCCACGGTAATTGCTAAAACTTGAAGACCACAATGTTTTACCGTCCCAAGCCAAATCCTCCAAGTCCACTCCATCGGTCACCAAAGTCCTTGTCCACTTTTTGTTTTCTGGATTAAAAAAATAAAGTTTGTTGCTGAAGTTTCCCGTCGTCACCAACTCCTGCCCCACCCTTTCAATTCCCCACCCGCAGTCTTCAGGAACTTCTCCAATCTTCTCAAAAACCAACTGGCTGTTTTTTATTTGGCCGCGATACAAACCTTTGTTTTTGAAAGAGAGATTCCACAGCTTCCCGGAAGCCCACTTCAGGCTCTCACTGTATTCTGTTGCAGGCACATAGGATTCAACCACTGCACCATCTTTGGGATCAATTTTTACAATTCGCTGAGGAAGAGAATTCCACAGAAACCCTTCGTGAAAATCCAAGCCTTCGGAATAGCCACTGTGTGGTATTTTATTAATAATTTCCAGCTTTTGTGACGCCTCTCCGGCCTCAGTGAGCAACAAACCCAAAGCCAGGATCCCAAACGCCCTCTTACGGCACCCCTGCCAGACTGAATTTGTCACAATTTGAAATTGGGTCACTGGATTTCGCATAGTTATTTCAATCTTTTCAACCTAATCCTCTCACGGCACCCCGGAATATCCATGGCACAGTGCTTGCTCTTCTTATCGTCCAAATCGGTTCGTTAGTTGAACTGTAAGGCCAGAGGAAAAAGGAAGTACGTTAGCGATTTGAAAGTCTTATCATAGACCCTTTGTACAGGGTCGCATAAACAGAGCCTTTTCGGCGGTCCCAACCCTGGTACCCTATTACCCTGAACGAAAAGCTTTCCTAACCGTCGTCGTTCGCTCTGGGATAGGGGAAAACGATTCCTCTTAATCGTTTTCCCCTGTTCAATTTTTATCTCCTGGAATTTCCAATCAAGATCAAGAAGACAAGAGCAACAATCAGAATCACAATCAGAATCTTTAAAATCAACCACCAATCAAACTTTTTCGCTTTTGCCCGATCATTCAGTTCTTCCTCTGCTTCAACCAAACTTCGTTTCTTGCCTTCGTTAACTTTGGTCCCATCGCCTTCGTTTTTGGATTTGTCCTGCTGGTTTTTCTTTCCTCCGGAAACTGACTCCTCTCCTCCCCTTGCTATCTGTTCATCCGAACCGGCTCCAGAAGATCTCCGTGCTCCCCCTCCCCCGCCTCCGTCTTCTTCCGCTCCTCCTTCACCCCGTTTTGTCCCTGGGGTTGCAGGGGGTTTTGAGAAAAAATCGTCTCCCCCGGCGCTTCCTCCCGAAGCCGAACTGCCAGCGCCTGCATACCGCCCAAAATCACTTCCACTTTGAATATTCCCTGTTTGGACGGATTGTCCCCCTTCCGCTCCGTTTCCCCCACCAATTTGACCGGTCCTGATTTCCGATCCTGGCGAAATTTCCCCAGTTTGAATTTCCCCGCCATCCTTCAATTCTTGGCCCCCTTCGATTTGACCGGTCTCGATATCAGAGACGGGCGCTTTACTGAACCATTCTGCAGGTACTGGAGGTTTGCGGCGGTTCCTCGGGGTTTGCCCGATGATTGTTACAAACTTGCTTCTTTCATTCTGGAATGTCTGGATCAGGGGCTGGCCAAACCTGTCCAAAAAAATGGGAACTGCAATGGCAGACACCAATGCGATGAACATCAAATATTGAACGAGAGCGCTGCCATGTTGGTTTCTCATGAACGCCTCAAGATCGACGGGTTTACGGAGCGAGATTTAAGATCTTACTTTGTATTTTATCAAATTCCCCATTGGACATCACCACCACAATATCGTTGGGTTGGAGTCCCGTCTTTAGCTTCTCTAATATTGCGCTTGTATTGGCAAATTCCTCTGCCGACTTGCCCCTGGCTGTCAATTGACTGGACAGCGCGCCTGTGGAGAGCCTCTCCTTCTCATTTAAATCCTGGGCCTTAAAGGGTACCGACAATAGAATAAAATCCGCCGGATCAAAACACTCTGCGTATTCCTTCTGGTGCACGTTTCTCCGGGCAGTTGCCGAACGCGGCTCAAACAACGCCCAAACCCGCCTATTCGGGAACCGTTTTTTTATCCCCGTCAAAGTCGCTCGCACTTCGGTTGGGTGATGTGCGAAATCATCAATCAAGAGGAACGGTTCTTTAAGCAGAATTTCCTGCCTTCTCTTCACCCCTCTAAATCGGGACACAATCGGCCGGATCTGTTCAATCGAAAACCCCAAATTCGAAGCAACACAAATGCCGGAAAGCAGATTCATCAGATTATGCACTCCGAACAAACTGGTCTGGAACAATCCAAGACTTCTTCCTTTGTAAGTGACTTCGAACTCAAACCCTTCTGGTTTCTCTTGGATGTTGATGGCACTTAC
>Ga0214917_10002090_pt1 | contig 24912 bp, 32 predicted proteins | sample LL_1208_BB_MetaG_FD_177983 | JGI IMG/M metagenome (GOLD analysis project Ga0214917, IMG submission 177983) | Freshwater microbial communities from Lake Lanier, Atlanta, Georgia, United States - LL_1208_BB | ecosystem: Environmental > Aquatic > Freshwater > Lake | place: USA: Georgia | collected...
GCCGTGGGGCGGGTGCCACCGGGGGCGCGGAGGGCTCCGGCGGAGCCGTCTCCGCGCGGGCCGCGGCGGCATCGAGCACGAGCCGCTCAAAGTACGGGTCGATCGCGGCCGCCTCCATGCGTGTTCCCGCTTGGTCGGTCAAAAATTGCGAGAGCGCGGAGAGCGTTGGCGTGTTGATCGAGCCCCGCCCGAAGCCCGGGTGATAGCCGAGCGACGCGAGAGCCTCTTGTACGGCCGCGATGCGCGCCGGATCGGTGATCGGTGCGTCACCGGCCGGGGCCGCCTCTCCGCCTCCCGAGGATGCGAGGGCGAAGAGCGCGAGAGCGCCGAGCCCGAGGAGCGCGACGTCATCCGCCTTCACAGCGCGCCCCCTTGGAATCCCGGAAATTCCCATGCGTGAACGATCACCCCGACAGGGTATCCGTCGCCGGACAGGACGGGATCGTTTGGAAGCTGGGGCGAGAAATCAAAGTACAGCTCGGCGCTACCAGGCAGCACGATGTTCGGGTCGATCACAAACGCATACCGCGGGCCCTTTTGCTGCTGAAACTGACTGTTCGCGATCTGCGGGAAGTTCGCCGGAACGAGCGTAGGGTGAACACTGTTCGGGTCGCGCGGTGAGGCGCCGCAGTAGAGCGGGAGATGGAGCGGGTCCTGTGTGTAGGACTCGCCCATCGCGGAGCGGACGCGGAGCTTCGCGCCTTGCAGGTACCCCGAAAAGGTCAGTTGGAAGATCCGCGCTCGACGGCTCGAACGGTGCGCGAACGAGGGTGTTGGGTTCGCCGCGGTAAGCTGGACGGAGTAACCGTACCGACGCTCGATCACTCCACGGCGCCCGGTCGTGGGGTCGTCGTAAACATCGTTGTAGCGGCGCTCGTCCTCGGTCAGTCGAAGCAAGGGATGCATGGTTGGTTCACCTCGTCCCCGCGACGGCGCGCGTCACGGTCTTGTTTCCGGGCCCCACAAACGGACGCTCGCGCGGCCATTCGGGGAATTCCCACACATGAATTCCAACATTCAGAACCGCGCGATAGTCGCTCGTGCCCGCGCGAGCGAGCCACGAGGCGCCGAGCTGGCCCGAGAAAATCAACGCATCGGTGCCTTCGATCACGATGTTCGGGTCGAAGAGCAGCGGCGTTGACGTCTGGTTGTCGAGGTAGTGTCGCGGGGAGCCCTGCGAAACTTCCCATTCGGGCAGCATATTCGGCCCGGTGAGATCCTCTTCGCGGTTGAGCAAGCTCGCGACGGACACGAGCCCGTTGGTGTAGAGCGTCCCCGCCGGGCTCGAAAGCTGGAGGAGCCACGCGCCCAGGTCGCCGGAGAACGTGAGCCCGAAGATGCGGACCCGACGCCCGGAGAACGTGACCAGTTGCGCGGGTTGTTGTGGATCGCCCGCGATGTTCGAAATTCGGAGCGTTGTGCCGTAGCTTCGACGGAGAACGCCCGGCTTGGTGGGAGAGGCGTAATGGCCGACGAACTCGCGCTCTTGGGGCGTGAGTTCCAGCAACGGCCAGACGTTGACGGGTTGCAGCACGGGATTGCCTTTTCTCGCGGCGTGCTTGTGCGCGAGGGCCCCGCCGCGCGCGGACCTTCGCCCGCGGAGCGTACATCGCGCACCGTCACGACGTCGAGCGCCACGAGGGCCCGCGGAGGGCCCGCGGAGGGCGCCACGAGCGCCCGTGCCGGGCGCTCGAAGGGCGGCCGCCACGAGGGCCCGCGGAGGGCCCGCGGAGGGCCCCACGAGCGATCAGCCCGCGTTGCGGAAGCTCTCGACGGCCCAGGCGTCGAGCCGGAGGGTGAAGCAGCCCGTACCGCCGTTGAGAAGCGAGCGGAGCTGCACCGGGCGCGTGAAGGTCACCGAGAGGTTGTAGGTCTGCGTCGCCGCGAGGAAGATGGGCACCTCAAGCTTTCGGCGCGTCCCCGGGTTGGGGTTGCCGTTGCCCGAGTTCGTCGCGTTGCGGCCCACGCGCGAATCGTAGGCGTTGGCGGCCGGAGCGATCGTGTTGAAGCCGTCCTGGAGTCCACCGTAGACACCGGCGCCCGAGACGCCGGTGGGATCGGTGTAGGAAATCAACGAGGGCACGTCGATCGACGGGCCGCCGCTCTGCGCGAAGTCCAGCAAGTGCCCCAAGGGGACCTTGTTGGTGAGGTACTGAATCGACAGCACCCCTTCGCAGAGGATTCGGTCGACGTCATCCGGGTGAATGTTGCCGATCGTCTGCTGGTTCTTCATGGCCTCCGAGAAGGCCACCACGTCCTCGCGGGCGCGGTACAGCGACGCGCCCAATTCCCAGAACGCGAAGTTCTGATCGTCCGGCACACGCCCCGATCCCAGGTTGTTGGTGTCCGCGGCGGACATGAGGAGCCCCTGCGGGAGCCCCTGGCCGTTCTGGTCGCGGAGCGCGGTGAAAAGGACGTACTCCCCGGGCTGGATCGTCGGGACGCCCGCAATCCACTGGATCGCGGACCCGGACGTGCAGGAGTTGAAATGGTAGGTGCTCCACAGGTGACGCTGACGAATCTGGCTAAAACGCCAGTCCGAAAGCTCGCCCCTCCGCATGAGGTTGCTTTCCTGCTGCGCGATCGACTGCGCGATGGAGCGCGCGTAGTTTCGTCCGTTCATCGTCATGGTTCTTCTCCGTTGAATGCGCGTGCAGGAAATCAGGACTTCTCGACGAAGCTCTCGGTCGCCCAGAAGGAGACGCGCGCTTCGAGCACGCCCGTCGCGTCGCGGTTCGCCGGAAGGTTGGCGGCCGCGGTGTTCTGCGCGAGCAGGGTGATCGGGCGAGCGACCGTCAAAACCATCGAGAACTGCTCGCCGTGCTGGAGGAGCGTCGGCACCTTCGCGCGGCGCTCGAAAGCTGCTTGAGTGCTGTTCCGGGTGATCGGGAGGTTCGAGTACGGGAACACGCCGCCCGCGGCACTGATCGTCTGAATCGTCACGTCGTTGTACAGAACGCTCCCGCTCCCGTCGTAGCCCTGGCGCGCGGCTTGGTTCCACCCGTAGGCTCCGCCCACGGAGGGGAAATCCTTCACCAGCCCAATCGGAACGGTGTTGGTGAGGTACTTGATCGACAGAATGCACGACGACGCGAAGTTATCGACGTCGTAGGGGTGGGGCGGGATGTTGTAGTCGACCGTCACGCCCGAGGGGATCACTCGCGGATCGGTCGGGGGCCGACGAAGGTCGACGTGAAAGCCCCGGATGATGAGGTTCTGGTTGTTGCTGATCCGTCCGCGCGAGGGCCAGTTCGTCTCACGGAGCGTGAGCGGGCCGCTGTAGCCCTGCCCGGTGTCGCCCGCGACCGCCTGGAAAACCTCGTACTCGCCCGCGGGGATCACCCCGCCGAGCCCGGGCGCGAACAGAAAACTGCTGTAAAGCTCGCGCTGTCGAATTTTGTCGAAGTTGCCGAGCCTCGCGCCCATCAGCACAAGCTCGCGCTCCTGCTGCTTGATCTGCGTCGCGATGTCGGTCGGAAGGTTCGAGCCCAGGTTCATCGTCATGGTGGCAGCCTCTCCACGGCTAGGGGGTGGGATCGCTCGTGCGTCCCCTGCGGACGTCGAGGGAGGAGCCCGACGGCCGCGAGTGACGCGCAAGCTTGCGGTTAGTACAGGCCGTCGAGCACGTCGCGGAGATCGGCTTCAAGCGCCGCCTCCGTCCGCGTCGCGCCCGTGCCACCGGCCGCGCTCCGCACGGATCGCGCCGTCCACCAAGCGTCGAATTCGCTGCTGAAGGGGTACATCATCGCGCCGCACACGGCCGAGCCGTAGGAGCCGGGGAGGTACGCGGTCGCGGCCGCGGCGAGTCCGACGCGCGCGGCCTGACGAATCCAGAATCCATACTCGGTGTCACGCCCGGCCGCGTCCACGCCAAGCTTGGAAATTCCAAACTTATTGACCAGATACGTTCCGCCGCCCGCGAGAACGCCGATCTTCGCGGCGTTCATGATCGTGTTCAAGTCGAACGACGGATTACGGCGACGGCGCCGCGGAGCGTTCGGCAGCACGAGCGGGTTGGACATCCGGCGCCGACGGCGCGGGTTCGCGACCGCGAGCATCGGGAGCGCGGGGTTGCGGCGCCGACCGCGGCGCCGACGGCGCGGGTTCTTGACGTGCACGATGGCGTGCTTGGTGGCGCCGTAGCGTCGCGTGGGGTTGACGAGCATCGTTCGCATGGAATCTCCGAGAAACGGGTTGGTTGCAGCCGGGAGTTTCTTCTCCGCGGCCGCGCGGGCGCGGAGCGTAGCCTTTGCCGCGCGTTTGTCCTTCGCGCGCACGAGCCGGAGCGAGACGGGCTCGAACGCCGCCAGGTCTGTCATCGTGAAGAACGGATTTCTTCGAGCCATGACCGTGAAGGTTCGCAGGGTTGGTGCAGGAAATCAACGCGACGGGCCGAGCAAGTCGAACAGGTCCGCCGCGACCGCGTAGCCGAGCGCACCGGCGACGCCGGACAGGGCGACCGGCCGCGTTTCTAGCCCGTATCGGGCGAGCGCGAGCGCCGCGAGCCTCGCGCCGGAGCGAACGGCGACGCCCCCCGCCGTCGCGTCCCCGAGCCGGGTTGTCGTCGCCAGCACGCGACGCGCGAGCACATCGAGGTTTGCGGCCGCGAGCCCCGCGCTTCCCGCTTCGAGCGAGGTTTTCACTACTCGATCGATCATCCGACGATCCCCGCGGGCTCGACGTGGTAGCCCCCGCCTTGAAAGTGTGGGCGCCCGTCTCGCGTCACCGTGTAGCGCGCGAAGGGCTTCTCGTGGTCATGGTACCAGTACACCAGTTCCGCCCCGGGCCCCTTGCGGGCTTCGTAGTCCGTCCGGCGAATGAACAACGGATGACGCCCAGGCTGGCCCCAATCGCGAGCGTTCGCCATCGTCAGGGTCGAGCCCCCGACGATGTACAAGCGATTATCCCGGGCTCCCACCGCAAGCGTAGGGTAAGGACGCCGAGGACGAAGCTCCCCGACGTCGTCGCCGTCCACGTCCACGAGGAACAACGCGCGAAGCTTTCCAAGCTCCACGAGGGCTTGCGCGGTCGCAGACGTGCTCTCGACGCTGTACGCGCGTCGAGCGGGCCTACCCCACCGGAGGGCTTCGTATTGCTCGCGCGCGTCGAGCCCTCGAAGGGCCGCGGGACCTTGGCCCTCCGCCCGCGTCGGGTTGGGCGCTTCGAGCCGCGCGAGCACCTCTCGCGCGGTCGCGGGCGCTGTACCGCCGCCCCACAGGAGCCATGCAACGCGAGCGGGAGACGTCGTCCTATCGCGCGCGGCCACTTCGAGGGGCGCCGCGCCGTGTCGCGCGTGCCATGCCGCCATGCGGCGCCACCAGGCGACGGGCAGGGCTTCGCGCCGGGCGATTTGCTCCGCGCGCTCAACGGTCGAGCGCACGAGCCCCCGCCCCGAAAAGCCCGCGTCATGCAGGACGAGCCCCTCTCGCGCGTCCGCGGCCATGCGCGCGGTCGGCCGTGCCGTGCGCGGGCTCACCGGCGCCCCCGTCGCGACGAATCGCGCTCGGCTTCGATGATTTCCTCGACGTAGTCACCGAAGATTTCGCGCTCGTCTAGGCCCGGGTCCATCTCCGCCGCGCGGCGCCGGAGCGCGCGTGTGCGCGAGGATTTGGTCGACGCGAGGGCACGTCGTTGCTCGACCCGGTCGCGGTACTGCGTCGCGCATCTCTCCGTCGTTGCGGTCCACTTTGCGAACGATTTGGGGCTCTTCTTTCGCAGGAGCCGCGCGAGGGCGCGCGTGTGCTCGTCGGTCCCGGCGTCCGCCTCTTCGAGCGCGTCCGGCTCAATCGCTTCGAGGGCCTTGCGATAGCCTTTCCACGTCGGGTGTGCCTCGTCGCAGGGCGAGGAGCCCTCGCGGTGCGGCCAAGGCACGCCGAGCGCCAGCGGGAGCCCGAATCGCTGGAAATCGCGATACCCCTCGACGAGCCATTGGTCGTCGGTCCCGGGGATGAACTTTCGACCTGCATCCGCGTCGCGGAGCCGTCGATTGACGACGGCGCGTGACAGGTACGAGCGTCGATCGGTGCGAAGCTCTCCGCCGCTGGGGCGGACGATGTGATACCTCGACGGGCCGCGAGGGCGCGGGCTCTTCTCGCCCCGTGCGACCTGTCGGGCGAGCCATGCGGGGCCGGACGTCGTCGGGGTGGCGCACGCGGCCACGCGCCCTCCACCGCGGCCGCTCACGACGCGCCCGACGGCGCGCGAGCGACAGGGGTAGGACGTCCCGGGTTGCGCGACGTACCAGAGTTTAGGCGTCCCGCGAGGGTTGGGGAGCGCCCTTCGCGGCGCCGGGTTCGAGCGTCGAGCGCCCGACGTAAGCAGCACGAGGGCGAGCGCGCCGAGGGCGAGCGCGCCCAGGGGGAGCACGGTACCGGCGACCTGGCGCACGCCCTCGCGGGCAGCATCCGCGACGTCGGACAATCGCTCCCCCGCGGTCGGAGGGTTTGCGAGCCGGCCAGGTCCGAAGGGATCAACCCGATTCGTCGCGCTCCATCCCGGGTTTGTCCACCCCGCCTCCGCGTCGCGCGATGCCGTGCGTTGCGCCTCGCCGGACGTCCAGAACGAGGGCGGCCCGTTCGCGTCGAGCGTGTAGGGTGCGACGGTCGCGGGCGCCCAGCCCGTCGCGCTCGACGCGAGCGCAGCATCGAGCGAATCGAGCAGGGCGTGAAGGGCGCGCCTCAACGAAGTTGAATCCGTGAGCGTGCTTTCAACGGGTGCGACCGCGTAGGAAAACAGCCCCGCGCGCTCGAACGGCACCTCATCGAGCGCGAACAGGTGCCGCACGATCCGCGGCCGCGAGAGCCACCGCAAACCCGCGGGCATTCGCACGCGGGAGAACGCCGCATCGATCGAGGCGGCGGACGGCGCGTTGCCGCTGTTCCACACGGTTCTTTCGCGCGCCGCGACGATCACCAAGGGCATCAGTACCTCCGCGGAACGCTGCGCGTGCTTGCGCGATCGAGAAGCGCGAGCGCCTGACGTCGCCACGCATCCTCCGCCGTGCGCTCCCGGCTTTCTGCGGACGCCTGTACCTGGAGGGCCTCGTGCTCCGCCGCTTGGCGCGCGGCGACCAGTTCCGGCAGTACCGTCTCGCGCACGGTCGCGACGGTGTCGCGCGCCGCGCGCTCCTGCCCCCGCTGCACGGGTTCAAGCGTCGCGCGCCGCCCAAGCTCCGCGAGCCCCGCTTGCGCGGCCGGGTCGCGTTGCTCCGCCATTCGCTGAAGTTGCTGCGCGAGGAACGCCCCCGCGGTCGACGCTTCGAGCGAGCCCCCGCCGGGCGCGGCCGCGGGCGCTCCACCGGCGCCCCCAAGGGCCGCCCCGAGGGGCCCAAGGCCCGACGCGCCGCGCCCCCCGAGCGCCCCGAGGAGCGCGGGCAGCATCGCGGCCAAGCCGCCCCCGCCCGCGGGCGCTCCACCGGCGCCGGGCGCTCCGCCCCCGCCCGCGGGCGCTCCCGTTGGGCTCGGTTGGCGGACGTATTTGCTCGCCTCCGCCTCCGCCTTTGCCGCGCCCCCGCCCGCGGCTTCATCGTCTCGGCACGCCTGAGATTCGCGGGGCGTTGCGATGTCGCCACATGGGTCCTGCACTCGACCGCGCGAGGAAACCCAAGGCGATCGAGTCGCAAGCTCGGAGATAAAGTCTGGATTTTCCGCGAGGGCGTCCGCTTCTGTGTCCGTGATCGCCCAGTGGCCCCAGTGGTAAGACACGCTGTCGTTCCACTTGTCGCGCGAGGGCCCGGTCGCGAGCAGGTCTTTCAAACCTTGCAGGGCCTGATCTCGCCCGGTCTGGAACTGCGCGGGAGTCCAATCGGGACGATTGACTCCCGTGCGGAGCAGCCCTCGTGCGCCCTTACCGGCCACGGTCAGAACCTCGCGGGCGCCGCGGGCGCTTCGAGCCGCGCGAGCCGTTCGAGAATTTGGCGCCGAAATTCATCTCGCGCGACGATATCCCGGTGTTCCGCGGTGGCCTGTACTTGTAGGGCCCGCTCGCGCGCCGCGGCGCGGATGGCTTCCAGTTCGGGCCCGAGCGTGTCGCGGATCGCGCGCACCGTTTCGCGAGAGGCTTGCTCCTGACCTTGCGCGATCGGGTCGAGCGTCGCGCGCCGCCCAAGCTCCGCGAGCCCCGCTTGCGCGGCCGGGTCGCGTTGCTCCGCCATTCGCTGAAGTTGCTGCGCGAGGAACGCCCCCGCGGTCGACGTCCCGAGGGCTCCACCGGCGCCCCCTCCGGCTCCACCGGCGCCCCCGAGGAGCGCGGGGAGTAGCGCCGCAAGCTGTCCGGCGCCCCCGGCTCCCCCGGCTCCCCCGAGGGCCGCCCCGAGGGGCCCCAGCCCGCCCGGGGCGCCCCCGCCGAGGGCCCCGAGAAGCGCGGGGAGCGCACCCGCGAGCCCGCCCGGGGCGCCCCCTCCGGCGCCCCCTCCGAGCACGCCCCCGAGGAGCGCGCCCAGGTCGAACGGCTGGCCCGCTTGTCCCTGTGCCGCGCCGCCCGAAAGCAGGGGCCCGAGGATGCCCGCGATCGGAGCGAGGATCGGCCCGGCGCCTGGAATCAAAGAGAGCAGGGGCCCGAGGGCCCCGAGGATATTTCCGCCCATCGACAACGCATCCCATCCCACGCCGCGATCCCCGGGGGTCGGCATGGTTCAGTACCGGCGCCTTGCGGCGCCCGTGAAGGTTGCGGCCGCCAGGGGCGACCGGGTCTGAATCGCAATCGCGCGGAGCAGGGCCAAAACCTCCCGCTGGAATTGTTCCAGAGCGTTGATGGTCGCGTGCTCCGACGTGGCTTGAACCTGATTCGCGCGCAGTTCTAGCAGTCGACGGATGCCGTCGATTTGCGGGCCGGTGATCCCGAGGATTCGAGCGACCGTCTCGCGGCCCACGCGGTCGACGTCCGAGGCGATAGACTGCCACGCGCCATCGCGAACGTACTCCGTCGGGACCAGCGTATTGCCCTGCCAGATTGCCCCGGGCGGTAGCCCGACGGTCCCGAATCGCGCCATCGTCGCCGCTCGGAGGGCCGCTGGGAGAACGCCCGTGCCGAGTCCCGGGCCGCCGATCCCAGCGCCCAAAATCGAGCCCTGCACGGCCGGAGCGGGCGCGCCGGACACCGCTTGCTGCACGCCCTGCGTTACCGCTTGCTCGACCGCGCCATTTTGCGCGGGGTCCTGGAAGCTTTCCGCGGGCGCCACCGGGACCGGCGCTTGCCCCTTGACGATCGCCGTCACGGGCGCGAGCGAGCCCCCGCCCGTGAGCATCGAGCCCGCCGCGCCCCCGATCCCGAGGGGAGCTTTTGCGACCGGGGCGCTCGCGAGGGTCGCGTCGTCCAAGTCTTCGAGCCCGAGGGCCATGTGCGGGGATCGGTGCATCCAATCCGGGCCGCCGCCCTCCGCGTAGGGCGAAAATACGGGCTGGTCCCCGTACCGCCCTCGCACGAATGCTCGAACCGTTACGGTCACAGTGCCACGACCTTTCGACCGTCCGCGTAGCAGATCATCACCGCGATGATGCCGCGCCGCCGGTGATGGTGAGGCAACTCCGCGCGCACCGCGCCGGTGACCGGCTCGGCGCGCCCGGGCGAGGGGGCCGCGCCATCCTTCGCGGCCGCGGCCGCGTAAACCTGCTGTGCCTTTTCCACGGCCGCGGCGCTTGCGTCCGCGCTCGTGTCCGTCGTCGCGGACGTGACGTCACTGGCCGACAGAAGGGCCTGCTTTGCCGCCGCCCCCAAACGGGCCGCCGCATCGAGCCCGGGCGCCGTCACGAGCGAGGGGGCCGCGTCGAGCGCGGAGAACGTGCGCGCATCGAAGTCCTCAAGGTCTTCCAGATCGCGCGAGAAGTAGCCTTCGAGCATGGTGGAAGGTTCGCACGGCTCACCGCGGGAGCCAAGCGGGGCGCCGCCCAAATTCCGCGCGCTCGTCCAGCGTCTGAACGAGATCGCGGCCATACCGGATCGATCGCCCTCCCGCCTGTCGCGCGAGGCGATCGGCCCGAGCCTCCGCCCCCGCCCTGCTAGGGGTCGGGTCCGCCGCATGGCCCAGCTCGTGACGCAGTAGCGCGACGATCGACGCTCGCGGCCGGTCGAGCACTCGACGCGAGAACACGATCAGGTGCGCGCCCGGGTAGTAGGCCCCGAAGTCGCGAGAGGCGCACGGCGGGACCGGGCAGGGCTCCGGCACGATCGCGAGCCCGCACCCGCCCGCGCGAGGAAACCGCCGCTCGAACGCGGCGCGCTCGCGCAAGAAAAGGGCTCGAAGTTCTGCCGCCGTCATCGAGCCGCGACCGCGGGCTCCCCGACGGTCCCCGCGCGGTCCCCGTAAGACCACCTTCCCGCGCGCTTGCCCGTCGAGCGCCAGTGATCCACCGCGCTCCACCCGGGCGGGACGCGCTTCACCGTTTCGAGCGCGCACCACTCGCCGGGTCGAATCTCCGCCTCCGCGAAAACGTGCTGTGGTTCGAGCGGGCCCGTGCCGTCGTCGCGCCCGCAAAACACCAGGCGACAGGGTACCCGAGCCGATCGCAGGAGCGCGCACACGACGGCGGCCTGATCGTCGCAATCCCCGACGCCCCATTTCAACGTGCGGAGCGGGCTCGCGTAGGTTTCGGGGTACTCGCGGAGATACTTGATATGCGTTTGCACAAGCCCTTGAACAGCCGCCGCGAGCGCGGGCAGATCGCGCGCCGGGAGCGCCGCGCGCCGGTAGAGCGTCGCAAGCACCCCGCGGAGCCGAGGGTCCCCCGTGTCGCGCTCGACAAGGCCCCAGATCGCGCGAGCCTGGCCGTCGAGCGTCGCGATGTCGACGTCTGCAAACTTCACCCGCGCGAGCTTACTCGTCGTCGGTGAAGTCCGCGAGGGAGGGCGTAACGGCCGCCGGAGCGGGCGCCGAGGGGGGCGCCGGAGCACGCGGCGCCGCGGCCGCCGGAGCGGGCGCCGGAGCGGCCGCCTGTGCGAGCGAGCCCGAGAGCCCGTCGAGCACTTCCTCCAGGTCGTAGCCTTGCGCTTCTAGCGCCCGCACCGTGCTCGCAAGCTTGTCGCGGACCCGCTGGGCCTTGTCGGCGCCCGGGCCCTGCGTCGCGTCGCCGGACCCTGTCGAGCGCCCCAAGGGCGCCCGGGGCGGTGGCAGCCGAGGAACCTCGCGCATCGTGCGGAGCCCCTCTTTCGCCACGTCCACGAGCTTTCCGAGCGCGCTCTGCGCTTCGTCGGGCCCGCCCCCGCCCCCGAGCGATTGGGCGAGTTCGATGCCCGCCCGCAGCGTCCCGAGCGGGTCGTGCTGCGCTTGCGCTTGATGCACTCGCGACAGCATCTCGATGCTTTGACCATGAAATGACTGCATCATTTGCAGTTGCGCCGCGCTGTTCGCTTGGACGAGCGCAACCATTTCTTTCGCCGCCTCGCGCGCTCGCTCGCTTTCGAGCCGGGATTCGAGCTTCATTCGTTCGAGGGCTTGCGCGTGTTCGAGCTTCGAGCGTTCGAGCCGTTCGGCCATCTCGCGCCGCTCTCGCAGGTTTCGCTCTTCGATCTCCGCTTTCAGAAGCTGGAGTCTTTCCTCCGCCGAAGCGCGGTACAGGTCGGCGCGATCCTCCGTCGCAAGCTGCGAGGGCGTCGCCCCCGTGATCGATCGTTGTGCGCGCAACGGATCGTCGGGGATCACTGGGTCCGCGGCGATCGCCAACGTGCGCGTGCCGCCAGGGATTTTCTTGCCTTCGGCCGTCCTGGCCTCCACGCGAAGGACTCTCCCACCGTAGCGGCGCCGCAAAGATTCCTCGTCGCTCTCGATCTCCGCCGTCCCGAGGTAGCCGTGCGGGGGATCGACCCGGTACACGGCCAGGTGATCCGGCACCGCACCCCGTCGGCCCAACGCGGGCAATAGCGCCACCTTGCCGCGCTCCCCACGCGCGAGCGTCGGAGCGGGCGTGTAGGGGTCGTCGTAGTCATCCGGGTCTTCGAGGGGCTCCGCGGGCTCGTCGGGGACGAACACGGTCACGGGCCGCGTCGCGGGCTGGGCTCGACGTCGTCCGCGACCGGCCGCTTGCACCTCCGCCGCCGCTTGCGCTGCGGCTTCTGCCGCTGCCGCTTCGAGCGTTCCAATTTCGCGCGTCATGGCGCCCCCGTTGTCGAGGGCGCGGCCGCCGCCACGTCGTCGGGCTCGTCGCCCGGCTCGTGCAGGGCCGCGAGCACGAGCGCGAGGGCCGCGAGCAATTGCAGGTCATCGACGGAAAACTCTGGCTTTTCCAGAACCTGCGTGAAGTCCGCGACAAGCTTTTCAAGGTCGCCGGCCAGGCGATCGAGTAGGTCCGGCGGGAGCTCCACGAGCCGGGACTGCCCGGCCAGAACGAGCCGCACGAGCCCGCGCGCCCCGTGCTTCTCCAGGTCGGTGACGAGGGCCGCGATAAGGCCCTCCGAGTCCGACGCTCGGTGATATGGGCAGAGCTTCGAGCCCCGTGCTTTCTTGCAGAGAGGGCAGGGGAGCATCGTCACGCACCCCCCATCAAATCGGACGTCTCATCCTCCGCCCGTTGCCGCGCGACAAGCTGCACCAGTTCGCGCGCCAGGTCGGCGTGTGTGTCCGCAAGGTCCGGCGGTAGCTCTCCGATCAGCCCGAGCGCCGTTCGCGCGAGCCGCTCAACGCGCCCCCGCTCGACATCCAGCGCGTGCTGTGTCGCGGACAGAACCTCGACCAACTCATCGAGCGACGGGCCCATCGCGCGCTCGACCAACCTAGCGCCCATCCCCGCGGCGCCGTCGAGATTGTTGCGGGGGCGTTGCTCGGCCAGATCGAGCAAATGTGCGACCGCTTGCGCGAGCGGGAGCACAACATCAACCACCTCCGCCGGGCGGAGCGTGAGGTGCCCGGGCTCGGAGTCCCATCCCATGAACTCCCGAAGCTTTGCCGCACACCAAGCAATCTCGAAAGTCTGATGCTTTTCGAGCCGTTCGAGGGCGCGCCCGTAATCCTCTTCCTCAATCGCCATTTTGTCCGTCCTTCTCCGCCGCCGCCAAGCGCCACAAGGCGCCCACGCGCGACCGTGTCAGGGGTGTCCCGCGACGCGAGAGGTAGCCCTCGCGCCGGAGTACGCCCGTTGCTTCGTCGATGGTGTGCCCGATGGCGCGCAGTTCGCGCACCCGGTCGAGCGTCCGACGCTCGCCAGCGTCCGGCACGAGCGTCCCGTCTGGCCCCGCCGCAAACCCCCACGGTAGCCCGCCGGTGCGGAGCCCGCGGGCCCGCATCGCGGCGAGCGCCGCCCGCGTTCGCGCGCGAATCGAAGAGCCTTCAAACTGCGCGGCTGCATCGATCACGGCGCGGAGGAACTGGCCCGACGGCGACCCGTCGTCGGAGCCCTCCCCGGCCGCGGACACGATCCGCGCGCCCGCGGCGCTCGCAAGCCGCTCGACCACCCCCGCGACGACGACATCACGCGCGATCCGGTCCCGGCGCGCCACGACGAGCGCGCCCGCGCCGTGCGCTCGAAGGTCCGCGAGCGCGGCCAGGAGCGAGGGTCGCGCCGCGACATCGAGCGTCCCGCTTGCGCGGTCCTCGTGCTCCGCCGCGAGCCGTCCGCCCACGCGCTCGACGTGCGCGAGCACGGCCGCGCGCTGTGCGTCAAGGCCGTAGGCCTGTTCAGCCGTCGAGGTTCGGTAGTACGCGACGCACACGCTCGGATCACCTTGCGGCCGCTTTCGGGCCATGCGCGCGACCATAGGCACGGCGACGGGTCAAGCGCAATCGGAAACCTTCTGTCCCGCGTCCGTCCGGCCGCGAGACGTAGCGCCGTCGAAATCGTGCGTAATTCGCTTGCGTTCTCGAGACTTTCGTGCGCCGTCAATCGTCGGTCGCCGCTTCGAGTCGATCCGCGAGCGCGAGCACTCGTCGCGCGTAGCGGTCCCCGATCGCCCCGAGGGACGCTCGCGCGCTCGGTCGAGCTTGGCGCCCCGGGTCACACAGGCCGGTCCGAAACCGGCGCGTGGCGCCAAGTCGATCGCCGCAAACTTCGATCGCTCGCGCGAGGGCGAGGGCCGCGTGACGCGGTGTCCCCGCCGTCCCGCGATGGCGCGGATCGATCGGCGCGCCCCAGCACCCGCCGGATCGAGGATGACACCCGAGCCACGACTCCGCGAATCCGACGGCCACGAGCAGAGCCGGGGGCACGCTCGGAAACTCGCGCTCGGCAGCATCAATCGCGAGGGCGAGGGCTTCATGCCGGGCTTCGAGACACGCTCTCGCGGGGCTGTGCGGGTAGGCCGCCACGAGCGCGGCCACGAGAACCCACCCGCTCACGGCGCACCGTCGCCCGCGGCGTCGGACGCCCCCGCGTCATCGAGCGCGCGAAAGCAGGTGGCCGACAGCACGGCCACGGTGCCCACGCGCGGAAGCTCCACCTTGCCCCCCGCTTCGATGCACGTCCCGTATTCGACGCGCTCGATCGTGTGCGGCGCGATCGGCGCTACGATCGGCGCCCCCCACGAGCCAGCGCACGCGGACAGGATGGCCGCCGCGGTCGTCCCGCCCACGAGCACCGCTTTCGCCTTGCCGATGGCGGCCGCGCCCACGAGGGCGGCCGCCGCCCCGCGCCCCGCGCCCCGCGCCGCGAGCACCCGCGCCACGCGCACGAGCAGGGCTTGCGGCACGAGCAGCACAGCCGCCAGGGCGAGCCATTCACGGCCGGTAATCTCGTGTCTCACGACCAGGTACGCGCCGATCGCGAGCCCGACGGAGTCCGTCAGGCCCTCGCGGATTTGCTGCGCCAATCGGACGGCCGGAGACGGGTCCGGCATCGCGGGGGGCGGGGTTGTTGTCGCGCTCACCCCGTCGACGCTAACACGGCGCGCCGCCCTTCGAGCGCGTCGAGCACGGCGCGCCCGATCGCCTCCGCCAGTGGGGGCGGCACCGCGTTGCCCACCTGTCTTTGCTGCGAGGTGACGTTGCCCGCGAACTCGAACCCGGGCGGAAAGGCTTGGAGCGCGGCCAGTTGCGCGACGGTGAGCCTCACCGGGTCCGATTTCCCCTCGCGCGCCGCGCGAAGAGCGGTCAGAGCCGGGTGCAGCACGTCACCGCACCTTCGCGGGTTGGCCGTGCCCCCTTCGATGCCGATCGCGTTAGCGGATTTCCACTCCGTTCCCGAGACGCACGGCGCCGTGCGGTCGAGCGCGTCGAGTAGGCTCGCGCCGAGCCGTCGCCGGTACGATCGTCCCGCGAACGCGGTGCCTTTGCCGACCGCGACCGTCGCCGCGGGCGCATCGAGCACGTCGCCGCCCGCCTCTCCGCCAAGCCCGAGCGCCACGCGGACGGTGATCCACGGTCGCTCCCACAGCGTCGGATGCTCCGCGTGTGTCGGGGAGGGCCACTGGAAACGCGCCGCATCGTCCCCGTCGCGGAAGCCGACGAGGAACAGCCGATGCCGGGACTGCGGGGTGCCGAAGTCCGCGGCGTTGAGCACTCGATGCGCGACGTGCTGAAAGCCGCTCGCGCGCACCGCCGCGGCGATTTCCTCGAACGCGCTCGCGTGCGTTGGGGAGGGCGCGGAGAGGAGCCCGCGGACGTTCTCGACCACGACGACGCGCGCCCCCGCGTCGCGGGCGATCCGCAGAAATGGCACATACAGTTGCCCTCGCGGATCGCCCGTGCCATGTCGGGCGCCCGCGATCGAATGCGACTGGCAGGGGATACCACCCGCGACCAGATCGACCGGGCCCGCGGGCTGGTACTCCCACAGGTCCGCCTCGTCGCACGGGCCCACCTGTCCGCGGTGCGTGGCGCACGCGGAGGGATCGAGTTCGACGCCCTGCACCTCCCACCCTGCCCGCTGAAGTCCGAGCGAGAGCCCTCCGGCGCCCGCGCACAGGTCGAGCGCCCTCACGGTGCCACCTTGCGCGGGCGCCCGCGCCCGCGGAGGGAGAGCCCGTCTCGAAGCGCGGGCGACGTCGCGAGCGCCCGCTGAACCGTCCGCGGATGGACGCCGAGCGCCCGCGCGGCCGCGACCGTCGAGCCCGCGGCTGCAAGGGCTTCTCGCAGCACGGAGACACCGGCCGCGCGGACGTCGACGTCCGGGGACCGCAAGAGCGCAAGCAACACCGGACCTTTCAGACGGCTCATGTGTCCGCCCTCCCGGCGTCGACACTCGCGCACCACGCCACGAGCGCAAGGCCCGCGGCGAGCCAGAAGATAGCCTCCAGAGACGTCATCGTGCACCCCCGAGCCGTGCGAGCACGTCGCGCAGCGCGAGCGCGTCGCACGCGAGCCGCGAGCACGCCGCGAGCCCCTCCGCGAGCACGCGAGCCGCGAGCGCGTCGGGCTCGAACGGCGCCCGCGCAAGCCCCGCGAGCAGGTGCACGGCATCGCACGCCGCGCCCAAATCCTCCACCGCGAGCATCCGCGGAGTCCGCGCGTCCTCGATGGCCGCAAGCAAGTCCGCGCGGGTCATCGCGAACCCCCCACGCCGCGCCCCCACGGGATCAAATCGCCGTCGTCGTCGGGCAGCTCGACATCGTCCACCTCGCAGAGCTGGTGCCACCGGGTCCACCACGCGGTCGCGTAGGCCGCGCGGCATTCCACGACCGCGACGCGCCACACCGGCTCGCTCACCGGCTCGCCCGCTTCGCGGCCGAGAATGCGCGCGGTGCGCTCGCCCGCGACGTGGCAGTAATACGCGGTCGCGGCGTCGCGGCCCAACGTCTCCGCCTCGATCGTGACGCGGTCGCGCTGCGCGTTCGAGTCCAGAAACGCGAATCCCTGCTGTTCCCACGGTCGTGTCATCGTCCATCACCTCCGGGGCCCAATCGCCCCCGTCGATGCCCCCGCGAGGGGCGCCGACGGGGACGCGCGAGCCGTCGCGCGTCGGGTTGGTCAAGCGGGCTCCCAGCCCTCCGGCGCGGGCTCCGAGCGGTGCGCGCCGAAATCCCCCGCGCACCAGCGGGAGTAGGTCATCCCGTCGCCCTCGCGCTCGTCCTGCGGTCGCGAGCGATCGAATCGGAGCGCGTCCCCGAGGGCCGCGAGCGCGTAGCGGTGCACGACGTACCACCGGCGCGTCGCGTCATCCCAGTGAGCCCACAGGTCGCGCTCCGGCGCATACGCGCGGACGCGGATCGCCTCCCGCGCGATCTCGACGCACGCATCGTCGTCCAACTCCCGCGCGATCTCCGCGAACGCTTCCCACGCATCCGCGAGCAGGTAGGCCGCCTCTTCCTCGTCATCGAAGCCCTCGAACCGGGTGCGAATCGCGCCCGCGTCGTATCGCACCTGTACCTCGCGCCCGACACACGCGCCGACCGCTTCCGCGGCGTAGGCGTGCCATCGCTCGCGCGTCGAGGGGTCCATCGTCTCGTCGTTGCCGATCGTGATTGTCGCGTCCATCGTCCATCACCTCCGGGGCCCAATCGCCCCCGTCGATGCCCCCGCGAGGGGCGCCGACGGGGACGCGCGAGCCGTCGCGCGTCGGGTTGGTCAGAAACTGGGATCGCGGTAGCTCCGACGGCCGCCGAACGAGAGCCACCGCCCGTCGCCCGTCGCCGCGCCCTTCTCGACCCAGCGCACCTGTCCGTCGCGCGTCTTGCGAGGCGTGAATTCCTCCGCGATGGCGTTGTGGTTGCGCTCGTGAATCCACTCCTGCCCGCCGAAATACTCCCCGATCTGGCGTGCCGTGTCGCGCTGCACCGAGATCGATCGCGGGGTGACGTGCGACACTGTCGCGCCGTAGGAGTCGCTCCCCACTCGGATCGTCACACCGTCGCCCACTCGCGCGGGGAGCCCCGCGTGGGGATGCACGGGCGTGTGCCCGACCACCTCGAAATATCCCGCCTCCGCCCACTCGCGCGCCTCTCGCGCGCTCCCAAACGTCACGGGCTCGCGGTTGGGAAATCCGCGCATCACGCGCCGCTTGTTCTTCGCCAGCCGCAGCCCGTACAGGGTGCGGGGGGTGTCGAGGCTCGCCCGGTCGATGACGATCTCGACCTTCTCGCGGGCAGGGAGATCGAGGGGCATCCACGTCTCGGTGATCCACCCATCGCCGTCGTCGACGGCGCCCGCGCCCTCCGCAGTCAAGTAGCCGAAATCCTGCTGAATCGACCACAGGGGATAGCCGATCTGGTCGACAGGCGTCCCGGCGCGATACCGCACGCGCACCACGCGCTCTCCCTTCGCGCCCTCCGCGCCCTCCGCCGTGAACTCGTGCCCGCGAAACTGATAGCTCTTCGTCGTCATCGTCCGTGCTCCTACCGCCGAGCGACGTGCCCGAGCGGTGAGGCGACTATGGGCCCCGTCGCGAAAGGCGTCAAGAGAAAACACGTCAGAAAAGCACGTTTCAGATAATGCCTTGAAAACGCAAGCGATTCAGGCACCGCGAGACGGCCAACATACGCGACCGGGGCCACGGCGGAGCGTCTTCCGCGACGTCTTCGACCCGGCCGATCGATACCCCGCGCTCCCGGGCCCACCGCTCCGCGCGTGACCTGGCGCGCAGTCGCCCGAGGGGCCCTCGCCCGGTCGTCGCGAAAACTTCCACCCCGCGGACGACCAGCACGACGCGCCAACGGGTCCGCGCCCCGGGCGCCCGTTCGAGCACGATTTCGCGGAGCACCATGCGCGGGAAGTACCACGCGGAGAGTTTCAGTAAACCGAAACCGTGCTAGGGTTCGCCCATGACGTCGACCGCTCCGCGCCGCCCCCCGGGGCGCCCTCGAAAGCCCGAGGGGACCGTGTTCCGGCTGCAGGGGGCCCGCTTCGATCCGGCGACCTTGTCGCGGCTCGACCGGGCCCTCGTGCACGTCTTCCAGACCTTGGACGTTCCCCAGGGGGCCCGCTCGGAGCTTGTCCGGCTCGCGGTGCGGTACGGCATCGAGGAGATCGAGTACCGGCTATCCCGAGGGCTCGCGGCCGACGACACCCCGCTCGACCCGGTCGAGGACTCGCCCGAGCGATGCTCGACGGCGGGGGTACGGCGCGCGTTCCGCCTTGCTGGGGGCGCCGCGGACGAGCCCGCACGGCGCCGCGCGATGGAAAACGCGCGGTCCCGCGCTCGCCGGAGCGCCCGCGCCGTCGCGCGTTGACCGGCGCCCCCACCCCTGCGAACCTTCTCGACCCACCCCAGCCCGCACCCCCCAAAAGGAGGCGGGCGCGCCCCCCTTGCTGGAAAGCGCGCCCGCGGACGTGACGCATGAATACTGACACCACCCCGCAATCCTCGCAAGCCCGGCCGGTCCACCCTCGCGCAGCAAATCGCGGATGGCTGCACCGGGCGAGGGCCGCGGGGCTCGCCGGAGGGGCGCTCCTGTCGTTCCTGGCGCTCGGCCTGTATGCGTCCGCGGAAGGGGAAGCTTTCGTGTCACAGGTCCGGCTCGCCGCGGACGTGGGCGTCACCGACAGGACGATTCGCAACCACGTCCGCCGCTGGCAACGCGCCGGATTGCTCGACGCGCGCACCCGCGTCGGCCCGAGGGGCTTGACCTTGTACCGGCTCGCGGCGCCGGACTTGGCGGCCGCGGGGATCGGTCCCGGGCTCGCCCACGTCCCGCTCGATACGCCCCCCGCGAGGGCGGAAAGCGCCCCTCGCCACGCGGAGGGCCGGTGGCCGGCCAGGGCGGAAAGCCGTCGTCCCACAGACCGGAACCGGCTCGTTCCCTTGAAGACCGTAGGCGGGAGAGAGAGCGTTAGCGATCTCTCTCCCGCCGTCGTCCCACAGCACCACCCGCGCGAGCCGTGGCCGCGAGCGCCACGACCGCTCGCGCCCTCCGCCCCCGCGGCCGCTCCGGCGCCCCGAGGGCCCGCGTACAGCCCCCGCGGCGACGCGCACCCCGCCGCGGTCGCCGGAGCGCCCGCAAGGGCCCTCCACGGCCCGGCAACGGCCACTCGGCCGACGGACGCGGGCGCCCTCTCGGTCCTGCGGGGCGCCCTCGTGGCGCTCCGCGCCGCCGCCGTCGAGCGTGCCGCCGTCGAGCGCGCGGCGAGCGTCACGAGGGCGGAAAGCCCCCGCCCCGTCGAGCGCGCGGCGAGCCCGAGCACGGCGCCCGAGGAGCCCCCGTCGAGGGCGGAAAGCCCCCGCCCCGTCGGGGAGCTCCTGCCCCCGTTACTGCGCGGGTGACGTGATACCGTGGCCGTGTGCCACGCACGGCAGAGCCCCTTGATTGTGAGCTTTGGTGCGCCCTCGTGGCGCTCGCGCGGACCCGGTTCGAGGTTTGGCCGTCGGCCTATGCCTCCGCGTGGGTCGCACGAGCCTACCGGCGCGCGGGAGGGGAGTACCGAGGCGAAGCGCCAGGCGGAGGGCTCGATCGCTGGTTCGCGGAGCGTTGGGTCGATCTCTCGCGCCCTCGTGGGGATGGAACCTTCGAGCCCTGCGGGCGCCGCAAGGCGAGCCAAGGCAAATACCCGAAGTGCCTCCCGGCCGCTCGCGCGGCCAAGCTTACGGACGCGGAGCGACGCTCCGCCGTGCGTCGCAAGCGCGCCGCGGAGCGCCACGCGCCCGAGGGCCCACGGGCGCCCATCCGCGTCCCCTTGCGCTCGCGGTGAGCCCGTCGGGGTCCCCTTGCCCCGCCGGAGGAAAAGTCCTCATAGGGCGAAGAGCCCCGCGAGTCCGAGCGCAGCGAGCCCGAGGGCGGGGCCCGAGGTGCCCGAGGTGCCCGAGGGCGGCAGATCGAGCGCCCCGCGGCCCACGAGCCACGTCGGGACCCGGGGAGCCCCCGGGAAGCCCCAGCGGGGCCCCGCGGCCGTGCGAAGATCGGTCGATGAGCCCCCGTCGGTGTACCCCGCCCACGGGAGCCCGAGCCCCGCGAGGGCCCCCGCAAATCCCTCGATCGACGCGGGGCCCACGGCCAGGACGACGGCGCCGGAGCGAGTCCGGCCAAGCGCCGCGCGCCACACGCGCGACAGGTTCGAGGGCGTCCGCGCAAGCGCGACCGGACGCCCCGCGGACACGAGCAGGGGATACGTCTGGACGGCCACCACGGCACCCGGCGCGACCGTCGAGCCGGGTGCCGTGCTGGACCCGCCATCAGGCGACACCGACAGCGTGCCGCCGAGCGTCCGCGTATCGGGCGCCCCCGCAAAGTCGATGCCCGCGGCCCGATCGAGCAGCCGGTACCTCAATCGCGATGTCGCGCCCAAGTCTTGAAACATGGGGCCATCGAGCGCGACGGCCGCGGCCGCGCTCGACAGGGCATCCGCCGCCGTCACCTTGCGCGCGGTCCCCGCGGAGGGACCCGCGACCATCGCGAGCCCGAGGGAGCCCGCGGGCATGGCCGCAAGGGTGACGCGCACCCCGTTGGGCGCTCGCACCTGGCGGACCACGATGCGCCCGTCGCCGGTCATCGGGGCGACCGCACGCGGAGGAGCGTGGCGCCGTGCGAGGCTCGCACGGCGACCGCGACGCGCTCGCGCAGGGCCAGCCCGCGCGCGGCCGCAAGCACTCGACGCGCGAGGGCTCGATCACCTCGCGCAATCGCGGCGCTCTCCGCCGCGGTGAGCTGGACGATCGCGCCCCGCGGCCGAGCCCCGCGGGCCGGATTGAAGAGCCTCATTTGCTCGCGCGCGGCGCCGGTCCCCGCGGGGTACTGATACCGCGGTGCCGGGGGCGCGATGTAGTCCGGGTCTTCGACCGGCCGGAGCAGGTACTCCTGTTCGGTCAGTTCGTATCGGGAGACGTGCCCTTCTGGGCCGACGACCCGCGGCGAGCCCGTCTCCCCGAGCCCGACGGACTCGAAGCTCTCGACGCCCGGGACGGGCGAGATTTCAAGGACGTACCCGAGCCCGCGTCCAATTGCATCCGTCAATCGACGGATGAACGAGAAGCCATAGGCCGCGCCCATGGCGTGCCACTGGGCGCGGGCTCGCTCCGCGGCGATCTTCGAGGCGAACGGCAAGAACGGGCCGCCCCAAGGCTGAACGTCTCGGAGCCGCATTCGGTAGGAGTGCTCCGTTTGCTCCGTATCTTCGAGACGGGTGCTTGCCTTCTTCTTCGAGGGCGCCGCGCGCCGTTTGGGAGCCGGAAACGTCCCGCGGCCGGGCATCGGGTTGGAGCATCCACACGAGGAATTGCGGCGTTTCGTCGCAGATTCTCGAGGTTGTTTGCGTGTGACCATATTCAAGACTCGCGAGGGGTTGGGGAGGGCGGTTGCGTCGACCGACAGGAGGCGACGATAGACCACGATGCGCGGCGACCGCGTCGCCGGATCAATCCACAGGTGAGCCGCGGCGTATTGCTCGCCCAGGTCGAAACGATCGTCTCGCACGTCGCGGCCTTGTCGAGCGCGATACTCGCCGGGCGCTACCTCGAAGAAGCCCGGGTGCACGACGCTCCACGGGTCGTAGCCGATCACGAGCGCGCTCGACGGATCGGGCACGATCGAGCCCGACGGCATCGCGAAGCCGTAGACCCAGGAATTCACGTTCTTTTCGCGCGTCGCGCGCCCCTTCACCTCGCGGCCGCGCCGAGCGCGGGCAAGCTCCGTCTGGTTCACATGAAACCGCGCACCCAGAATCCAGACGTCTTGCACCTCTGCCACCACGCACCCGTCGGCGTGGGACCTGATCGACCATGATCGGAACAGCGTGCGACACCCGCGCTCGCGCACGTCGCGCCGAACGTTCGGGCGGACGTCGACCACCCCCGCATCGAGCGGGATTCGATCGGGCGCCTTGCCCGGGCCCGGGCATCGTGCGGCCTTGGTGCGGCGAGTCCACCCGGGCGGATCGGCCACGAGCCCGAGGGCCGACGTCGAGCACGGGTGATCCGGGTCCGGCGGCTCATCGACAAACAGCCCCTCGCGGGTCGTGTGCGGGCCCCGAGGGCGTGCGGTCCGGTCAACGTCCACGGTCAGAACTCCACGCTGAAAGTTGGGTCGAACGTGTTCGCGAGCGTCGATGCTGCAATCCGCACGCGCACGGCCGCGAAGAGTGTGTGAGGCGTCGGATCGCCCGGCGCGATGTCGCGCGCCTGGAACCCGAGCGAGTACCTCCGCACCGTGTTGATGGTCCGAGTCTCCGTCACGATCCCGGCCGCGAGATAGCTCGCGGACGTCGGTGCGACGGTGCGCGAAATTCCGGGGGCCCCGGGCTGTGACTGCGTCTGGTGTTCGAGCGTGATTGGCAGGGGCAACGGGACGGTGTCGGGGATGTTGATCGCCAGGTACGCGCGCCGCGCGTTGCGGACGTCGAGCCACTCGGACACAAGCTCCTGCCCCGCGCGCCCTTCGAGGTACCAGTACGCGGGCAGGAAATACCCGGACGGACGGAGGGCGGGGCTCGCGTCGAAAACGGGCGATAGCTGCACGTCGCCCGTGTGCCACGAGCGATTAATCACCGCGCCTTGACTCTCCACCTCGATCACCTCGCCCCAGGTGATGGTGCGCGTATGCCGTGAGTCTTGAATCTCGACCCACGGAACCGTCGAGGTAGTGTGCAAACACCAACGCCCGGCCGGGAGCGTTTGTCCTGCGCGGGTTAGGGGTGCGAGCGAGGGGATCGTAATGAGTCCGCGAGCGGTCATGCCGGGGGCATCCTTCCATTTGCGAGCAGGGTAAGGGCTTCTTCGTCCCGGGGGTTGGTGCCGCGAGCGAAACGCGGATACCACTCCGCCTCCGGCAGCCCGAGGGCGCTTGCGAGCGCGTACCCCGTCGAGAGCTTTTGCGCGACGCGGAGGAGCGCATGGTACGGGTTTGGGTACCTGGCCGGCCCTGGCCCGAGCGCGCCGCGCTCGTACTCCCCGAGCGCGAGCATCACCAGTTCATCCAACGCCCGCGGGTCGTTGGGATCGGCCACGAGCCCGAGCCCGAGTTTCGGCAAGATGCGCGCGGCGCTCGACGCGCCCGCGGAAAACGCCATAAACGTGAGCGCAACGTCGAGCGGGCTCCCCGGCCTGGGCGTCGCGATGCCCGCGGCGCGAAGCAGCCGTTCGAGCGTCGCGCGCTCCCCGGCCAGGTCCGCCAGCCCCACCGCAACCTGATCGGGGACCGCGTCTTTCCAGGCGTCTGGCGACATCGTCGCATCCCGCCCGAGCAGTCCGCGCACCGTCGCTCCGCGCCCGAGCGAGCCCCAGTGGTTGTAAGGGGCGCGCGGGTCCGCCGCGGGCGCGGGGCCCGACGAGGGCCCGGCGGGTGTCTGAAAATAACCAATCTCGTGAAAGGTTCGGTTTGCGGGCGGGTTGCCTTGCCCCGTGCTCTCGCGTTGCAGGCCGATCGCGGTAAAGCCCAGGATCGCGGTAGGCGGGACGCCGGGCAGCACGCGCGACGACCAGGCACGCACGCGGTCCCCGAGGGTGCCGCTCCACCGGGCGCGCATGGCCGCAAGCTTGCCCGCGGCGTACCCCGACGGGGTCCGCCGACGCAGGGCGTCCCCGCTGGCGGAGGGCTGCACTTCGGACGCGGTGCGCGTTCTCGATGTCGCCACGATCACTCCTAGGGCAAGCAGGGCCAGCGGGACCACCGCGGCGGACACGTCAGTATCTCCGGCGCGTCGCGCCCGCGGCAACGGCCGCGACGCGCACCGCGCGATCGGGCCCAAGATCACCGACGGACGCCGGGCGTCGGTAGCCCCGCTGGGCGTCGGTGAGGATCGCGAGCGCGAGTGGCTCGGTGATCGAGCGCACCTCGCCGGAGCCCGGCGCCCCGCGAAGCGCGATCCATGCGTTCGTCGCCGCGAGCGTGCGAGTACCCACGCGGCCATCGATCGGGCCCGGGTCGAAACCCATCGCGCGAAGCGAGGTTTGGACGGCGGAGATGCGCGTGCCGTTGGTGACCACGGCGCCCCCGTAGGGGTCCATGATCGGACCCACGAGCGAGCCCCCGCCGGAGGGCGCGGAGGGCTCCGGCGGAGCCGGTGGGGCGGGTGCCACCGGGGGCGCGGAGGGCTCCGGCGGAGCCGTCTCCGCGCGGGCCGCGGCGGCATCGAGCACGAGCCGCTCAAAGTACGGGTCGATCGCGGCCGCCTCCATGCGTGTTCCCTCTTGG
>Ga0214917_10002091_pt1 | contig 24909 bp, 19 predicted proteins | sample LL_1208_BB_MetaG_FD_177983 | JGI IMG/M metagenome (GOLD analysis project Ga0214917, IMG submission 177983) | Freshwater microbial communities from Lake Lanier, Atlanta, Georgia, United States - LL_1208_BB | ecosystem: Environmental > Aquatic > Freshwater > Lake | place: USA: Georgia | collected...
GACACGTGGAAAAAGCCATCCATGGCCTTTTTCCACTGATGGAGGACGCTGCGTCGTGCAGCGACACGTGGAAAAGCCGTCCATCACGCCGCAGCCGATCGGCGGCGCAGGCGCTGAACCTTCGTAATTCACGCCTCCAGCCGCACGCATGCCCTCGTGGCGCACGCCTCCAGGCGTGCGAATGCGGCCCCACTGACGTTCGACCCGAGTCCTCGGGCCCGACGTCCCCTCCAGCGGCACGCGTCTCCGTGCCACCCTGACGCTCGCTCGCACGCCTGGAGACGTGCGCCACGGACGGCAGATCAGGCACATGGTTGAAGGCACCGCATGCCACGCCCTCCGTGAGACGCAGCGGGCGCCACGGACGGTGCACTCGGGCGGGTGGCACCGACGCGGATCAGTCGTCGAGCTCGATGACGGCCTTGATCACGCCGCTCGCCGGCTCGAGGAGCCCCGGAAACGCGGCGGCGGCCTCGGCGAACGCGACGCGGTGCGTGATCCAGGGAGCCGTGTCGATCCGGCCGGCGTCGATGAGGCCGATGATCCGCGGAAAGTCCCGCGACAGCGCGTTGCGGCTCGCGAGGATCGACAGCTCGCGACGGTGCATGATCGCCGCATGCGAGAAGCGAAGCTCGGCCTGCGTGATCCCCACGTAGACGAGGCGGCCGCCGAAGGCACACGCCTCGAGCGCCCGCGACATGCTCGCGACGCTCCCGGTCGCGTCGATGACGACCTCCGCGAGGCGCCCGTCGGTGAGCCGCCCCAGCGCGTCGATGTCGCTCGTGGTGCCGTCGGCGAGGATCGTGTCCGCCACGCCCATCCTCGACCGCACGAATTCGAGCCGCGGAGCGGCGGTGTCCATCACGATCACCCGCGCCCCCGAGAGCTTGGCGAACTCCACGGCCGACAGGCCGATCGGACCCGCCCCGATCACGAGCACCGTCTCGGCGGGGGTCGGCCCGCCACGGTCCACGGCGTGGCAGCCGATCGCGAGCGTCTCGACGAGCGCGTTCTGCGCGTGGGAGAGGCGTGGCGAGGGGTGGAGCTTCCGGGCCGGCAGGGCATAGAGCCGCCGCAGACCCCCATCGCAGTGCACGCCGAGCGTCTGGTTGTGCTCGCAGCAGTTCGTCAGGCCGCGCCGACACGCATGGCACCGCTGGCAGTTGAGATAGGGCTCGACGGAGCAGCGGTCGCCGGGCCTGACGGTCGTGACGCCATCCCCGACGGCCAGCACCTCCACGCCGAGTTCGTGTCCCGGGATGCGCGGGTAGTCGAAGTAGGGCATCTTGCCGAGGTAGCCGGCGTAGTCGGTGCCGCACACGCCGACGGCATGCACCCGCACGACCGCCTCTCCGGCCGCCGGCGCGGGGGGCTCGGGCACGTCGGCGTACGTGGCGTCATGGGGGGCGGCGAAGACGAGGGCCTGCATCGTGACGGCTCCAGGGTGGGTGATGATCGAGTCGGGGAAGGGCCCGTCAAGCCAGGCCGTAGAACCGCGCGGCCGTGCCGCCGAGGATCGCCTCGCGCTCCCCCTCCGCCAACGTCCCGATGAACGTCGTGACGATGTCCACGACCGCCGCATAGTCGCCCGAGAGCAGGCAGACCGGCCAGTCGCTTCCGAACATCAGCCGGTCGGGCCGGAACGCGGCCAACGCCACGTCGAGGTAGGGCGTGAAGTCCTCACGCCGCCAGCGGCACCAGGCCGCCTCCGTGACGAGCCCCGAGAGCTTGCACGACACGTTGGGATGACGCGCGAGTGCCTCGATCTCGCGTCGCCACGACGCGAACTCGGGCGCCGCCGGGCCGAGTGCGATCCGCGGCTTGGCGAGGTGATCGAGCACGAAGGGCTGCTCCGGCAGGAGACCGGCGAGTTCGACGGCCGCCGGCAGCTGCGGCGGGAAGAGGAGAAGGTCGTAGGTGAGGCCGAAGGCGTGGAGATGCCCGAGGCCCCGGACGAAGTCGGTCCCGAGGAGGAACTGCGGGTCGGGCTCGTCCTGCACGACGTGGCGCACGCCGACGAATCGCTCGCGACGCGAGAGCGGCTCGAGCGTCGCCGCGACGTCGGGATCCCGCAGGTCGACCCAGCCGACCACGCCGCGCACGAACGGATCGGCGGCGGCGAGTTCGAGCAGCCAGCGCGTCTCCACGAGCGACTGCCGGGCCTGCACGGCGACGCTGCCACCGATGCCGTGCGGCCTGGCGACGTCGGCCAGATCACCCGGCAGGAAATCCCGCGCGATGCGTTCCATCCCGGCGCCGATCCACGGGTACTCCGCGGGTGCGTACCGCCAGAAGTGCTGATGGGCGTCGATCCGCATGGGTCCCCTCAGTTGTTCTCGGCCAGACCTTCGACATGCCCGACGTTTCTCACCGGGGCGAAGATCGCCTGCACGTCACGGACGAGATCGGTGTCGAGCGGCTCGGCGGCCCATGCGGCCCACGCCCGCACGTTGGCGGGGTTGGCACTGCCCGCCACGGTCGTGGCGATGCGGTCGTCGGCCAGGGAAAACTGCAGCGCGAGCTTCGCGATCGACGAGCCGCGCGACCGGCACAGTTCGGCCGCACGGCGCGCCGCGGCCTTCACCGGTTCCGGCTCCTTGAGCCACGCCGGCAGCGGGGCGTCGGTGAGCAGCCGGGCGCTGAAGGGGCCGGCGTTCATGACGCCGATGCCCCGCTCCCGGAGGAACGGGACGGTCTCGTCGGCCAGGCGGGTGTTCTGCAGCGTGTACTGGTTGTAGCTCAGCACGCAGTCCACGTCGGCTCGTTCACAGATCCAGCGGAAGATCTTCTGCGGATAGCCCGAGAAGCCCACGAACCGCACCTTGCCGGCCGCCTGGATCCTCCGCAGCGCCGGCAGCGTCTCCTCGACGATCTGCACGAGCGGCACGAACTCGACGTCGTGGCAGAGCACGATGTCGAGGTGGTCGGTGCCGAGGCGGTGGAGCGACACGTCGACGCTCTCCGCCACCCGCCGGGCCGAGAAGTCGAAGTGGGCGAGGTCGTAACGGCCGAGCTTCGTGCAGAGCAGGTAGGAGTCGCGCGGCACGCCCCGCAGCGCCACGCCGAGGAGCACCTCGCTCATGCCCCGGCCGTAGAAGGGGCTCGTGTCCACGAGGTTCATGCCGCAGTCGAGGGCGGCACGGACGCTCGCGAGGGCCTCGTCGACCGTCACCTGCCGGAACTCCTGGCCGAGGGAGCTCGCACCGAAGGAGAGGATCGGGACGTCGAGGCCGGTGCGGCCCAGCGGACGCGTCTGCATACGCACTCTCGGAGGGAATGTCGGGCGACGCCCCGGTGTGTCAGAACGTCCGACAGCCGAGCGTCAGGAGGAGGTTGGCCCAGGGCTGGGTGTCGGCCGTCTGGATCGTGAGCACGTGGTCCGGCGACGCCACCGCCGCGTAGAAATCCCACTTCACGATCGGCTCGAGCTCGAGCCGCGTGCCGGCGGCGGCGATGATGCGGCGATACTCCTCCCACGCCGGCGGATCTCCGGGCGTGGCGGCGGCGTACGAGTCGCTCCGGTCGACGCCCATCGTGTGCACGGCGTCGATTCGCACGGTGGAGAGCACGGCCGCGAAGGCCTGCGCCACCGTGGGGATGCCGGGCGAGAGCTGCAGTGACACGAGCTCGGCCCGCGGCCCGCGCTTGTCGAGCGCGGGATAGTTGCCGTCGGCGATGAGCACCTTCGAGTGGTGCCCCGAACGGGCAAGGATCGCGAGGATGTCGGGGTGGAGCAGCGGTGTGTCGAGCATGGGGGAGTGCCTCGGGGCTGCGGGTGGTCGTGGCAGGCCGTGTGGTGTCGTGGGGGGGCCATCTCCGCGCCGCCGTCACACGGCGACGAGCGAGCGCACGCTCTCGACGCTCTGCCGTGCCGCCTCCAGCGGCGTCGGCAGCGGAAACACCTCCGCCGAGAGATGCCCACGGTAGCCGATCCGCCGCAGCGCGGCGACGACGCGCGGCATGTCCGCGTGGCCGAAACCGACGGCGCGGCGGTTGGAATCGGCCCAGTGCACGTGCCCCACGAGCTCGCCGCACGCCACGAGCGTCGCGGCCGGGTCCGCCTCCTCGATCTGCATGTGGAAGAGATCGCACAGCAGCCGCACCGTGGCACCGGACGAGAGGCGCGTGCGCAGGAACGCGGCCGCCTCCTCCTGCCGGTTGAAGAGATCGGTCTCGTACCGGTTGAGCGGCTCGTAGAGGAGGGGCTGCCCGTGGCCGGCGGCCCGCGCGCCGAGCTCGTCGAGCGCCGCCGCGAGATGGTCGAGGGCCGCCTCGCGGTCCACACCCTCGCCGGTGCGGCCCTGCATCGAGCCGAGAATCGCCGGCGCACCGAGACGGCCGGCGGCGTCGATGACCTCCGCGATGAAGGCACGGGCCCGCGCCCGGATGCCCGCGTCGGCGTGGCAGAGGTGCAGACCGTGCCTGATCCACCCCGCGCCGGTGCCCACCGCCGCGAGGCCGAGGCCGAGATCACCGAGGAGGTCCCGGAGGAACGCCCCGGGAAACGCCTCGGCGCCCCCGCCGGCCGGGAAGATCTCGACCGCATCGAAGCCGAGGTCCGCGGCGAGCCGGCAGCAGGCCTCCAGCCCGCGCTCGAGCGCGGAGATCGGCCCGGTCAGGCCCGGCGGCTCGCCTGCCGCGAACTCCCCGGCGTGGAAGACGAACGGGCCGCGACGCGCCTCGGGCACCAGGCAGATCGTGACGGCCGAGCGCATCGCTTCACCCGAGGAAAAGCGGACGCAGGTGCCGCTCGAGGATGTTGTCGGTGACCTGTCGGGCGACGATGGCCCGGTTGGTCGCGAGCAGGTCGGTGTAGCGACGGCCCTCTTTGGCCGCGAGCTTGAAGGCCACGTGGAGCAATTGGCGCACGTGCGGGTTGAAGTCGGGACAGGCGGGCACGTGGCGGATCGCCGCCGCCAGCCGCGGTCCGTCCCACGTGTTCACCTCGGCCGCGGTCGGCAGCCGTGACCGGTCGATGTCGATCACCGCGGCATAGGGCCCGCACAGCTCGTCGACGTGATCGAGCGCGGTCGCGTAGATCTCGCGGGCCAGGTCGAGGCCGTCGCCCCCCGCCTCCGCGAGGCCGATGAGCTCCTCGAGCCAGGTCGTGCCGGCCGTCTTCAGATGCACGCCGGCCCCGGTGCGCTCGAGCGTGCGACGGATGACGGGGTAGAGCGAGAACTTGTCGCTCCCGGAGTGCACCGAGAGCTTCGCGCCCGCGGGAAGCCCGTACCGCCTCGCCGCATGGCCGAGCACGGCGACGTCGTCGGAGAACTCCCGCTCGAACGCTGCCAGATCCCCCACGTAGTCCACCCCCTTGTTGAACCGTCCGGTGAACTTCGGCGCGATCGTCGCGAGCGGCACGCCCTCGTCGGCGAGGAGGGCGAGGATGACGAGCAGGTCCGGCGGCGTCTGCGGCGCGTCGGTCTCGTCCATGCTCACCTCGATCACCGCGTCCGACCCGCGGCGCGCGTGGATGTGGCGGAAGATCCGCCCCGCCTCGCGGCAGGCCGAGAGGTAGGTGCGGGTGATCGCCGCGAGCCGGTCCGGCGTGAGGACGAGCGGCGCGTCGATCCCGTCCACGGGCACGGCCGTTGCCAGCTCCGGGTGGCGGGCCGCGAAGGCGGCGATGTCGGCATCGGCAGGGGGCGTGCCGATCGCATCGGCCACGTCGATCGTGAAAAAGTCACTCGACTCGAGGTAGCGGTCCACCGTGTCGAGCCGGATGTGGTCGGCGTCGACGAACCAGGGATGCGGCCAGCCGCGCGCGGCCACCGCCGCGGCCGCGGCCGCCCGCACGCTCGCCGGCTCACTGCCGATGAAGGCGTGCTCGCGGTTCGACTTGTTCCACACCGGCGCGACGACGACGCCCTCGGCCGCGAGCCGCTCGAAGGCGGCCAGCTGCGCCTCCGCCTCGTGGGCGAAGCGGTCACCGACACCGAACGACAAACGCGGCAGCTCGGGCATGGGCGGCAGTGTACCGGCTCGCCGCACGCGGTCACGGGCGGGGGGCCGTCAGCCGATGATCGCGTCGATCGGCGTGCCGTGGTCGATCGCCAGCCGCTTGCGGCCCGGCACCTCGAGCCGCCGGGAGTCGAGCCCGAGCAGGCGGAGGATCGTGGCGTGGACGTCGGTCACGTAGTGCCGATCCTCCACGGCATGGAAGCCGAGTGCGTCGGTCGCGCCGTGGGCGACGCCCCCCCGGATCCCCCCGCCGGCCAGCCACACCGAGAACGCGAAGGGATGGTGGTCGCGGCCGTCGGAACCCTGCGAGCCGGGCGTCCGGCCGAACTCGGTCGCGAAGACGACGATCGTCTCGTCGAGCAGGCCGCGCCGGTCGAGATCCGTGAGCAGCCCGCCGATCGGCTGATCGACCGCGAGCGCGTTCCTCTCGTGATTGGCCTTGAGACCGCCGTGGGCATCCCATGCGCCCGCACCGCCGCCGCCGTGCTGGATCTGGATGAACCTCACGCCGCGCTCGACGAGCCGGCGGCTGGCGAGCAGCTGCGCCGCGAACGCCCTGCAGTGCGGCAGGTCGAGGCCGTAGAGCCGCTTCGTCTCCTCCGTCTCGCCCGAGAAATCCATCACCTCGGGCACGCTGCGTTGCATCCGGAAGGCCAGCTCGTAGGAGGCGATGCGCGCCGCCGTCGCCGGGTCGTTCGGATATTCCACGGCGGTGAGTCCGTTCAAACGCTCCACGAGGTCGAAGCCGATCTCCTGCGCCTCGCGCGACATGGCCCGCTCCGGGCGCCCGAAGTCGAGCGGGTTGGCCGGATCGATCCGCAGGGGCACCGCGTCGTGCGCCGGCCCGAGGTAGTCGCCGTCCTTCCGGTTCCAGTATTCGCGCGTGCCCATCGAGATGAACTGCGGCAGGTCGTCGTTGAGCGAGCCGAGGCCGTAGTGCACCCAGCCCCCGAGCGTCGGCTGGGGCGGATCGAGCATGTGGCGGCCGGTGTGAAACTGCGTCTGGGCGCCGTGGTTCGAGTCGGTCGTCCACATCGAGCGGACGACGGCGATCCGATCGATGTTCCGCGCGGTGTGGGGAAACCAGTCGCTCACCTCGATGCCGCTCTGCCCGTGCTTCCGGAACCCCACCTGGAGCGGAAAAAGGACGTTCCGCTGCTGGCCGTTGGCGTCGGGGACGGGAGCCCGCTCCTTCGCGAGCTTCTCGGGGCTCTGCACGTCGGCATATGGCGTCTGCGCGATCGCCGTGCCGGCGTACTTCGTGATCTCCGGCTTCGGGTCGAAGCTCTCCATGTGGCTCACGCCGCCGTTCATGAAGAGCCAGATGACGCTTCTGGCCTTGGGAGGTGCGTGCGGCCTGCCGTCGGGCGGCGTCCAGACGGCCGGACTCCCCGCACCCTCGCGGTGCAGGAGCGCACCGAGCGCGAGGCCGGTGAACCCGAGGCCGAGGTCGGCGAGACACGCGCGTCGATGCGGCATCGGCATGGTTCGGTCTCCCGGCATCACCGGAGCGTCACGAAGTCGTTGTGGTTGAGCAGCGCCCACACGAGGAGCACCCGCGTCGGGTCGGCGGCTCCCGCCGCCGGCTTCGCCACCGCCCGCCATCTGCCGAGCGTGGCCTCACAGGCGGCCCGCTCGTCAGCCGACGGATCGCGCTGCAGGATCGTCTCGAAGGCCCGCTCGAGGAACGCCGTGTCGTCACCCGCCGCGACCGCGAGCCGCGCGGCGATCCCGGCCGCCGCATCATGCACGATCGCGGCGTTGGCCAGCGCGAGCGCCTGCTGCGGCACGATGCTCCGCTCGCGCTCGTAGCACTCCTTCGCGGCGGCATCGTCGAACGTCGTCAGGAACAGGTTGCGGCTGATGTCGGAATGCCAGAAGTACAGGCTCCGCCGACGGGAGGTCGCCTGCGCGGACTCCCGCACCGGCGGACCGCCCATCGTGAGGTCGAGCATGCCGGCAAGGGCGAGAACACCGTCGCGGACGACCTGTGCCTCGAGCCGGATCGGCTCCCGCCGCCACACGAGCCGGTTGTCGGGGTCGATCGCGAGCGCGGCATCGGCGCCCGCGGTCGACGACCCCATCCGGTAGGCGGCCGACGTGCAGATGAGACGGTGGAGGTGCTTCATGCTCCACCCCGCGCCGCCCCGCGACCCCTCCGGCCGCGGCCCGTCCACCAGTTCGCTCGCGAGCCAGTCGACGAGTTCGGGGTGCGCGGGGGCCTCCCCCTTCCGTCCAAACTCGAAGACGGTCGACACGAGCGGCCTGCCCATGTGCCGCATCCAGAGATGGTTGGCGGCGACGCGGGCGGTGAGCGGATTCTGCGGGTCGGTGATCCAGCGGGCCAGGGCCGTGCGACGGCCGGTGCTCGTCGTGGGGAAGGGCACGGCGGGGTCGTCGGCCGTCGACGTCCTGAACCGCGTGGCCGTCCATCGCGCTCCGGCGAGCGGCATGAACGTCCCTTCGGCCGCATCGACGGCCTGCACCGCCTTCTCGAGCGATTCACGAGCCGCGGCCAGTGCCTTCTCGGCCTCGCCCTTCTTCTCCGGGGCGGCTGTGGCGACCGTGTCCTCCACCTCGGCCACCTTCCGCCGGGCGCGGGCGACGGCGAGTTGCCGTTCGGCACGGACGGCCGCCGTCGCCGCCTCCTTGCGGCGCTCGAGCGCGTCGTCGGCACCGCCGGCGGCGGCCGCCTCCCAGGCGGTGCGCGTCGCCGCGGCGCGACATACGACACTCTCGAGCGCGGCCTGCTCCACTGCGAGGCCGGCCCGGGCGACGGCGAGCTGTCGCTCAGCCGTGGCCACGAGTGCCCGGGCGGCGTCGATCGACGGCACGGCCGGCGCCGAGACAGCCTCGCGCTCGGCCGTGGCGAGCGTCGTCCTCGCGGCAGACGCCTTCTCGACGGCCTTCGTCACCGCGGACGCGGCCGACTCGAAGGCGCGGCGGGCCGTCGCCACGTGCGCCTCGAGGACCCACGGCCGGCGCTCGGGCTCGAACGCGGTCGGCGGCAGCGAGACGGGACGCACCTCGATCCCGCGAAACGCGAGCACCTCGGGCACGCCCGGCTCGAACGACCGTGACGTGTCGGGCTTCGTGTCCTCGCCACGGACGAACAGATGGGTGGGGCGATCGAGGTGACCGTCGAAGACCCGCGGGATGCCGTCCCTCTCGAGATCACCCTCGCCCGGCACCACGTCCACGCGGGTCTCGATCGGCTCGAAAAACGCCCGGAACCGGTAGTAGTCCTCCTGCCGGATCGGATCGTACTTGTGGGCGTGGCACTTCGCGCAGTTCAGCGTCAGGCCGAGCAGACCCTTGCCGACGTGCTCCACCGTCTCGTCGAGCCAGGGCGTGCGGTTGAAGAGGAACCAGTTGCGGGCGAGGAAGCCGGTGGCCCGCAGCCTGGCCGGATCGTCCGGATGGAGTTCGTCGGCCGCGAGCATCTGCCGCAGCATCTCATCGTAGCCGACGTCGGCATTGAGCGACTCCACGATCCAGTCACGGAAGTGCCACATGTGCTTCGCGCTGTTGCGATGCTGGTCGCCCAGGCCCCACCAGTCGGCATACCGCCAGACATCCATCCAGTGCCGCGCCCACCGCTCGCCGTGCCGTGGGTCGGCGAGCAGTCTCTCGACGAGCCGTTCGTACCAGTCGGGGGAGGCGTCGGCCTCGATCGCGGCCATGTCCTCCGGCTGCGGCGGCAGTCCGACGAGATCGACGAAGAGCCGGCGGACGAGCACGTGCCGCGGGGCCTCCGGCTGCGGCGTGATACCCGCCAGGTCGTGGGCCCGCGCGAGAAACGCGTCGATCGGATTCCGCACCCACGCGGCATCCTGCACCTGCGGCACTGCCGGGCGCGTCCGTGGCCGGAACGCCCAGTGCTCGCGGGGATCCGCCTCGGGCCGCTCGTCGGCCGGTGCGGGACATCCGGCTGCGATCCAGCCCGCGAGCGCCGCCACCTGCTCCGCGGAGAGCGGCTCCGCCTCGCCATCGGGCGGCATCCTCGTCGCGGCATCCGGGTCGGCGACGCGGGCGACGATCATGCTCGACGCAGGGTCGTTCCGCACCGCAGCCGGCCCCGACTCGCCTCCCGCAAGCAGGAGCGCCGCGGTGTCGAGCCGCAGACCGGCCTCCTGCCGCAGGGCGCCGTGGCATGAGACACAGCGTTCCGCGAGGAGCGGACGAATCGTCTCGACGTAGGCCGACTCGCTGACGGCCGGCGCCGAGTCGGTCTCGACCGCCCACGCCCGGCCCGCGACCACGAGAAGCACGATCGGCAGGGCGACGCGCGACACGCCCGGGATCGACGGGTGCGGCATGCGCGGCATCGGTGGCATGGGCGGCATGCTCCCGGAACGCAATCAAGGCACGCAATCAAGGCACGCAATCAAGGCACGCAATCAAAGCGCGCCATCGAGGCACCGGCGTGCCCCGGAGCGAAGACCGGAGGATTGTACATCCCCGCGCAGGCGACTCCCACGCAGCGCCTCGCGCCGCCCGTTTCTTCCCGATGGATGACAGGGAGGCATGGGCCTCCCCGACGCATGACGCCCGCCGGTCGTCTGGGGTCCGTTCAGACGTCCAGATTCTTCACGTCGAGCGCGTGCTTCTCGATGAACTCGCGCCGGGGCTCCACCTGCTCGCCCATGAGCACGCGGAACAGGTCATCGGCCGCGGCGGCGTCGGACATCGTGATGCGCAGGAGCGTGCGGTTCGCAGGATCGAGCGTCGTATCGCGGAGCTCCTCGGCATTCATCTCTCCGAGGCCCTTGAAGCGTGTGATGGAGAGGCCCTTCTCACCGGCCCGGCGCACCGCCGCGAGCAGGCCACGCAGGTCCTCGAGGCCGATCTCGTTGTCGCCGCGTCGCAGCGTGTAGCGCGGTGCCTCGCTGCCGGTCCGGTCCTGCGGCATGAGCGACTCGATCCCGAAGCCCATCGCCTCGAGCTCCTTCAGCCCGGCATTCACGCTGCGGACCTCGTGGAGATCCACCACCACGAGCTGTTCGTCACCCGTGCTGGGAGCGGTGCCCGGCGTCGCGTCACCGGCGGCCCGCGCCTCCTCGATCCGCCCCACCTGCACCTCGCGCCCCGCGGCCTGCTCCTTCCCCTTCACGAACGCCTCGAGCTCGTCGCGACCCGTGAACCAGCGTTCCTCGAGCCCGAAGTAGACGTGGTAGATCGGCAGCTTGCCGGTCGCCGGATCACGGCGCGCGGCGTGTTCCCGCAGGCTGATCCCGCGCCTCTCCAAGGCCACGAGCGCGTCCTCGAGGCCCGCGAGCGTGCGGCAGAGCTTGTGCATCGCCTCGCCGGTGATCTCGCGGCCGTCTCCGGGAAGGAAGACGCCCTCGCCGAGGCCCTGGTCGAGGAGCTGCGTCTTCATCTCCTCCTCGGTCTGCACGTAGTAGACCGACTTCTTCGACCGCACGCGGAAGAGCGGCGGCTGGGCGACGTAGACGTGGCCGGCCGACACCAGCTGGGGCATCTGCCGGTAGAAGAACGTGAGGAGCAGCGTGCGGATGTGGGAGCCGTCGACGTCGGCGTCGGTCATGATCACGACCTTGTCGTAGCGACGCTTGCCGAGGTCGGTCTCCTCGCCGAATCCGGAGCCGATCGCGACGATCAGGCTGCTCACCTCCTCGTTGGCGAGCACCTTGGCCGTGCGGCTCTTGTAGGCGTTGATGATCTTGCCGCGGAGCGGCAGGATCGCCTGATACTCACGCAGCCTGCCACCCTCGGCCGAGCCGCCGGCCGAGTCGCCCTCCACGAGGTACAGCTCGCACTTCTCCACCTCCCGACTCGTGCAGTCGCGGAGCTTGCCCGGCAGTCCGCCGCCGGAGAGGGCGTTCTTGCGGTCGCGCAGCTCCTTGCGGGCCTTCTTCGCGGCCTCCCGCGCCTCGGCGGCCAGGATCCCCTTCTCGATGATCGCCTTGGCGCTCCTCGGGTTCTCCTCGAGATACCTGCCGAGGAAGTCGCCCACGGCCGAGTTGATGATCCCCTCGACCTCTCCGTTGCCGAGCTTGGTCTTCGTCTGCCCCTCGAACTGGGGCTCCGGAACCCGCACGCTGATGATCGCCGTCAGGCCCTCGCGGATGTCCTCGCCCGTCGGCACGAGATTGTCGCTGAGCGACTTGTAGAGGTTGCTCTTGCGGCCGTACTGGTTGAGCGTGCGGGTCAGGGCCGCACGAAAGCCGGCGACGTGCGTCCCTCCCTCGGTGGTCGAGATGTTGTTGACGTAGCTGTGGAGGTTTTCCGTGTACTCCTTCGCGTACTGCAGCGCGATGTCCCAGGCGACGCCCTCGTGCGATCCCTGGATCGAGATCACGTCGGCGTGCACGTGCTCGCTCGCCTGGTTGAGCTGCTCGACGAACTGCACGATCCCGCGCTCGAAGAAGTACTCCTCGTCGGTGTCGGTCGCCACGTCCCGAAACCGCACCCGGAGCCCCGAGTTGAGATAGGCCAGTTCCCTGAGCCGCTTCGCGAGCACGTCCCAGGAAAACTTCGTCTGCGGAAAGATCTGCGGGTCGGGCTTGAAGGTCGTCTTGGTGCCCGTCCGCGTGGTGGTGCCCATCGTGCGGACCGGGCCGGTCCGCTCGCCGCGCTGGTACTCCTGCTGCCAGACGTGCCCCTCGCGGCAGACCTCCACCTCGCACCACTCGGAGAGGAAGTTGACCACCGTCACGCCCACGCCGTGCAGGCCGCCGGTCGCCTGATACGCGCCCTTCTGGAACTTGCCGCCGAACTTGAGCACGGTCATCACGCCCTCGAGCGTGGAGACCTCCCGGTCCATCTCCTCGGAGAGCTGCGGGTGGATGTCGACCGGAATCCCCCGGCCGTCGTCCTCGACCGTCACGCTGCCGTCGACATTGACCGTCACGCTCACCTGTTTGGCATATCCGGCCATGCACTCGTCGATCGAGTTGTCCACCACCTCGTACACCAGGTGGTGGAGGCCGCGGGACGTGTTGTCGCCGATGTACATGCCGAACCGCTCGCGCACGTGGTCGCGGTCGGAGAGGTGCTTGAGGTCGGCGGAGGTGTACTGCTGCTGTCGCTCGTCGTCTGCCATCGTCGCTCTCCTCGCTCTGCACTGGTCCCGTGAAGGATGGTCGTGACCACGGCCATGCGGCCGCGCGCCTGAGGACCGGCGTCAGCCGGCCTCGGCTCCCGCGTCGGGCAGGATCCGACAGCGGATGTCGGCGATGCCGGCAGCGGGCAGGATCTGCCGCAGCCGCTCGAGCACCCCCTGCTTGTGGAAGCCGAATTCCTGCACGAGGGCGGAGTGCCGCACGAACACCTCGAGCACGCCGCGCCGCACGAGGCCGGGCTGCGACTGCCCGCGAAACGCCTCGGGACACGCCTGTCTCCAGGCCTCGGCGAGGCCGTCGGCCGCCCGCTCCTCGGCATAGCCCGACCGCGCGAGCAGGCGGGACATCACCCTGCCGATCGGCAGCGGACCCGATGACGGCGCGGGGCGGGGCGGGAGTCGTGCCATGCACACCTGCTCGAGCATTCAGTCGGCCGCCAGCGGCATGATGACGTAGCCGTAGCCGTCCTCGGTGCGACAGACGCAGGCGCTCTGCGAGTCGGTGAGCTCCACCGTCACGGCCGTGCCGCCGTCGAGCACGCGCAGGAACTCGCTGACGAACCGGGGATCGAGCTTGATGCGCAGGGTCGGTCCGGCATGATCGATCGGCAGCTCGATCCGGCTCTCGCCACTCTCCGCCGACCGGCCCGAGAGGATCAGCTGCCCGGGCTCGAACGTGAAGTCGACTCCCTTCGACTGCTCACTCGTGACGATCGCCGCCTGCCGCACGGCACCGAGGAACGGACCGGCGACCAGGCCGATGCGGGTCGCCTCGGGCCGCTCCGGAAACACGTCGCGCCACCGCGGAAAGCGCCCCTCCACGAGCCGCGCCGAGATCGTGGTCGGACCCGACGCGACGAGGATCTCGCTCTGCCGCACCGCGACCCGCACCGGCACGTCCGCCGCACCGAGGCAGCGTTCGACGAGCTGCATCGCCTTGGCCGGCACGATCGGCTGGGAATCCGCCGTCGGACCAGCGGCGCCCTGCGTCACCGCCGGCCCCTCCATCTTCGCCAGCCGACGGCCGTCGGTGCCGACCGCGATGACGCCCGCCGCACCGAGCTCCACGAGCACGCCGCCGAGCGCGTAGCGGCTCGACTCGCTGTCCGTCGCGAACACCGTGCGTCGCACGAGCTCGCGCACGAGCGGTGCCGCCATCTCGTAGCAGGGCGCTCCGGGAAACGCCGACACCGACGGGAACTCGAGCGGGTCTTCGGCGGGCAGCCGAAAGGAACTGCGCGGAGCCTTGACGACGGCCGCACTGCCGTCGGAGTGGATGTCGAACACCGTCCCCGCCGCGCTCTCGCGGAGGATCGCCGTGAGCCGCCCACTGGGCAGGAGCACCGCGCCCGGCGCGGACACCTCGACGCCCTCCACCTCGATCCGGATGCCCACCTCGAGATCGGTGGCGGACAGCACCACGCCCTCGCGGGTCGCCTCGAGCTTCACGTTCGTGAGGACGGGCTTGGGAGATCGTGCCGGCACGACCGCCGATGCGGACTGCAGCGCCGCCAGCAGGGGCTCTCTCGGGCACCGAACGTTCATGGACGCGTCGTCACTCCCGGGCGGATCACGGCGGGCCGCCGTCACGGGCGGGGCGATCGCCGAATCCCTGATCATACCCGAAAGATGGGGGCGATTGAATGCCCCGGCAGCTCGTGCATCCTGGCCGACGCTCCGCCCTTTCTGATCCGATTCATGAATTGAAAAGAAAGGGGTAGCAGGATGCGGACAGGAACATGAAGAACAGGAGGACCCACCCCGCGATGACAGGTCACGGCCACGGCACGGGCATGGCGGTCGAACGGAGACGTCGTGCCGCCCCGATTTTTCCGTGGTGCTGCGCGGCCGTCGAAGCCACCCGGCCCGGAGACGCGGTGGTGGAAATCCTGACGGTCTCGTGTCGTGGTCGTGATCGGCCCGTGTGTGTCCTCCTGCCGCTCGGTCGCCGGTGTGCCGCAACGGATGTCGCGATGCGCGTCGGGCGCTTGCCTGTCACGCGGTCGATCCGCGGCGGGGCGCGCGTCGGGTGGAATGTCGTCTCGTCCGACGCGGCGTTCCTGTGCCAGAACCGACAGTCTGCCGACACCGAGTGTCACTGGAATCCGGGGCGGCGGCGAGTGAACGGGAAAGGTGCGAGAGGTCGGCGGCGAATGCCGGATCCCGCGAGAGTCTCCTCTCGATGACGCGCACGCCGTGGAGCACCGTCGTGTGGTCGCGGCCACCGCAGGCATGGCCGATCGCGTAGAGGCTCTGGCCGGTGAGGTGCCGCGCGAGGTACATCGCGATGCTCCGCGCCTCGGCGACCGCGCGGCACCGTGACGGACCGACGAGATCCCCGGTCGTGAGATCGTGGTGGCGGGCGACGGCGGTGAGCAGGCGGCGCAGGGAGAGAGCCGGGCCCGCGGGTGCCGTGCCGGGCGCGCACACGGGCGTCGGCACGTGCACGACCAGACCGCCGCACAGCCGCGACGTCAGCGCGGGTTCGAGGTCGCTCAGCATCGGGTGCGTCACGAGCGTCAGGCAGAAGGCCGTGCCGGAATCGACGGCGGCGTCGAAGAGCTGGATGAACGCGTGCTGGAACCCCGGCGGTCCGATCCGGTCGATCCCCTCGATGAGGCAGCGCGGTGATGCCGCAAGACGGCTGTGAAGGGCGCCGAGGCGGTCGGAGCGGAGTGCGACCCCGATCGCCCGTCCGAGCTCCGGGCCGGTCCAATGCGTCAGCGACGCACCGGCCGCGTCAGGCTCCCCGACGGTCGCGTCCGGGATCAGGCGTCGGACGACATCCGGCCGTGACGCGACGATGACGAGCGGATCGAGCCGACCGGGCGGGTCGCTGCACCCCTCCCCAGCGAACCGTCGCAGCGCGAAATCGACGAGCGTTTCCGCGGTCGGTCGCTCCACGCTGGCGAGGCGTCGTGGTGCGGGGAGGGCGTCGTGCGGGGCACGGACCGATCGGGATGCGGACGCGGCCATGGGCACACCACCCCTGCCGACTCCGGCGTCCCTGCCGCGGATCTGCGAACCGGCGGAGGATAGCCGCGTCGGCCGGCGTCGGAAAGGGTCGTGTGTCCTCGTCGCACGGTGACCCTTTCGTCGCGTGGCGGCGTCAGGTCGCGCCGTGGGCGCGGGCGCAGCGGCGCAGCACGTCCGCGAGGCGGCTGCCGACCTGTTCGACGTCGGGCGGTCGCGTGTCGCGCCCGAGGCTGAACCGCACCGCCGAGCGTGTGACCGCTTCCTCCAGGCCCGCCGCCACGAGCGCGGGCGATGGCTCGCTCGAACCACTCGCGCAGGCGGTGCCGGTCGCCAGGCACACGCCCGCGAGGTCGGCCGCGATGACGAGCGTCTGGCGATCGACGCCCGGAAAGGCGATCGTCGTGATGTGTGCCACGCGTCGCGCGGTCTCCGAGAGGATCACGGCCCGCAGGCCTGACGCGGCCGCGGCCGCGTGGATCACCCTCTCGAGCCGCGCGCGGAGGTCCGTGATCCGGGCCGTTTCCGCCGCGCGTTCCGCCACCGCCAATTCGAGCGCCCGGGCGAACCCCACCGCGAGCACCACCGCCTCGGTTCCACCCCGGAGGCCCTCCTCCTGCGGTCCCGACACCACCGGCTCGAGGCCGCTGCCTCGGCGCACGAGCAGGCCGCCGATGCCCCGCGGACCGCCGAACTTGTGCGGCGCAAGCGCGAGCGTCGCGGCGGGCAGCCGGGACAGGTCGACGGGCAGGTAGGCGATCGCCTGCGTCGCATCCACGTGCACGGCGAGCCCGGGCGTGCGGGCGACGAGATGGGCGACGGCCGCCGTGTCCTCCACCGCGCCCGTCTGGCCGCATGCGAGCGTCGTCGAAAGGATGCGGCGGCCGCCCGTCGCGTCGGGCAGGAGGTCTGCAAGATCGGCGGGCAGGGCGAGCGTGGCGTCGGTTCGCAGGGGTATCCGGACCGCCGACCACCCGCCGCGCCGCGCGAGCATGTCCGTGGCCGCCCGGATGCTGCCGTGGTCGCGGGCCGAGGAGAGGATCGTGCCGCCCCCACTCCCCGCGAGGCCGACGATGCCGAGGACGTTGGCCTCCGTCGCCCCACCGGTGAAGACGAGTCGGTCACGCGTCCCGCCGACCGCCCGGGCCCCGAGCAGCGCGAGGATCCGGTCGCGACAATCCTCGAGCACGCGTCTCGCGTCGCGTCCGGCCGCGTGCAGGCTCGACGGGTTCGCGAAGGCCCGGACGGCCGCCTCGCGCATGGCCTCATCGACCTCGGGCCGCATGCGGGTCGCCGCGGCGTGGTCGAGATAGATCACGGCGGAGGGGTCGGCTGCCATGGGGGCATCATGGCTCACGCCCCCGTGGTGGATGCGAGGAACCGTTCGATGCGATCGAGACCGGTGGCGAGCCGTTCCTCGGAGGCCGCGAAGGACATCCGCACATGGCCCTCGGCGCCGAAGGCGCTGCCCGCCACGGTCGCGACCTGCTCACGATCGAGCAGGGCCGCGCACCACTCGAGGCTCGTGCCGATGCCATGCCGGCGCGACCGCTCGAGCGGCGCACGGATGTCGCAGAAGGCATAGAAGGCGCCGCCGATCGTGGGCACGCGCACGCCCGGCATCCCGGCCAGCCGGCCGACCACGTAGTCGCGTCGGCGCTGGAACTCCCGGCACATGTCGGCCACGCAGGCCTGTGGCCCCTCGAGGGCCGCCAGAGCCGCGTGCTGGCTGACGCTCGAGGGGTTGCTCGTCTCCTGGCTCTGCAGGTTGCCGATCGCGCGGGCGAGCGGCTCGGGGGAGATCGTCCACCCGATCCGCCAGCCCGTCATCGAGTAGGTCTTGCTCACGCCGGCCACGACGACGGTGCGCGCGGCGAGGCCGGGCCGCAGCGTGGGGAACGAGACCGCGCGGCGGCCGTCGAACACGAGCTGGTCGTAGATCTCGTCCGCCACGACCGCGAGATCGGCCTGGATGGCGACGTCGGCGAGGGCACCGAGTTCGTCGGGCGTGTAGACGACGCCCGTCGGGTTGCTCGGGGAACAGAGCAGCAGCATCCGCGTGCGCGGCGTCAGGGCGGACCGGAGGCCGTCGGGCGAGAGCTTGAAATCGTCCTCGATCCCGGTCTCGATGAGCACGGGCCTCGCGCCCGTCAGCTTCACGAGTTCCGCGTAGCTCACCCAGTAGGGCGTGGGCACGACGACCTCGTCGCCGGGATCGAGCAGCGCGGTGAAGACGTTGTGGAGGGCGTGCTTGGCACCATTGGAGACGACGACCTGGGCCGCGGTGGTGGCGAGACCAGAGCGTCGGGCGAAGTCCGCGGCGACGGCCTGCCGCAGCGCCGGAATCCCGGCGGCCGGTGTGTACTTCGTCTTCCCGGCACGGATCGCCGCCTCCGCCGCCTGACAGATGTGGGGCGGCGTGGGGAAGTCGGGCTCGCCGACGGAGAGGTCGACAACGTCGTGTCCGGCAGCGGCCATCTGGGCGGCCTTGGCCGCCATCGCGAGCGTGGCTGAGGGCTCCAGCGCGTGCATGCGACTGGCCAGCCGGAGGCTGTGTGACGACTCCATCGGGGTGTGGTGCGGCTCCTCGGGACGTGGTGAAGCGTGGGACGACTGCTGGAGGCGACGATGATACCGCGCGAATGTCGCACGACCCCCGGCATGGCGTTGCACGACGTCGCGCATCGCGCGCGGTGGCTCCACCGGAGCGCGGCGCGGGCAAAAAGCCCGGATCCGCCGCCGATTTTTTTCGTGACTTCTCTTGACAGTTTTCCACGCCGGCGACCACAACCAAACCATCTCGGCTCGAACAGGGCGCGTTTCGACGTGCACGAGCGGGTCGTGATACCGTCGTCCGGACCTTGGAGGACACCCCGAGGGCCGGGCGTGTGATGCGTGTTCGGGTGTTCGATGGAAGGAGCCACATCGATGGCCAAGAAGAAGAAGAAGGCTGCCAAGAAGGTCGCCAAGAAGAAGACCAAGAAGAAGGGCCACGGCTGAGTCCCTTCGTGAGGAGCCCGTCCGCGGGTTTCTCGCGAAGCCGCGTTCGCGGCGTGCCGCGGACGCGTGAGCCGACCGGTCCTCCGCTCGCGGAGGACCGAGGGCCGACCAGGCAGCCTTCTGTCCCGCGTTCCCGCCGCCGCAAGGGGGAGGAGGACGCGGGGAGGCCACGCGATCAGACGAGAAAGGCCGGCCCGGGCACTTGGGCGCCCGGGCCGGCCTGATTTTTTCGCCGGGCCCTGCGCCGTGGGAGCATGGCGTGCGACAGGGGCAAGCCATCGATGTCAGACGTTCCGCCCGCCTCCGCACCCGGCGCGGCCACGCCCAGCGCCGCGGCCATGGACTGGTTCCTGCTGGCGACCTGCCGGGGGGGCGCGGAGGCAGCCCTCGCCGCCCGGCAGGAGGCGGTCCTTCCGAGCCTGCGCCGCGGCGCGTGGCGGCGCGGGATCGTCACCTTCCGCGTGCCGTCGGGGGAGCCGACCGATGCATTCGAGCACGACCTGATCTTCGCCCGCGCCTGCGTGCGGTCGCTCGGGCAGGTGGGCGGTGACGGCGATGAGGCGCGGGCCGCTGCGACCGCGGCCCTCGCGGGCCCGGCACCGTGGCGGGCGGTGCATGTCTGGCCGCGCGACGGGAAGGTGGAGGCCGACGTCGCGTCGATCGCGCGACGGCTCGGCGACGCGCTCGGTGTGGCGGATGCGGGCGGGGTCGCGCGTCCCGGCGACCTCGTGCTCGACTGCGTGGTCGATTCGGCCGAGCGGTGGTGGATCGGCCGTCATCGGGCCACGGTGCCGCCGACGACGTGGCCCGGCGGCATCGCCCCGTCGGTCCTGCCGGAGGGCACGGTGTCGCGGGCGTGGCTCAAGCTCGACGAGGCGATCGCCGTGTTTTCCCTGCGGCTCGAGCCGGGGCAACGCGCGATCGAACTCGGGGCCGCTCCGGGAGGCGCCTGCCAGCGCCTGCTCGCCGCCGGCCTCGATGTCGTGGGGATCGATCCGGCCGTCGTCGATGCCCGCGTCGCCACGCACCCCCGCTTTCGTCAGTGGCGGATGCGGGCCCGGGACGTGAAGCGACGCGCGTTCCGCGGCTGTGACTGGCTGGTGTGCGACATGAACATCGACCCGACGAGCACGATGGCGGCACTCGAGCGGATCCTGACGACGCCGGGCGTGCGGCCGGTGGGCGTGATCGCGACCCTCAAGCTGCCGGAGTGGTCCCGTGCCGAGGCCCTGCCGGGCTGGCTCGACTCGTTCGCGGCATGGGGCTACACGCCACGGGCGCGGCAGCTCTCGACCGGAGGTCGCGAGGTGTGCGTGGCGGCCCTGCGGCGCCCGCGCCGGCCGGCCGGCCCTGGCGTCACGTCCCGCGCCACACGTCGTCCGCGGCGGTGAGACTGCCGGAGGCGAACCGCCTCAGGCCTGCGGGCGTGTCGAGGACGAGGCTCCCGTCGCTCGCGATCCCGCTGCAGAGGCCCTCGTACCCGACGCCACCGAGATGCAGCGTCACGCGATGGCCGGTGAGGCTGCACCAGGGGCGGTACCGCTCGACGAGTGCGGCCGGGTCGGCGGCGAGCAGGTCGAGGAGTGCGCGGAGTCGCGGCAGGAACGCCGCGAGGACGGAGGTGCGCCCGAGGGGACGGCCGAGGACGTCGGGTATGGTGACCAGCCGCGCGCGCAGCGCGGGGGGCGCGTCGTGCGCGCGGCCGGCGGTGTTGACGCCGATGCCGAAGATCGCGCGGCCGTCGGCCACGGCCTCGACGAGAATGCCGGCGAGCTTCCTGCCGCCGACCTCGATGTCGTTGGGCCAGCGCACGCGTGGGCCGAGCGCGGGCTCGAGCGCGTCGAGTGCCTCGGCCAGTGCGATGCCGCACGCGAGGGACCACGTCGGGGGCGGGCCGCCGGTGCCGGCCCGTTCAACGACGAGGCTCGCGGCCAGGCTGTCGGGCGCGTGCCACCAGCGGGCACCCTGCCGACCGCGGCCGAGCGACTGCCGGTCGGCGACGACGACGGCCGGCAGGCACGCTGACGGCTCCGCCGCGACCCGCCTCGCCTCGTCCATCGTCGAATCGATCTCGGCGCGGTGGATCACCGTCGCATACCCAGCCTGGCGAAGCACCGCAGCATCGATGGGATCGGCACTTGTGGCAGGGTGAGCAGACGGCGCATGCATGGCGACGCGGGTCATCCAGACGTGGGACGTGCCGGGGATCGCCCTGGCGAGGCGGAGGGATGCAGCATTTATACGGCGGGAGGCTGGCCTCCCGCGGCGCTCGGCGTCGCGTCGGGGGCATCCGCCGGCGGGCGGGCCGCCCCCGCACTTGACCGTGGTCGGCCGCGCGCGGTACCCCCCGTCCGGCTCCGCCGATTCCGGCCCGGATGCCGCCGCTCGCCGTCGGTCAGTCCCCGTCGGCGGTCGTCCCGCGGACGCGGCGTGGTCATGTCGGAGTGTGCGCCGATGCGGTGCCTTCTCATCGTCCTGCTCGCGGTCTTCGCGGCCGGCCCGGCGGCCCTCGGCCAGACCGCCGTGCTCCCGCCGCCGGCTGGATCGTCCCTCGATCGCCTCGCGCAGGCCTTCCCACCCGGCACAGGACTCGCGCCTCCACCCGCGGGCTGGGATCCCTACGCGCCGCAGGCCGGTCAGGTCTTCCCGGCCCCGAACGCGGCCTCCCCGTCGATGTGGGCGCCATCCGGGATCAACGGGCAGCCGGGCTATCCGGGCTCATCGACGGCGACGCCGTGGGTGGTGCCGACGCAGGGCACCGGCGGCTCCGCGTCCCTCGTGCCGCCGGGAGCCCCGCCCCAGCCGTCGACCTTCCAGCAGACGTTCGCGCAGACCATGCACGTCTACCAGGGCGTGCGCGGCAGCTGGGCCTACCTGCTCGGCGATGGCGAGGGCACGCGGGTCGCCGTCAACGAGCTCGACACGACCGCGACCTTCGCGCTGCCGTTCTTCCACAACTCGCCCGCCAATCTCAACCATGCGCCGCTCCTGATCACGCCCGGATTCGGACTACAGCTCTGGGACGGTCCGCAGACGACGACGACGATGCGCGCCGACCTGCCCCCCAACACGTACGACGTGTTCGTCGACACGGCGTGGAATCCGCAGTTCACGCCGCTCTTCGGCGCCGAGCTCGGGGTGCGCGTGGGGATCTTCACGAACTGGGACGTGTTCGTGACCGACAGCTGGCGCATCATGGGCCGCGCGATCGGCACGGTCCGGATGACGCCCACGTGGCAGGGCAAGCTCGGCGTCATCTACCTCGACCGCAACCAGGTGAAGATCCTGCCCGCGGTGGGCTTCACGTGGACCCCCAGCGCCGACGCGCGCTACGACATTTTCTTCCCCGCGCCGAAGGCCTCGAAGCGCCTCTGGAACACCGGGAAGCATGACTGGTGGGGCTACGTGGCGGGTGAGTACGGAGGGGGTGCCTGGACGTTTCGCCGCAATTCGAACGGCTTCACCGGCATCTCTCCGTTCGACTACAACGACATCCGCGTGGTGCTCGGCACCGAGTTCGTCCCGCGCTCGCCCACTGGGCTCGCGGGGAACTTCGAGGTGGGCTACGTCTTCTACCGGCAGCTCTATTACGTGAGCGGCCCGCCGCACATCCAGGACCTGCCGAGCACGATCATGTTCCGCTTCGGGCTGTCGTACTGATGGTGGCGCAGCCTGCGAGTGCATGGGGTCGGTCGTGCCGAGGTCATGTCCCCGGACGTTCGCTCCGGCCCTCCGGGCCTTCGTTCACTGCATGTCCGCGGCGCTCCGGCATCCATGCCTCCGCTTGCTTCCATAGCCCGGGGACATGACCTGGGCACGACCGACGTCGACCGCCGCCACCACGACCGAGTGCACAAGGCCATGGATCGTGTCCTGAAACTCGTGAGGCTGCTCGCGGTCGTGGCGATCGTCGCGCTGCGCGGGGTGCATGCCGCGGACGAGGTCGCGCCGCTGCCGCGCGGGGAGCGTGGACCAGGTCGCGACGGGGATGCGGTCGTGCCCCTGCCGCCGATCGATCAGGGATTCTTCGAGCGGATTCGCCTCGCCGCGCTCGGCGATCCACAGGACCTCACCGAGCCGCTCCTGCCGGACGACGTCGCCCCGCCGGGACAGCCGCCTCAGGAGTTCGAGCCCCCTGCCGGCCGCAAGCTGCCGCCCGGTGCGAAGCCGGGTGCGCTGCAGCAGGCGATCGTCACCCTCACCGAACTCCCGCGGCTCGGAGCCGACGGACTCGGGCTCTCGACGATCGATACGAGCGTCACGATCGGGCTGCCCGCCCCGACGGTCGATTCGCCGCTGCTCGTCACGTCGGGCTTCGGCACGACGTTCGTCGACGAGGTGGCCGGCCCGGGCGATCCGGGGCTGCCCGCGCAGCTGTCCGAGGCGTGGCTGCAGGCCCGCTGGCTCCGCAAGGTGGGCCGGCGACTCGGCGTCGATCTCGCGGTCTCGCCGGGCTGGTACTCCGACCTCGTCGCGGACATCCCGCAGGCACTGCGGATCACGGGCCACGGCTTCGGCGCGTGGGAGGCCCGCGACGACCTCAGGATCGTGGCGGGTGTGATCTACCTCGACCGCTATGACGTCAATCTCCTGCCGGCCGGTGGCGTCCTGTGGACGCCGGGCGAGGATCGGCGGTTCGAGCTGATCTTCCCGCGGCCGCGGCTCGCCTGGCGGGTCGCGGAAACCGCGCACGCCGCGCAGTGGGCCTACGTCGCCGGGGAGTTCGGCGGCAACCAGTGGGCGGTGCGTCGCGACAGCGGCGTCGATGACGTCGTGGTCTACCACGACTACCGGCTGCTCGTGGGCTGGGAACGCCGGCCTGCCGACCTCGGCGCGAGCTGGCGCGTCGAGACCGGCTGGGTCACCGGCCGGCTCGTCGAGTACTACCTCACCGACTCCGGTGCGGTGCGGCCGTCCGACACGTTTCTGGTGCGGGCGGGGCTGTGGTACTGACGCGCCGCCGCGTCAGTCGCACCGCTCGCAGGTGCCCTTGAGGAGCACCTCGTTCACCGAGCGGATGCCGCGGCGCCGACTCCCCGTCACGTCGGCCTTCTTCACGGACCTGCCCGCCGGCCTGGCACCGGGCTTCGGTGTGATCGCGACGTCGACATCGTCGAGGCACGAGACCTCGCCGCACGAGGTGCAGAGAAAGTGCGGATGTTCCGCGACGCCACCGTGTCGCATCTCGAACCGCCAGACGTGGTCGCCGAGCTCGACGCGCGAAAAGATCTTCGCCTCGGTGAGCTCGGTCAGGTTGCGATAGATCGTGGCGCGGTCGAAGCCGCGGTCGGCGAGGGCATCGGCCACCTCGGCGTGGGTCCGCGGACCGCCCACCGCCCTGATGTGCTCGAGCACGGCGACCCGGGCCGGGGTACACCGCAGCCGGGCCTGGCGCAGCAGGCTGCGAGCGGCGTCCGACGGCTGTTTCTTGGGCGCTCCCACGACCCGAGTGTACCACCGCGCGTACGGCGTGCGTCACGCGGTGGCCGCAGGCGGTCAGGTGGCGGCGACCCCGGCCAGCACGTCACACACCGCCGCCATGAAGGCGGGCAGGTCGGCGGGTCGGCGGCTCGAGACAAAGTGCCGGTCGACCACCACGGGCTCGTCTGACCAGATCGCACCGGCATTGATCAGGTCGTCCTTGATTCCCGGGCTGCCGGTGACCCGGACGCCACGATAGACGCCCGCGGATATCGGGATCCATCCGCCATGGCAGATCGCCGCCACGAGCCTGCCCTGCGAGGCGAAGGTGCGCACGACTGCGAGCACCTTGGGGTCGCGCCTCAGCGCGTCGGGCATCCACCCGCCGGGGATGACGATGCCGTGGAAGTCGGCCGCCTCCATGTCGGCCAGGCAGGCGTCGCTCGGGCAGGGATAGCCGTGCTTTC
>Ga0214917_10002092_pt1 | contig 24908 bp, 23 predicted proteins | sample LL_1208_BB_MetaG_FD_177983 | JGI IMG/M metagenome (GOLD analysis project Ga0214917, IMG submission 177983) | Freshwater microbial communities from Lake Lanier, Atlanta, Georgia, United States - LL_1208_BB | ecosystem: Environmental > Aquatic > Freshwater > Lake | place: USA: Georgia | collected...
TCATGGCTTTCACCGTCGCCTGGCCGGCCTTCTTTGAGGTTTTCCATTTTCTCTTCCTCGGCTCTGTGCTCGGCGGATCCATTTACGCCCTCCTCCCCGTGGGCCGTGAAATGGGCTGGCCCAATAGCTCGGCCCTCACCTGGCACTTCTGGTGCACCACGCTGGGCACCGCCACCACCGCCTCCTGCCTTCTACTTGCCGGATCCTTCCAGGGACTGGCTCTCAACGATGCGGGTGTTCCGGTCTCCACCTTGGCCAGTTACCTTCGCCCGTTCCTTTCCGTGGTCATCTTTGCCCAGTCCTTCTGGTTGGTGGGGCAAATTGCCTTCACTTCCGTGCTGATCGCCAGCCTTCTCAAGCTTTTCCCCACGGCCGCTCCGATGGCGGTCTTCCGCAATCCCACCGTGATCCGGCCTGTCAGCGTCGGGCACCTCCACGGGTAAGCCATGAAACCCACCCGTGCCCTCGCCCTCGCCCTTGGCGCCCTGCTCCTCACCTGGGTGGCCCAAGCCGCCGTGGGCTACTGGCAAGTGGGCCGACTCGAACCTGTCCTCAACGAGGAAACCAACCTCACGGTGCCTCCCGTCCCCTCTGGTCTTGCCCACACGGGAGCCCGTGTTTTCGCCGCCCAAGGCTGCTTGGAGTGTCATTCCCTTTCCGTTCGCGGCCCCAAGGATTCTGCCGACCTGACTCGCGGCTGGGGTCAGCGCCGTTCCGTGGCCCGTGACTACCTTTTCCGCGATCCAGCCATGCTCGGAACCGCTCGCATTGGCCCTGATCTTTCCAACATCGGCGCACGGATGCCGGAGGGTGAAAAATTGATGCAGCACCTCTACGACCCGCGCCTTCTTAAAAAAACCTCCACCTGCCCCACCCATCCCTGGCTTTTCGTGAAAATGGCGGCCGGGCCGAGGGCCGAACCGGATGCACTCAAAGTTTCGCCTGACGGCTGGCACCAGCTGATCCCTTCGTATCAGGCCAAGGCTCTCGTCGCCTACCTACAGTCCCTCAACGCCAACTACGCCCTGCCGGAGGCGCCCCTCAAATGAACCCGCACGACTCTTCCCAACTCCCCCAGGCTCCGGCCGAGCGCCATGCGCCCATCCCAGGTTGGCTCACCGGCGCCGGTCTGCTCCTCGCCTTCTGGGCGGGAGCGTATCTGTTCCTCTATAGCGGCGGGTTCCGCGGGGACGTCTACGATCCCGGCTTGATCACCTGGGGCCCGGTGAGCACGGGACCGGTGGCACCACCCGATCCCAAGGTCATCGGCAAGCGCCTCTACACCGCCAACTGCGCCCAATGCCATCAGGCCTCCGGCTTGGGTCAGGCCGGCGTCTATCCTCCTCTGGCCGCCTCGGAATGGGTGTCCGGCTCCAAGCACCGCCTCATTGCCATCCTCCATCACGGCATCGCGGGTCCGATTACCGTAAAGGGCAACCTTTACAACAACAACATGCCGGCTTGGGGCGACGGCGCACCCGTCCCGCTCAAGGATGAACAGATCTCTGCCATCCTTACCTACATCCGCAGTGAGTGGGGGAATAACGCCGACGCGGTTACCACGGAGGAAGTCGCCCTCATTCGCGGAACCACCAAGGACCGCAAGCAGCCATGGTCTGAAAAGGAACTTCTCGCCCTCCCGTCCGATTTACCGCCCACCCCGACAAAGTAGCCTTTCCCCTCCAAAGGGCGGCCAGTCCCTTGGTCCCCTCCGTGAGATTGAATCATTCAACGTAGCTGCGAAAAGACAGAGCCCCGCCACTCCAACCCCCATCCCAATCGAAATCTGGACACCTACTGCCCTGGCTTCACCAATCTCTGAAATTCAACCTCCCCCTGAATCTGTTGAAACATGGGTTCCGTGGAGATTTTTTCCCGCATCGGCAAACCCCCGAGTTTCACGGCCTCCTCCAGTAACTTGTAAAATTCGGGTCGATTTCCGGTCAGCATGACAAATTTGGCGAGGCCGAATTTTACCTCGGGATCCTGTGGGGTGACCCTCTCCAGGCGTCTGCCGAATTCAAGCGCCTGAGGCACCCGGTTTTGCATGGCAAAATAGTTCACCGCATCCCGCAGGATGTCGGCATTAGTCGGAAAAGTTACCGAAGCCTGACCAATCAGTTGATCAGCCTTGGGGATGTTCCCGTTTTCGAAATATTTGGCGAGCAGCTGCTGGATAAGTCCGGGGTCCTTGGGATTTCCGGTGCGCTGGTTTTCCAGCGCCGTGATTTCAGCCTGAAGTTGGATTTTCCGTTCGCAATTCTTAAGAAGGATCACCAGCAGTCCGTTATTGGGATCATCCTTGACCGCTTTGGCAAGAATATCGCGCAGTTCCGCCGACCTCCCCTGACGAAGCAAGAGATCGGAAAAGTTGTTCAGCGTTTCCGTGTTTCCGGGCCATAATTCCAACGCCTGCCGGTAGGCCTGCTCGGACTCCCTGAACATTTGGCGCCATTTATAAATATTACCCCCGGTGTTGCGAAGCTTGCTGAAGGAGCGCTGGGCATCAATGTCCTTGGCAAATTGGGGCATGGACTTCAACTGGTCGATATAGCTTCGCCAGTACTTCATATCAGCCGCCACCTGCTCAGGGCTCAAAAGAGGGACAGGATCCCGTTTGATCTCATAACAAAGACCGTGTGGGACGGCGTTCGGGTAAGACCATTCCATCGGAAAGCTTTCTTCCACAAAAAACGGCCGCTGGTCCTTGTTCCGCTGCCAGATCCACTCCCCCACCATGGAGTTCAGGATGGTGGGGTCGGTATTGGGATCGGGTGCCGCCGGATTTTTCTGTTTGGCCTCAATAGCCCCTTGGTAGAGCGCCATAATATCCTCCTGCCGGGGTAGGACGAGGAAGGCGGAGGGATAGTGTTTGTCGCGGCCAAGCCAACGGTCGATCCAGCCCCGCGAAGTAGGCCGCTCGGCGGAATAGTGATTGCGGATGTACTGGTTGTAGAAAGCGTCGGCGAGGGCGTTTTGTGTAATGATATAGAGGTCGCGCCGGTCGAAACTCGGATCCCGCTTGTGCTTGGGCTTTTCGAAACTTTCGGAAAGAATCATGTAGGTCGGAACGAACCGACCGGGATCGGTGCCGCCGAAGACGAAGGCATCCTTGGGCAGGTCAGCTAACATGTCCCGGCCATACATCCAGCCAAACCAGTGTTCCCGCTGGCTGCAAAAATCGAGGTTTTGCCGGAAAGACCAGCCGGCCAGCCCAAGCCCCAGCAGGCCCGCCAGCCACGGCAAGGCCGGGATTTTTTGTCCGATTCGTTGCAGGGCTAAACCGGAGCCCAATCCCGCCAGCAACACGAAGAAAGCATGAGAGTAGCCGAGGTAGGGCATCTGCAGAAGCCATGCCGCCTCATCGGCCCCCGCCTTGTCAAAGGCCGGCTGGAGAAAGCCGGCAAGGAGAAACCCGAGAGCCGCCACTTGCAACCAGGCCCGAGCCGGTGCCGGCACCGTCCCGAGGAGCAAAAAGACGGCCACCAGGGCCAAAATGGAGATTGGCGTGAAGTTTTGAATGATCTTGCGCCAGTAGAGCTGGGAAAATTTTCCGAGCGTCTCGCGGAAAGATTCTGGCGCCGGGACGCCGGGTGGCTGGGGTGGCTGCTGGAGTAGCTCGGGGGGTGTTGTTCCCATCACCCTTCCGACGGTCTTAAGCAGTTGGTCCGAAAGCTTTCCTGAATATTGACTGCGGTTGATGGAGTAAAAAAAACCCTCCTTGGTCCGGGTAAACCCCCAATTCATCGGCGGATTCGTGGAGGAGGCCATCGGCATGTACGCGTACGGCGACAAGCCCAGGACTACCCCGGCCAGAACCAGGAGTCCCGTCCTCCAATGTTCCAGTTTTCGCCGGATCAGCAGCCAGAGGGCGAACGCAAGAAAAACGCACCAGAGCAAACGGACAGAGGCGTGCCAGGAGGCCGGTTCCTGTGACAGGTAGCCAAACCCCCAGTAGACCAGGGCGGCCACCCCGGAGAGATACAGAAGTCCCTCGGCTAGAAAATCGCGTCGTTTCAACAACATCACCATCACCGGCAGGACGGAGAGTGAAATCATCAAATGGTGGTTGCTCATGCCAAGGGCAAAAAAGAACGCACTCCAGGCGAGGCCGTTGGTCCAGGCCGGATCCCGGAGCCAGCGGTAGAGGCTGACCACGTAGAGCATCACGCACAGGCTGTGTAGGCCGTAGACCTCGGCGATGACCGCCTGGGACCACATGGAAACACTACAGGCGAGGGCGAGCGACCATCCCACCGACAAAGCCTGTGCCAACCGGTCGCCCACCCCGGCCCAGCGCATGGAGTTGACCAAAATCAGGGCCACCAAACCCGTGGCGATCGCCGTGCAAAATCCGGAGGCAAGGTTGACCTCCCACGCCCCGTTTCCGATCGGGAAAAGCGTGAAGAAATGAGAGAAGATGGTCCAAAGCGGATAGCCTGTGGGATGCGGAACTCCCACATGGACAGCCGCAGTCAAAAATTCGCCGGAATCGAGAAGACCGACATTGGGCTGGGCCGTAAAGAAGTACAGGGCTTGGGAAACCAGCCACGCGATTCCCGCTGGGATCCAATCGATCCGCTCGAAGGGCCAGTTCCAAGGATGGCGGCCGGGCACGTTTTCTTTTCTCACGGGAAGACCCTCCGGAAAGCGAGCTGAAGCACCCGCAGGGCCGCCTCCCACGCGATCTGTAGCGACATCTTCGACTGCCCTTCCCGCCGCTCGGTGAAAATGATCGGTACTTCGTGAAGACGAAAGCCCCCCTGCCAGGCCAGAAAATGGATCTCAATCTGAAAACCGTACCCCTGCGCCGTGAACTTGTCCCAATCCAACCCTTTCAGCACCCGGCGGCGGATTGCCTTGAATCCACTGGTCGGATCGGTCATGGGCAGGCCGGTCAGGAGCCGGGCGTACCAACCTCCAAAACTGCTCACCCAGAGGCGAGACTGCGGCCAGTTCAGTACCCGCACTCCGTTAACATACCGGGATCCCACCGCCATATCCGCCCCATCGTTCAGTGCCTGGATCAATTTCGGCACATCCGCAGGATCGTGAGACAGGTCGGCATCCATTTCCACCACCGCATCGTAGTCCCGCTCCAGGGCCCATTGGAACCCCTCCTTGTAGGCAGAACCCAACCCTGCCTTCTCCGGCCGCTCCAAGAGATGGATCTTTTTCCCAAAACTTGGCGCCTGCTTCACCTTGGCAGCTGTGCCGTCGGGTGAATTGTCATCCACCACGAGAATTTCCGCCCCGGGTACCTTCGCCTGTATTTCTCCCAAAATACGCAGGATGGATTCCCCTTCATTGTAAGTGGGCAGGATAACCAGACATGTTTCGATTCGCTCCGGGGGGGCTGACCGGGAAATGGCCTCGCCCCCACGTTCGTCTGCGGAAGCTTCCAGCGGTTTCTCCAAAAGCTTATGCATGGAGGGCGTCGGCCGAGGCCAAGGGAAGAGCGAGGGTTTCTTCGCAGAAATTCTCTGCGGCAGGAAACTTCTCCCGCCGAGTTGCCGGAAAACACTCCTGCTGGTGCATGGCCCGGGGGTAGTAGATCTCCGTCTGGATCCCCTGCTGGGAGAGTCGGTTCTTCCATTCATCCCGCTTGCCCCGGCCCGTGATTCTTACCACAAACTGGTTCCAGGTGTGTTCCCCGGCCCCGCCTTGGCAGGCAAAAGGCAGGAGAAGCGTCCCCGGGGGATGTCCCAAAGGTTTTTTCTCCTCCCCTTCACAGACACAACTCTCGGCCGGGAAGACGGCTTTCCAGATATCCCTGAGGCGTTGGACAAGTTTGCGTGCTTGGGCCTGACGGTTCTCTAGCGCCTTGGAAAGATGCCCCAGTTTCACCCGGAGAAAGGCAGCCTGCAGTTCATGCATCCGGAAGTTTCCTCCGATCATTTCATGGAAATATTTCACCTTGGCACCGTGAACGCGGAGTTTGCGGAGCCTTTCGGCCAAGTCCGAATCTTTCGTCGTCACCAGGCCGCCCTCCCCAAGGGTTCCCAGATTTTTCGTCGGAAAAAAGGAGAAGCAGCCCAGGGTTCCCATGGTTCCGGCCATTCTCCCCTTGTCTTTGGCCCCCAAGGCCTGTGCCGCATCCTCAATCACGGGAATGTTTCTTTTTTGGGCCGCGGCCAAAATCGGATCCATATCGGCACACTGCCCGAACAGGTGAACCGCAATGATAGCCTTGGTTTTTGGCCCAATTTTGGCTGCAACTTGATCCGCCCGCAGGTTGTAACAGCACTCCGCGCTGTCCACGAAGACCGGCACAGCCCCCAACCGTGCGACCGCCCCGGCGGTCGCAAAAAAAGTGTAAGTGGGACAGATGACCTCGTCTCCCGGGCCGACCCCCACCGCTTGCAGGGCCAGCAGAAGGGCATCGGATCCATTCGAGACGGCCACGACGTGGGGAATTCCGATCCAAACGGCGATTTCTTTTTCAAAAGCTTCCACCTCCGGTCCCAGCACAAAACGCCCGCTATCCAACACCCTTTCAAAGGCCGTCACCAATTCCGCCCGGTAGGGCTTATGCTCCGCCACTAGGTCGAGCATCGGCACTTTCATAAACTGTTTATATTACAAGTTTTCTGTAGTATGTTCGACTATTAAATTTGGGATTTCTTCAGCCCTCCTTTTCAAAAAAAAGCCGAGTTTGATGACCGGTTTGTTGCGGGCTTTTCACCTGTTGAGCTTTTATCCTGCCGGGATTGATACGTGGGTAAGACCTCGGCATTTTATCGAGATGCTTGTGGTAGCTGGTAACTTTAACTTCCAAGAAGATTAATTTTTTGAAATCAATTCAAATGAGACCGTTTCTTGTTTGGGGCCGACACGGATTATTAGCCCAGGCCATCCAACGAACCTGGGCTCGCGATAGATCGGTTTTGTTTTGGGGAAGAGCCGATCTGCCCGCGACCAGGGAACAGCAGCGCAGGAAGATTTGCGACTTTGCCCCATCCGCCATTGTCAATGCCTCTGGCTACACGAATTTAAAGCAAACCGAGGCCGCACCCCACTTGGCTCGGGAACTTCACGTCGAGACACCCGCTTTTTTGGCTGCCATCAGCCGGAATCTGGCAATTCCCTTCGTCACCGTGAGCTCCGACTACGTCTTCTCGGGATATGGGCGAAGCGCATGGAGTGAAATGGATCCGACGGAGCCGGTCAACGCGTACGGTCGGAGTAAGCTTGAGGGGGAACGTGCAGTTATGGCGTCCAACCCGAAAACAATAATTATCCGCACGGCGGGCCTGTTCGGTCCGGCTCCGGCCGGGAGCAAGGTTTCCTTTCCCGAAAGAATTCTACAACAGGTGCGGGCGGGGCGAGTTCCCGAGGTTCGTTCGGATCTGACTACCTCCATTTGCCATGTGGATGATCTGGCCGTGGACATACAGGGGATTTTAATGAGTTCCTCGCGTGGAATCTTCCATGTAGCACATGCCGGTGGCGCCACCTGGCTACAGATCGCCGAACACGCACTGGAGTCCGCTGGAATTTCTTCCCGGATCCAACCAAACCAGACTCCTGACTTCCCCCGACCCAGGTGTTCAACCTTAACCACCCACCGGCCAGAAGTTTTACATGGCCAGGCGATACGAAGATCTTGGCAGGAGGCGCTGGGGGAGTTTATGAGAGGCTTGCGCGATGTTTAAAAATGACCACTGCCACACAGTCACGACCTGTCGCGTCTGCGGGCATGACAAGTTTCATCCGTACCTGGATCTTGGGCAGATCCCCTTGGTCAATCGATACGTGGATCCAACCGACAACCGTCCGGAACTCCTCTTCCCCCTCCGTATCCAAAAATGCGTCCGGTGTCACCTGAGTATGCTGGATTTGGTGGTGGATCCGAAGGTGCTTTACGACAACTACGCCTACCAGAGTTCTATATCTAAAACATTCCAACAGCACTGCGGACGGCTGGCCGAGGAGGCAGTAAGGCTTTTCCCGGGGCGCTCCCCGCAGGTCTGGGAGATCGCATCGAACGATGGATGTATGGGGCTTGAGTTCCAACGCCGGGGAGCCAAGGTTTTGGGAATCGAGCCGGCGGCCAACCTTGCCGCTCTCGCCCGGAGCCGGGGCGTGGATTCCGTGGCGGAATTCTGGAGTGAAAATGTGGCCCGAGAGCTTCGGCGTGATCACCCCGCCCCGGATCTGATCGTGGCCACCAACGTGTTTGCCCACGTCGACAACCTGCAGGACTTCCTCGCAGGAGTCCGGGCGGTGCTGCCCCAGCATGGACGCTTGATCGTGGAGGTTCCATATCTGGTAAGTTTCATCCAAAAGACGGAATTCGACACGGCCTACCACGAACATCTCTCCTATTTTCTTCTCTACCCCATCCAGGAAGCTGCCCACAGGGCTGGCCTGGAACTCCTCGAGGTGGATTTACTGGATATCCACGGCGGCTCGGTGCGCGTGCACCTCGGCCAAGGCAAGCCGGGACCGAAAGTGAAACAACTTCTACAGGAAGAGGAGCGTCTGGGTTTTTATGGTGAAGAGATTTATGATGGCTTCTCCAAGCATGTGCAGCAGATCCGTGAGGAGTTAGTGTCCTTTTTAACGGGCCTACGGCAACGAGGAAGAACCATCTCTGCCTTTGGAGCATCGGCCAAGGGGAACGTTCTGCTAAACTACTGTCACCTTTCCGTGGAAACGTTCGAATACGTCGTGGACGATACCCTCGCCAAGCAGGGAAAACTCTATCCAGGGCTCCGGCTTCCGATTGTTTCCCGGGATGCGCTCATTCGGTCGCCAACGGACTATATGGTCATTCTTGCGTGGAACTTTTACGACGAAATCAAGACGTCCCTGTCCGGATATTTGGCGGGCGGTGGCCGGCTTGTCTGCCCCCTGCCCACCCTTCGGATTAACTAAGAATAGAAACCGGCCTCTGGTTTTTCCACCCAGGGAAAGCCCCGCACGTCACGGTCCCACTCCATCCTTCCCTCGTCCTTAGGCGAATAGGTCTCGCTGGTGAGATAAAACATCTTCGCCTCACCTGCGCCTTCCACTCGATAGCCGTGGGCCAGTCCGGCGGGAATCCGCAGGGTTCCCTCCGCGCCCTCCTTCCACCAGATCGAGAGAGCCTCAAACGGGCTTTTCGTCTGCAGGAGCACAATCCGGAAGGTCCCCGACACGGGGATAAAAAGATCCTCCTGTTTCCTGTGAAAATGAAACGCCTTGGTCACCCCGGGAAGGGTCTTGGACATGGAGATCTGCCTGGGATTGATACTTCCGGGAAGGTCGTTTCTCCAGATTTCCGCAAACCAACCCCTTGCATCCGGATGAACCTTGAGGGGAGTCCAAACCGCACCGAGCGCGGCGAAGCCTTCTCCTGGTCTGGCCACGACATGCCGATGCGATTTAACTTGGATCATATCCATGAAGAAGAGTTCTACCACTCAGCGCCTCCTTTGTCCCGTCTGCAGAAACCCGAGCCTGACCGGGAGGCTTTCCCCAAAACGTCATTCTTGGAGAAGTTGCCGAGGGTGCAGTTCTTGGGTGTTTGTCGCGAATGATAAGACCGACGCGTATCCGGGTGACTACTATGGCGGCCCAACGGCTAAGTTTTCAGGCTGGGCCCAATACCTGCGAACCCGCTTCCATCGGGATCGGGCCCGACTCGTTTGGGGCAGGATCCGTCGAAAGAACGGAACAGTTTATGACGTGGGTTGCGGGGATGGCCTTTTTTTGGAGGAAACCTCCCACCTTGGATTACGGGTTGCCGGGTTCGAACCCGAATCCGTGCCGAGACGGCAGGCGGAACAACGCCTCGGCACAAAGCTCGACCAGACACTCTTTGCCTCCCTGAAGTCAGAAAAAGCTTCTGCCATAACCTGTTGGCAAGTCATTGAACACCTGAATAACCCTACCCGGTTTCTCGGGCTCTGCCGACAACACTTGGAGGACGGAGGCCTACTCACCCTTTCTACAGTGAATCGCGACTCTGTTCAGGCAAAATGTTTCGGCGGTAACTGGCTTCATTTGGATCCCCCTCGGCATATCTGGATCGGTACCCTGCGAAGTGTGATCCAGCTGGTTAGGGATTCCGGTTTTCGGGTGGAAAAGATTCGCTACAACAGTCTGGAGTTCGGGCCTGTGGGATGGGTCGACAGCCTTTTTAACTTGATCGACACAAAAAGGGACCGATTGCTTGGCTGCCTCAAGCATGGATGCCGGGAGCCGCGGGATTGGATTTTTTATTTTATGTCTGCTGCCTTAGCCCCGGTGGCATTACTTTTGTCCCTGCTTGAAGCCGGACTCAATCATCCGGCTACCTTTGAAATTTACGCCCGCTTGGAAAAGGATCGGGCACGCCGCCAAGGAGGATAACGCAAGGCCGCCCGCATGGTGTGCCAAGCATACCGAAAAAGATTTCCCGTGGCTACTGAGGAGCTTTCAAGCTCATATCGGACAGGGCATGGGACTTCAGCGACCCGAAAACCGCGGGCCACGGCAAAACTCATGATGTCGCTGGCAAAGGCATGGCTACTGTGAAATTCCTCCAGCGGGGCTTGCACCAAAAGCCGACGGGAATAAGCCCTAAGACCACTGTGCCACTCCCCAAAACACGTCCCAAACCAAAGATTTTGCCCAAAGGTCAGAACGCGGTTTCCAAAATAACGGTAGTATGGCATGCCGCCGGACAAGGCTTCTTGCCGGGTGCGGATCCGGTTTCCCTGCATGAGGTCGTACCAACCTCTTTCCACAAAACCAGCCAAAAGGTCGATAATGGAGGGTTCGTATTGATAATCGGCATGCAGTTCGACCGCAACATCGGCTCCGACGGAAATTGCCTGTTTCATCAGAAAACGGAGGTTGCCCCCGTAGTTAAGGTTTTTTTCGTGCCGAAAAACCTGCAAACCCAATTCCTTGGCCACCTGGCTAGTCTGATCCCGGCTAGCATCATCCCCCATCAGTATATTTTCCCGAAGGCTCTCCGGAACAGCCTGCACCGTCTTGGCCAAGGTTTTCTCGGCCTGATAGGCCAGGAGCATGACGACGGTCTTCATTTGGGAGACCACCCTCTTGCCCGAAGCCGGGTCTTCCGACAAGCACGGTGATTGATCCTGGCTCTCCTTCACGGCAACCTTCTTCCATGTCCGCCTCCAGCAACGGCCGCTTCCTTGTTCAAGGGGGAAACCCGATCAAGGGAGAAATCGAGCCACAGGGCAACAAGAACGAAGCCATGCCGCTTATGGCGGCCACCTGCCTGACCGATCAGCCGGTAACCCTGCAGAACGTCCCCCAGATCGACGACGTAAAACTGATGGAAAACATCCTGAACGAACTGGGCCTTGTCTCGACCGAATCCGACGCGGACAAAGCCAGACGGACCGTCACTCTTCAATCCAAGCAGGCTCCAAAAAGCTCGATCCCCTTCGAACTCGGCTCCCGTCTCCGCGGTTCCGTCACCTTGGCAGGTCCCCTGCTCGCCCGCACCGGTTCCGTCACCCTACCCCGACCCGGAGGCGACCGGATCGGACGGCGGCGACTCGATACCCACCTCCAGATCTTCTCCGCCTTGGGAGCGGAAGTCTCCGATACCCGTGACGGCATCCGGATCCAGGCCAAGAAGCTGAGGGGGGCCGATATCCTTCTGGATGAAGCATCGGTCACAGCCACGGAAAACGGCCTTTGCGCCGCCGCCTTGGCGGAAGGAACCACCGTCTTTCATAACGCGGCCAGCGAGCCCCACGTCCAAGCCCTAGCCCATCTCCTCAACGCCATGGGGGCTAAAATCTCAGGCATTGGCACCAACACCCTGACCATCGAAGGGGTAAAATCCCTCAAGGGTACAACCCACCGGATTGGCCCAGATTACTTGGAGGCCGGCTCCTTCCTGGCCCTAGCCGCCGTCACCGGCGGAGAGCTGAGAATCAAAAATGCCGCCCCTCAGCATCTGCGCATGATTTTGCAGACCTTTGCCCGACTCGGCATTGAAACATGGATCGAGGGGCAGGACATCCGGGTCCCCAAAAACCAAAAGCTCGAGGTGGAGAAGGAGTTCGGCGGCGCAGTTCCTCACATTGCCGACGCCCCTTGGCCCGGATTCCCCGCCGACATGACCTCGGTGGCCTTGGTCACGGCGACCCAGTGCAAAGGCACTGTCCTGATTCATGAAAAACTTTTCGAATCCCGCCTCTTCTTTGTCGACGGACTTCTCGAGATGGGCGCGCGGATCATCCTCTGCGATCCCCACCGCGCCGTGGTTCTAGGATCGGACAGGCTCCGTGGCGCCAAATTGGCCAGCCCGGATATCCGTGCCGGCATGGCCCTCCTTATCGCCGCTCTCTGCGCGGAGGGGGAATCGGAAATCCGAAACATCGGCCAAATCGACCGCGGCTTCAGTCGGATCGAGGAGCGGCTTCGCGGTCTGGGCGCCAAGATTGAGAGAAAATAGCCGGCTCTTTAAAAACACCTCTTTTGGCCAAGCTGCCGCACCTGGTCGCCTAGGCCTCGCTTAAACAAGGCCTAAGGACTTCTTTCCTGCTTTTTCTAAAACCGCTTTCCGACGGCGCCTGATGCGCCCCGGAAAGCACCCTGACTTAACCGGCGATCGCCAAGCGGAGAACCCGCCAGGCTGCCTCAAGGGAGATCCCCACGGACATTTTCGATTCACCCTCCCGCCGTTCCGTGAAGACAATTGGGATCTCCCGAACCACATACCCCTGCTTCCAGGCGGCATGGTGAAGCTCAATCTGAAAGGCGTACCCCTCGGCACCAACCCTGCCCCAATCCAAATCGCGCAGAACTTCCGCCCGGATCGCCTTGAAGCCACTCGTGGGGTCGGTTAATGCCAATCCGGTCAGGAAGCGGACATACCAACCGCCAAGCGTGCTGATCAGGATTCTCCGCCTTGGCCAATTCAATACGGAGACTCCCCCAAGATACCGGGATCCCACCGCCAGATGGGCCCCCTGCTCCAAGGCATCCAGCAGTTTGGGGATGTCATCGGGATCGTGGGACAGGTCGGCATCCATTTCCACGGCGGCTCCGTAACCGTGCTTGAGAGCCCACTGGAAACCCTTCCGGTAGGCCGTGCCCAGTCCGGCCTTGCCCTCGCCCTCCAGAAGGTAAACGCGCTTGTTGAATTCCGGGCGGGATTTGACGAGTTCTGCCGTACCATCGGGGGATCCATCATCCACCACCAAAACATCCACTTTGCGGGCAAGCCCCAGTACCCGGTCGAGGACCTTGGAAATCGACTCGCGCTCGTTGTAGGTGGGAACGACCACGACTGTTTTTCCGATTGAAGAGGACTTGGGCTTGATCCCGCTTCCCTTGGGTTGACTCCCTCCTGTCCACCAGTCCTTCCATCCTCGGGGGATGAAAGGCATGGGCATGAGGATGAGCAATCCCACCACACCCGCCCACGAGACTCCGGAGATCCAAACACACAGGTCATACCAACGCGGGGCCTGAAAGATAAACTCCACCGGGCCTTGGGTTCCCGTCAGATTCACCGCCATCAATCCCCCAAAGGCCTTGCGGACCGGCAACGCCACCCCGGATGCGTAGGCATGCCAGTCAGGATGCCAAGCTTCCGTAACGACCAGCCACCCCTCCCTTGCCCCTGCGGGATCAAAAACCATCTTGGAGGGGTTGTTACGCGACTCTCGGTAAGGAACCCTTTGAAAAGGAACTCCGATCGCCTGGGCATAGTCCGGGGTGAGCTGTACCTCGCCCTTGGCAGAGCCCATGCCAGCGAGGAAAGGGTAACTGCGCTCGTTAGGATCCAGTTCGACAGGGACCACATTGATTTTCCCGGCCAAATCCAGGAACCCCGAGGCCAGCCTCTCGGTCCCGGAATCCATGGCCAGGTACTCCCGGGCGAGAAAGGCGGGCGCCAATGAGTCCTTGTTTTCCAGCACCCGGATGTATTCCGAGTCAAAGCCGGTGGGGTACATCTGCGCAAAGGCGTTTTGGAATTCCTGGGGTGTGAACGGATCTTGTTTGTCCAGGAGGACATGCGAAATCCCCGCCACGCGCATATAGGTCTGCATAGTGGGGAGCGAGGCGTTGGCGCCATCCAACAAGGCCCGAACCCCTTTCATCTGGAAGTGACTCCAAGCGGCCTCGCTGTTTAGCCCCCGCCCGGACTGCATAGGAGTGCGGAGATAGAAATACCTGCCCGAAAGCGGGTACACTCGACCCTCGATCGGTGAGGCCCGGAGGTACTCTTGGGATCGGTCAAAATCAGCGAAGGTTTGGGCCGGCAGTCCGGGGGCGAAAAACTTCGCCAAGTAAACCCCGGAATCGACAAGCAGAGCCAGGCCCGCCAGTGCAGCCAGCGGGTAGCGGTACCACCGATTCCCCAATCCTTCCCAGATTTTCTGCAGGGCCAAAGCTCCGGCAACTGCGGCGGCAAAGAATCCAACCTCCCAAAATCCCCACGGGGCCCGGATATCCCGGTAAATGGGCAGTTTTTCCAGCAACACAAAGCCGGGGACAAAAAGGTAAATCAGGATCAACAGGGCGGCCCACGATCGACGGTGAGATCCTTCGGGTAGGATCATGGGGATGAGAACCAAGGGTATCAGGGTCATCAGCCACATTAGAGCGATGAGCCAATCCGGGGCTTGGGCGGAGCCTTGCAAAAACTCGCGGGTCCCGGTGAAGACGGAAAAAGGCCCTTGGGAAAGCCATAGAGCAAGCAAGGCCAGGCCCACAAACAGGCGGAGAAGACTTCCCTCGCGGGTCGCAAGCCAATCCGGATTCCGACGGCACCCCCAAAAGACGGCTCCCACCGCCACCACCGTGACGGCACCCAGGTAAAACTGTCCTCGGTCGGCGAGAAAGTCTCCCCGCATCCCCGCCAGCAACAGGTTGCCTCGATCCAGGACCGAGATGAAATTCTTGATGGAGAAGGATTGTTGCCAAGCTGCGAAATTGTCGAAGGAGAAGGCGGCTACCCACGGAAACTCTCTTTTCAGAGGCAGCAAAAGCAGGGCGGCCATAAGCAAAACACCAACAGCAGCTACTGCACTCCCGCGCAACAAAACATCCCTCCGGTTAGGTTGATCCTGAAACAACCAAAGAAAATAAACAAAAGCGATAGGAAGAAACAAAAAGGCCAGCTTGGTATAGGACAACATCATTCCGGACCACCCCAATGCCAACCACGCTCGTGCCCTCCATGAGTCTTCGTCTCTAACCAATAAAAACGCCCAAAGGATCATGGGGATAAAAGCATACGAAACCGACCCCATGAAATGTTCGAAATTGGCGATTCGGGTAAGAACCTGGGAAGACGTCGCATAAAGAATCCCAGCCACGCAGGCTGTCCCTTCGTGGTGCGTCAACCGACGAACAAGAAGAAAGATTCCCCATGCCCCAAAGGCCACAACAAGAAGCATGACCACCTTGACTCCAGCCGGATCCCCAAAAAAGAAGACACCCAGGGTGCCGAGCAACAAAGGCAGGGAACATATCAGCATCGTAGCCGCCGAGTGACCCATCATATAAGCGTCCGACCACCAGTTGGGCCCGGAAAGGATGCATTGGCGAAAATTCCAAAAGAAACGCGCTACTCCGCCATAATATTCCTCCTGGGACGGAGTGTTGCCGATCCAGCAAGCGCCGCAAACCCCCAGATAAAGAGCTAAAATGCCTATGAGGATTTTGGCACCCGAGTTCTTCTTCATGACTTAAGTTTTAATCGGTTTTGATCGGGATCTGAAATCGACTTAGTAATGTTATGGATGAGGTTTTCGATCGCAAGCGAGGAAGGTGGGATGGAGAGCGCACGCGGCCAGGATGGCTTCAAAGTCCCGTGCAACGGGACAAACTCCACCGACGGATCAATCTGTCGGAGAGACCGGATCGAAACCCTTCCGGCTTGGGCAGGAGAAACATCGGCAAGTTTCATCGCCAGCTCGAACCAGGAAATGTCATCGGAAGCGGAAAGATGCCAAATGCCGTTACAAGGATGTTTCATTAAAGAAACCAAGGTCTCAGCGACCCATTGACTGCCCAACGGACTGAGGCGGGCGTCACTGGCCGCTTCAATAATCCGGCCGGAACATATTTTTCCCCACCAGGAGGAAACCAAAGGATGAAAGTCTCCAAAAACCTTGGTCAATCGAACCACCGCACTTTCCGGCACTGCCTCTAGGACCCCGGTTTCCATTTCGACTTTTTGTCGCCCGTACTCGCAGGCTGGATGGGAAAGATCTTGGGATCCAAAGTCAGGCCGGGAACCATCATAAACAAAGCTCGAAGACAAAAGGATGGGGAATAATCCGCGCTGGGCGGCAAAAATCGAGAAGTCGACCACGGCTTGAACTTGAATGGCCCGAGTCTCCTTGGGCCGGGTCACGCAATCCCGGAGCGAAAAAGAGGGCCCTGCAACCAGCACGACTCCGCGCCCCGATGGAAGAATACCCCAGGTGCTGCGGTCTTGCAGGTTTAAGGCTGCTTTATTCGTCCAAGACTTCGCCCGGGATAGGGCCAAAAACGGCAATTTTTCTTGCGCGAGAACCTTAACGACGGCTTGTCCTATGAGGCCTGTCGATCCGACCACAATGTTCACAGGATCTCCCTTGAGAATGTCATTCCCCTGGAAAGGACACATCTGATTTTTTCGATTTGAAGAGATTGCTCGTCGGACGATGGCTCCACATTCCGCTTGATCAGTCCATGGGCGAGGATGCAGGACCATTTCACGGCAAAAAGAGGCAGAAGGGCATTCGCCCGAAAGGCAAAGGCCAAATCAAGTTCAACACGTTCGGCCAACTGATGGCAAAAACCATGCCAATAGGTGAAGTCCACTGGCTGCTCAGGTTGGAGAAAAATATCGGCTACGGTTTTGGCTGGATCGTCAAACCCGGAATATTCGAAGTCAAAAAATACAATGTCTCCCTGCAGCCGGCGAATCGCATTATGAAAGCCGAAGTCGCCGGGGGATAAAATTTTTCTTCCATGGTGACCCTTGAAATCGGCACGCCCAAGTTTGGTAAGACCTTCCTCCACCTGTTGCCACCGGGGCACCACCTCGTCTCTAACAATCTGAAGAATTGCCTTTTCGGATCGCGGATGCCCAAGGATCTTCTCAATGCGACCCTGGATTATGCTCCTGTGTTCGCTGATGGAAAAACAGGCCTCGCTTGCTTTTCTGTCGATCGCGCCGCAATGGGTGCCTTGAATCCCGACCAAAAACTCTAGGGCGGATTTTAGTTCTTTTTGACCTACCGGGGAACGGACGGTGGTGCCCTCAATCCATTCATACAGTGTGGCTTTGAGTGTTTCGTCAAAAGCGTACCTCCGGGGCACCCCGGGCAATGGTTTTTCCTCAAAAAGGTCGTAGAATTCCTTCTCTGCCAGGAAACGGTTCCGGGGATCGTCCGGTTGGCTCGTGCTGATTTTTAGAAGTTGGCTCTTTGCCTCGTTCCGGATTCGATAAACGCGATTGTTGCTACCACCAAGGACGGGTTCCACGCCGGCTTTTCCCCATCCTTCCTGTTTCAGCCATTCGCGAATTTCCGGAGATAGACCGTGACTCATGGTGGCAATAGCCGCTCGCTAACCTCCTGCCATGAGGCGGCCCTCTCCAGCCCCACCTTGACAACCTCGGAACCGCCTCCCCCATACCAAATCCTTCTCATGCCGTGCGGAAGGTCCGGTCGCTCCAAGAACTCCCAAAGATCATCCACGAAGGCATCACATCCAAGGATTCGGATTCGTTCTGCTTTTTTTTCGGCGCTGGTTTCAAAATAGATCTGCTCAACGGCTTTTGCGATGGGACGATGCTCCCACCATTTCCGCGCAGCCGCATGTAAATCGACCGGTGGGCCGAGGTAGGGCTTTTGGGTTCGATGGCTAACGACAACAACCCGATGACCGGCCTGGCCCGCCTTGCTCAAAAACATATCCACTCCTGCAGCCTCAACGGCGTCCCCCATCCGCGAGCCGTAAACCTCCCCCTGCAGGATGGTCCACAAGTCTTCGCGCCCCTGTTTCCGCAACCAGTTCCGGATGGCCGTTTTCCCGGATTCAGCGACTTGCTCAGGGAGGCCTTGTTCACGGGCCCATCGTGTAAACACACCTTCGTAACTTACGATGGTGTTGTCGAAATCGAGACCAATCAGCACTGCCCGTAGAGCGCCTTCGATACGCGTCTTATGATGATATTTTGTAATGAGTGGGCCACGGAGGCGAAATTCCGGAAGGTCAGGGCACTGGATTTTCCGCCGATTCTTTCCCGTCCAATCACCCCCACTTCCTTGTGGGTTGCGCCCAGAGCCAGCAGCCGGGTGACAAGGTCAGCCTGAAAACCGAAACCGTGAGAATTGGAGTGCCAACGCATGGCGTAAGCACGGCGGGTCAAAGGCATGCCGTTGTAGTAGTGAAGACGGTAGCCGCTGAGAAGGTTGACCAGACCGGTATAAAGCTTCGAGATTACCTGTCGGTGCACCGCGCGCCCAGGGTGTTCGACATAATACGGAACGAGCATTTCCGCTTCCCCAATAGAGCGGAAAATCGTGCTTAGAGTTTCCTCCGATTCAACATTGTCTCCGCAAATCATACGATACCACTCGCCCCTGCCGCGGAAGGCCGCCTCGGCATAGTTGTTAGCTACCCCTTCATTTCTCGGATTTATCAGCAAACGAATGGGCAAGTCCGGATGCTTAGCCATAAATTCCCGCACCTCGGCGACGGATTTGTCCTTGGATCCGTCATCAACCACAAGAATCTCAAAGGACGGCACCGTCTTTGAAGCAGCCGCGATTGCCGTTTCGAGCGTGCCTACAATGTTCCCCTGCTCATTGTAACAGGCAACGAAAAGACTAAGAAAAACTTCCTGAGGCAACGCCTTGGCGCCCACTGTTGATTCTTCGGATGGACCGGTGGGCAGCATCAGTTCAGATGGGCGAACTCACTTTCGCGGCCGAGGACGAATTTTTTCAATCCGAAGACAATCTTGGCAACGGGGACAAGCCGCGGATTCACCAGCTTCCAGCGGTCGCCCTCGCGGACAATATCCCCGCCCTCGAGCAAACGTTGCAAGCGCGCCTCTTTGATCAGCTCATCATCGTAGACCGCCCGCAATTCCTCGTGCGTGATGAATCCGCCGCGATCGTCGCACTCCTTGAAGATGCGGATACGGATCGAGGCGTGTCCGAGATTGATAAAATTGTAAAAGCAGTAAGCCAGCATCACGTAAATGGCCGGATTGGCGACGAGCGCCAGCACCCAGCGATCAAGGTTGCGCGGAAAGATTAACAAAAGAATTGCCTGCAAGGAGAGCGCGGTAAGGAGTCCTGCAATAAATCCCGCCACCACCGAACCAAAAAACTGTTCCCCTCGCCTGAACCGTAACACCACCGCCTGCACCACCACCATAACCGCCAAAGCCACAAGCGGGCTCAATAAGTAAAACCAATTGGGAGAAATGGACGACATGCTGATGGCTCTCACCAGATTTTAAGGGGATCAGTGATTTACATTTCCTTATTTCTAATGATGTCTGTTAGCGATCTCCGCGTCTCCGTGAGAACGAAGGTTTTTATCCTTCACCCACCGGATTTGAGTGACCCGAACGCGATCCGCCGATAACTCAAAATAGTCCGAAAAAAAAGATACGTGCCCGGCGCAACTCGATATCCCCCCTTCTCTTCGAGAAATATATTATCTGCCATAAGAGCTTTGATCCGCGCACCCACGAAGGGTCTTTGCCGGAAAAACTCCTCGATTTCATGATGTGGAACTCCTTTGTCGCCTTGGGCGTATAGGTGCCGAATCAGGCTCAGCGTCGGGCTATCACCCTCCATGGCTGAGTAGGTGATCACGTAGCACAGCGCAGCGGCCCAGTAGAACAAGCAGAAGTATAAAAATCCGATCAGCCTTTGGCCGTCCGCAAATTCATGGAGTCGCCAGCCAGCAAACCAAGCGACCATAAGCCCGCCAGACCACGTCAGAAAAGACACCGTGAGAAGTGTCTTAAGCTGCGACTTGGGAGGTCGGATGCGCCAAAGAACGAAATGGGTTCCCAAAAATATGGCAAGCACCACAAAGGCCGAATAAATTGGTTTCATTAATTTCTATGAAGGGCCGACAGGCGGCAATTCGAGGATGTGCGTATCCGTGATTTGGTCCAAAAACTCCGGCAAACCTTTCGGATGGAACCACTTTAACCAAAGGTAACTTGCTCCGATTGAAACCCCGTTGTTACCAAGTCTTCCTTGTTGCGCAATGAACATAATCTGAGGGCCAGCTAGTGGCACTTCGTCAAGTAGCCAGGACATGGTGGTTTGATCCATTATTTTAGACAAGAGTGCCGAGTTAATTGGAAGCGCAGGAAATAGCAACTGCTTCGATCCATCAGGTGCAATACGTTCCTCAGGTGGTGCGATCCCAGATACGTCGATGACAAAGGTTCGAGGACGCGGATCACCATACGCAACTAAATAAGTCCAGATAATTGGCGGGTAATATGGTATGGTTCCGGGTATCCAGAAATAATCTCTGATTTGAACAACACTCGCACCACTTGCTTGAACCGCTGAGCGCATTTTCTGACGCAAGGACTGCTGTTTCGCGTTCAAGGCCTCCAGCTCGAGAAGATTTTTGTTTGATCTGATTACAAACAGGGCGCACAGAGTAACAACGGCGCTGATCCAGAAAAAAGAAGGAAGACGAAATTTAACGCAAACCCATCCGAATGAACCCACAAACACCATTGCGATTGGCATGCCAACGAGAATGTTGTTCCGGGTGAGCCAGCCATCGGATGCCAGGTTCTGGTTGACCGCAATGTATGGGAACGCGGCAGCAAGAAGAAGTCCAAATCCCGCGACGCACATGACGCCGAAAGGATCCTTCTGCGAATCTCCAAAGGGAGATCTTAGAGCAGGAGCAAACTTTGCTGCCAACAGAACGCCAACAACCGCGATTGCCAATCCCATGCCGAGGCCTTCAAAAAGGCTCCTTGCACCAGAAAGCACCAGGTATTCCCATGCATGACGGTAACCTGCTATAAGTAGAGTGGGAGCAAAGGAGGGCTTGTTGTATTCAAGATGATGACCGGAAGTCGGGACAAAAACACTTTTTCCAATCCAGTAAACAATCGGAAGTAATGGCAGTTCCGGGAACTGGCGGGTGCGCCTAAGTAACAGGTCAAAAACAATGCGAGGAGTATAAGACTTTGCCTCGAGCAACAATATCACAAGCCCGACGGCGTAGAAAAATACTAGGAGAGAATTCAGATTAAAGCTCACCACAAAAAGCGTCGAAGCGACGATCCGAGTCCACGGATAAGGTGTAAAGACGGCTTTGGCGTATACCCACCACGCAAACCAGAAAATGGCAAAGGAGACCGTGTTCATAAATAAAATGCTCTCTCCCATCATCTTGTATGCAGGGCAGGTAACAAACAGCACAGAAACCGCGCAGGCAGCAAGCGCGCTAAGTCCGCCCAAAACTCGGAGGCACCTAAACATAAATAGCGCAGCAATGATCCATGAAACTAAAGCAAGAAGTTTAATGGCGACCTCGGGCTTGGGAAAAAATCCCAAAATCCTCCAGTAGAAGTAGTCGATGGGTCTTCCAAACTCCTGCGTGTACGCGAGGAGAAGCTTGAAACGGTGCCCGTAGATCAGTTCCTGGATAAGCCACCAACCATCCCAGATGATGAAGTTAGTAAATAGCAGCAGCCCATTAGCAGCAATTCCTGCTACAACAATAATTGATACGGCCGGGCCATCGAATAAGGTTTTTTCAGCTGGTTTATAGTAATTAAAACTCTTTTTCACCAGGAATTGTTTGCAAAGAATCGCGTGATACTTTCGATTATTTTACGATTAGTTTTGCGATATGGTCGGTTCTAGAATAGCGTGAATTAAGGAACCATTTTTTATTTTATTTATTATGTCGCCAATGAAGTTTAAATCTTTTTTGTCAGATATAAAACTGTGCCAATCGATTTTTTGTTTAGAAAGTTCGCGAAGAATTTTAGGAATGTCCTCGTCGGGATGGCTTTGGCCGCCTTCGGAGCCGGCGAGAATTCGGCCGAAATGCAACGGAAGGGTGTGGATGCTGATCTTTTGGTCATGCGGCATGACGCCGAAAAGAATGCATCTTCCGCCCCGAAGTTTGGTCAGATCGTAGGCTGCCTCAATCACCCTGGGATTTCCGGTTCCATCAATGACAACATCGGCAGGACCGCCCAGAATTTCCTTGATCCGGTCGGACGCGTTTTCCTTTGAGCCGTTGATTTTGTGGGTCAGGCCATGCTCAACGGCTTTCGCCAATTTATGGTCGTGAAGATCCACCCCGATGATGGGGTGTGCCTTTGCCAGCTTTGCCCCCAAGACCACCCCCAACCCGATCCCACCCACCCCGAAAATCACCACCGATTCTCCCTCCTTGACCTTGGCGTCGTTCCGGATGATCCCAAATCCCGTGGTCAAGGTGTCGGCCAAGAGACAACACAGCTCAAAATCGGTGTCCGGCGGAACCTTGGTCAGGCGGTTTTCGGAAATAACCGAATACTTCTGGAATGTGGTGATGGGACCTGCATTCACGCATTTCCCTTTCCACGCGTAAACGGACCCACCGGCATCGATCCCCTCCCCCGGCCGCCAATGACATACCACCCGGTCCCCCACCTTCACATGGGTCACCCCGGACCCAATCTCCATCACTGTGGCCCCGGCTTCATGGCCCAAAAGATGGGGTAAATACTTGTCCGGGCCTTTTACCCCGTCGATTTCCCCGATCTGGGAACCACAAACGCGCGTCGCGTGGATTTCCACCAAAACCTGACCTCTCTTGAGCGCGGGAACCTCCACTTCATCGATCACCAACGGTTTCTTTTGTTCCACCAAAATGGCTGCGACGGTTTTCATTCGAAGTAGATAAAGCTATGATCCCCGGTGTAACCGGCCTGCCGAAACCACCAATCCCATTCGTCCGGCGCAAAAAACGCCCGACAGGTTAACTGCCAGTAGAGCAGGTTGGCTTTTTCCGATTCATTGCGCCAGCTCTCCACACAAAGGTAGCGGTGCTTTTTCCCCACTCTCATCATTTCCCGTAGGGCCCGATCGAGATCGTAGCACGGTAGGTTGTGAAGGGTGTTAATCGAAAAAACCAAATCAAACTCCCCGTCCCGGAAGGGCAGCTGGGATGCCTTTCCCTCCCGCAATCTGTCACGAACCTCGGGCTTTCCGTTCTCAATCGCATACCGGCTAATTTCCAGTCCGGTCACCTCGATGCCGGGAACCGCCTGGGTCAGGTCATAAAGCAGAAATCCCTTGCCGCAGCCAACATCCAAAACTCTGTCCCCAGCTTTTAAGTCGTAATGTTTGGCCATGAGCTCGGCCACCGTGCGCCACCGCCCGTCATACTTCATTCCCCCGTAACCGGTGCGCCGATCCCCATCCCAATACTCCACACCCCATTTCAGGGCTAACTCGGCCGCTTTCGCCTTCGGATATTCAGGATCGTTGACCCGGGCCAGATAGTCCCGCCGAGTCGCTTTGTGAAGAGGGGCGATAAAATCGATATAGGCCATGTCGTTAGGAAAGATTTTGCGCGATGTCATCCGTGATCCGCTGCGCCGTCAGTCCGGCCCACGCCCTGGCCGAGGACTGATGGGTCGTCTCATGAAGAAACTGGTCCGGCGTTCCAAATGTCAGGAGCTTGCCTTTACTAGGATTCGCCGCCTTCCATTCCGCAACCGCCGTGCCCAGCCCTCCCAGCACGGAATGCTCTTCCAAGGTGAGCACCACCTTGGAGGATTCAAACACCTCCTTGAGGAGAGCCGTGTCCAGGGGCTTGAGGCTGCCCATGCTGACCACGCCACAGTCGATTCCCTGTGCCTTCAAAAGATCAGCAGCCTCCAAAGCCAGAGGTAACGTGTTACCCAAGGATAAAATCCAGGCCCTCTTCCCCTCGCGAATCCGGAGAGCCTTCCCGATTTTGAAATCCGGTTCCTTGGCATGAATCACCGGTTCCCCTTTTTTTCCGATCCGCAGGTAAACCGGTCCCGGATAGTCGAAGGCCGCACGTAAAGCCGGCCGGAGTTCCATGGCGTCTCCCGGCGCCAGCACCGCCAACCCGGGAATCAGGCGGAGCATTCCCATGTCCTCCACGGAATGGTGCGTTGACCCCAGCGAGGCATAGGAAAGTCCCGCCCCTGTCCCGACGAGAATTACCCTCTGGTGGTGATACCCAAGATCGAGACGGATCTGCTCCACCACCCGGTAGGTCAAAAAGGAGGCAATGGTGTAGCAGACCGGGCGGAGACCGCTGGCGGCCATTCCGGCCGCCACCCCCACCATGTTGGCCTCAGCCACGCCACAGTTAAAAAACCTTTCCGGTGCCATCTCCTTGAAGCGGTCAAAAAGCCGGTTGCCGATATCACCTGAAAGCAACACCACGTCCTTCCGCTCCTGGGCGAGAAGGGTGATCTCCTCGGCAAACGCGTTTCTCAAGCGCCGAGAAGCTCCTTCTGCGCCTTCTTCACTTCATCCTCGTTTGGAATCCGGTAATGCCAGTTGTTGTCATCTTCCATGAACGAAACACCGCGACCCTTGATCGTGTGAGCCACGATCGCCAATGGCTTCTGGCGACCGGTTGCCGCGGCCAATTTCAGGACGTCGCAAATTTCCGGAAAGCTGTGGCCGTTAATTTCCTTGGCTTCCCAGCCAAAAGACTCCCATTTGGCACGCAATGGAGCCAGCGCCATGACCTCCTCACTGCGACCCGTCGCCTGCCATTTGTTGTAATCTATAAGCACCGTGAGGGATCCCAGCTTCTGGGCTGAGGCAAACATGGCCGCCTCCCACACGCTACCTTCGTTGCACTCCCCGTCACTGAGGAGAACCACCGTGCGATAGTTTCGCTTTTGAATTCGCGCCGCCAATGCCATGCCGATGCCGGCAGAAAGGCCGTGTCCAAGG
>Ga0214917_10002093_pt1 | contig 24904 bp, 26 predicted proteins | sample LL_1208_BB_MetaG_FD_177983 | JGI IMG/M metagenome (GOLD analysis project Ga0214917, IMG submission 177983) | Freshwater microbial communities from Lake Lanier, Atlanta, Georgia, United States - LL_1208_BB | ecosystem: Environmental > Aquatic > Freshwater > Lake | place: USA: Georgia | collected...
TTGAAAACTTGATGACGACTGTGAAGAAGTTTGTTTTGGATTAAATTGTGTCTTTGCAATATTTCTGACAGCAATTGCCGTTGTTGCAGCAACAGCAGCAGCCAAAAGTGGTCCAACAATTATACCAGCACCAAAAGGAAGTTGTTGAGCCGAAGCATAGGCATCGAGAGCACCTTGAATACCTGATATAATTGTTTGTGAAATTCTGAGTGCTTTTTGAGTGTTAAAAGTTTTTTGAGCCACAGCATTTTGTTGGTCAATCAAATTATCGTTGAAATCTTTTGTTGCCACATTTAATTCGTTATCAAGTGCTTGAATGCTTTGATTATATTGTTCTTTGCTAATCAAACCTTCATTATATCTTTGTGTTTCAAGGTCTTTTTGTGCAGCGTAAGTGTTTTGCAAGTTTTGTAAATCTCTTTCTGCTTGTTGGTTTCTTAATTCCTGGTCAGTTTGTCTGATATTATCAATTTCTGAAAACAAATTTGAAATCACACCAAAGGATTCAGATGTAACTTTCTCTACATTTTTGATAAATTCAATAACATTGTTTTGCTGTTGGTTTTTACTCTCTTCTGACAGTTCGGTGATTTTGTTGATATAGTCAATTGACGATGCTTCAACTTTTCCATTTGATTCCGAATTCAGGTTTTCAATTTGCTTCAATAAAAATTCTTCACTTTGCAATCTTATATCTCTGAATGATTGTTCGATTTCTTGTTTTTTAACATCAAAATCTTCTTGTAAAGTAATCTCATCTTCACCAGCCTGTTTTCTTCTCCTTATCTCTTCTTTGAGGCTTTCAATTCTTCTTTTCTTTTCTTCTTCATCAATTTTGACAGTCAATTTATTTGTTTTGTCATTATATTCAACAATGATTTGTGAAAGGCTATCATAATAGTTCAAAATCTCGGTTCTTTGTAAAGTGGCTTCAGTTCTTGCACCCTGTTCAGCAATTTGTGCCTCGTTTCTTGCTATTTCCTCTCTGAGTGCTAATCTTTCTTTACCAAGTTTCTCTTGAGCCGCAAGTTCAAGTGCTGATGTTTGGGAAATCTGACTTTCAACCAAAGCCAGTCGACTTCTTAAAAGTTCGGTGTCTTGAGCCAAAATTAAGTCAGCCGTGTTTTGATTTCCAAAAGTGAATTCTTTATTCAAAACTTCTCGACCAAGTTTCAAAGCAGCCAAGAGTTCTTTTTCAGATTTCAAATAACCATCATTTATCTTTTGAATTTCTTGAGCAGCAATTGTTGTTAAAGAAAGCACAACTCTGTTTTTATCTGCTTCAATCTTTGCTATTTCTTCCTTCTGTTTTCTTTTGTCTTTTAAATTTTCTTCAATAAATTTTTTGTCTTGTTCATAAACTTTTATGATATTGGCAAGTTCAAGGTCGAGTTGAAAATTTATTTGTTCAGTTTCAGTTCGGTTTCTTGTTCGCCTACTCTCAGCCAATTTTGTCTCAGCATCATTTGCTCGTTTTGCCCATTCTTCAATCTTTGAACCAACTTTGTCATAACTTGATGCGACTTCTTTATTTTGTTTGACTTGTTCTTTTTTTCCATTAAAACTTTTTTCAAGAAGTTTTTTCTCAGTTTCATAAAAATTTAATTGGTCTTGTGCCTGCTTTTCGATGGCTTTAGTGTTTTCTTCTTGATTTTTTTTTGTGTCTTCAACATTTTTTTGAAGTCGGGCAAGTTGATCATTGTAAAATTTAGTTGAAGTAGGATCTTGAATTTTTTTGAATTTGTCTAAGGCTTGTTGATTTTGTAATAATTCTTGAGCCAATTGATTTTCTTTTTTGAAAAGTTCTATCTGGTCAGTTTTTGAAGCCTCGATTTTAAATCTTGTTTTTTGTAAAGCAATAAAATCATTAACTGCGATATTTAACTGTTCTTGAAACTTTTTCTCATCTGACAAATTTTGCAAAGTCGTTCCATACTTTGAATTTATTTCTGTGATTAATTCACTTCGCCTTTTCGAACCAGCATTTGTTTCTTTCAATTGGCTTGCCAACAATCTGAAATTTCCAATTTCTGCTGTTGTTTTTTCTTGCAATTGACCATACTTTTGAACTTGTTCATCAAGTTGTTTTTTTCTGAATTCCTCTTGTTTTTCTGCTTCTGATGAAGCGCTGACATAATTAATGATGGCATTTGTGACTAAAACAATCGCAGTCAAAATTGCAATTAGTGGAAGTGCTTTTTGAGCCACTGCCAAAGCAGTTGTGGCAACAGTCGCACCTTCAGTAGCCACGGTGCTCGCTATTAAACCAGAAATATAACTTTTGAGTGGTCCTAAAACTGAACCAAAACCTGCTTTTACTTGGTCAAGAATGTCAGGAAGTCCACCAGCAAATTTGATTAAAGATGCAGCACCCAATATCCCTTGTAAAACACCAAGAGTTTTATTCAAATTTTCATTTTCAATTCCGGCCGCTTGAAATCCTTGTTGAAGACCTTGCAAGCCAACTATACCCTGTGTTAAGGCAAGTTCAAGTGAGCCACCAAATCTTTCAGCAGCATTTCCTGCAACAACCCCGATAATCGCGGCTGTATCACCCATCTGGTCTCTCAATTCACCCGCTCTTAGTGAAAGTTCTTTAAATCTGGCTGATCCGGGTTCAAGATTATAGAGTTCTTGTGTAATTTTTCTTAGTTCGGCACGAGCAGATTGTGCCTTACCAGTAAATTTTTCTGTCTCTGAACCAACTTCTTTAATCGATTTTCCATCAAGTGCGGTGGCGGCTTCAGCAGTTTGAGTTAAAGCATCAGCCATTTTATCTGTGGCTTGAGTGGTTTGTTTTATAGAAGATGTAAATTTGTCTGTGTCAGTTTTCAAAGCGCCAAGAACCTTTTCAAGATTGTTTGCTTGAGTTTCCAAAGATTTAAATTCACGAGTTCCAACTTCAAGACCAGCCAATTGATTTTTGGTGTCAACCAAAGCCTGCTCTAATCCAGCAACTGTTGATATAGTTTGCTCGACCCCATTTACTTTGACATTTAATTCAAAAACTGATGCTGCCATTAATAAACTTTAATTAATCTGTGGAATGAATATGAACAGAGCCACTGTATATTTGTTGACGAAATTCCTTGACCTTTCACATAAAAACCAGAAGCATCACAAGTCAGATTTGATTGAGGTTGTGATGAAGGAAAACTTGACCATTCATTTTTTATAGGTGTTCCAATGGTATAATAAGAACCACCAGCCGCAACTGAAAACACACCACAAAGTTCAGATGAATAAATCACATCTGGTGAATTGATAATGGTTGCAATAATATGTGCTTTGATTTGAACAACTTCACCATAATTAACCAAATCCGTCCAACCAAGATTAACAATGTCATAGGTTAAGGCATCAGAAGTTTGTAAAGCGCGTTGTGAAGTAATCCATTCTGATTTTTCATATTGACCAGTTCCATCATCAGCAAAATCACCACGAACGGCAAATTGACCACCAGCCCAGACTGTGTTTGAAAGCCAAGCATTTCGGTTGTTTGATTTACCAAGAAAAACTTGATGTGAAAGTCCATTATCAAAAGAAAGACCATTCGTTGCAGCGACAAAACAATATGTTGTGTTATTTGTTGTCACAGTGTTTGAACTGGCTGTTGTGATATAATTTGTAGATCCATTGGCAAGTCCTGCTCTGGTGTTCAAAAATAGTGGCCGACTTTTATTAATGTTTGATGAACTTGTGCTGATTTCAATTGGTGCATTTGATGAAGCAGCACCATCAGAAGTTAAAATTGAACCACCAGAGCCGACCATATATACACCACCATTGATATCAATCTTTGTTGTGCCACCTGATGAACCACCCAAGTAAAGATCTTTCCAACGAAGTGCCGATGTTCCTAAGTCGGTATAATATCCACCCCTCGGTGAAACAGAGTCAGCCGAATATGTTGTGCCGATAACGATATTTGGTGATTGGAAATTCCATATCGTATTTGACGCTGTCGAGCCACCTGACGAAGTTCCAGTAGCAAGTTGAACTATACCATTGTTTGACCGAAAATAAGCCGTGTCATCAGTTAAATTAAAGCCGATTTCACCAATGTAAAGGTCAGTTGAAAGCCAAGTGCTGTCGGTGTGGTCATCTGAGGTTGGAATTGTAAATTTCAAACCAGAAGTTGTTAATCTGTGGTGTCTTAATCTTGTATATTGATCTATTCGAGCCATTATATTATTTATATTTTTTTTCTCCCCATCTGTTTATGATTTCAAATATGTCTGATTTCTGACACCAGAAACAATTGAATATGTTGGCGAAGGAATGACATACGGTCCAAATAAATTCGTTCTTGGGTTTGGATTTGTCACAGTTGAAAGTCCGATTTCAGGAATATCTGGTAAAATGGCATCTGATCCGCTATCGGCAACATTTTCAAATCCAGAACTTCCATTGTAGATTACTAAATCTTCAGCAGCATCAAAAACATTTGTTGTGGTGTTTAAGGATTGTTTGCTTGTGGCTAAGTCAAGACCTGAGTCAATCACATTTGACCTTGAAATCGGATTTCCCCATTTAAATCGAATTCCACCAATGTAAGTAACATCACTTTCATTTATCAGTTTGCCATCAGTTCCTATGACCGTCACATTTTTCAAACCACCAGAAATTGAATTTCCATTTCCTGATGATATATGAATATTTTGTGCTTTGTCACCAATAGTGTTTTCGTTGCCGTTTATTTTGATATTCTTTGCAGATTGAGAAACGAAATTTGAAACGCCATTTGTAACAACTGTTGTGTTTGAAGAAATATCTGATGAAGGCGACGAATTGTTCCAACCCGACTGTGCCTTTTTTGTTGTTGGTAGAAATTCAATTTGTGAAATTGGTGATTGAGTGCCACCTGGAACTGAGCCAGGATTAAGAATAGTTTGACCATCAAATTTTGAATTGACTTGACCAAAAGCATTTGCAATTATAGACTTCTTTTCAAATTTTGTTCCTCTTGTCAGTTTTATTAACTGGCATTTTGTCAAAGATTGACCAAGTGCATCATAATCATAGACCTTTTGAAGTCGAAGCCAATTATCGTCAATGACATAAATCTTTCTGAAGTCAAGTTTTGCAATATCTGATGGACTCAAATTAAAGTAAGCAGTTATTGATTTTGAACCAGGATCTGAAATCTCTGTGATATAATTTGACCAATATTTGTTGTAAAGATTGTTGTTTGTCCATCTGGCAAAATCATAATAAACAAAGTCACCACTTTCCAAACCATACCAGTTCAAATCAATTGTTGGATCTTGTGGCACATCATTCAAACCTGCATACGGATATTGAATATAAACTGACTGTGTCCAACTTATTGCTTGAGTAGCAGATATTTGTGAAGAAAGTAATTCCCATCCCCACTTCCAACTTGTTTGAGGATTGTCTAAGTCGATTTGCGAACCACCTCTTTGACCAGTCCATGGTCGCATTCCGCCCCAGAAAAGAATTCTTGGAAGTGGATTTTGTGGTGGTTGTTTTGCACCTGATGAAGATTCTGAATAAATGGCTGGCATCACCACATCAGAACCAGCCGGCACATTTGTCATCACACTGGAACCGAAAGGTGTTTCAATATCAACTGAGTTTTTTAAGAAATCATTTTGAATTTCTTTTTTATAGTAAGCAAAAGGTCTGCCCCTCTCAGCCTTGAACTTTTGATTTAATTTATCGTTTTCTTCTCGGTTTTTGAAAATGTATGACTTTGCTGTTAATTCAGACATCGGTATGATGTCAATGTTTGTAGTGTCAATTTTATCTGACCAATCAACAAAGTCAGTTGAGTTTGCACCAGTGTAATAGTAATCAGAAATCGGTTCAATATAATATTTTCTTTCAATTTCTCTATCACCTTCAATTTGCAAATTAAACATTTTCGTCAAACCAAGAAGAAAATCTTTAGCAGTCATTTCTTTAGGCAAAAAGGCTGCTGATTCCATTGTTGAGTTTTCAACTACTTTTGGATTTGGCGAATTGAAAATATATGAATTGTTTTTCAAATTCAAAGTCCAATCACCACGGATATTCTTTTTTACTTCGCCTGTCGGGTCAGAATAAACTTCGTGAAAGGCGATTGTTGACCATTTACCATTTGTTGGAATGAAATCAGCATTTGGTCTTGCTTGAACATAAAATTGAAGTTCAGCCCAAACAACATCACCTTTTGCAAAGTATGAATTCGGACAAGTCACAACAAATTGATATGACTGCCAGTTCTCAGGCTGATATGTTCCAAAAGAAGTCCAGTTCGTGTTGTCAGATGACCAATAAGAATTCAAGTTCATATAAAATTGATTATCGGTCTTTTCTGAAATCTTTGTCACAACACCTCTTCTTAGTAAAAAGAATTTTGCAACCAGTCTGATGCCACAGCCGGCAGCAAGCCACGGTGAAGATTGTTGACCTTCTGAAGCCCCTGGGTAATATCTATAGGGTTGTGAAAGTGGCGACATAGATTGAGTTGCTGAAAATGTTGAACCAACAAAGCCATTCATTTTACATTCACAACTTAGCAAAAAATTAGCCGTCAGGTCATATTCACCATCATCAGAAACATTCCAAATATAGTTGCTCTCATCCCAGTTTCCAATCACATTTGAAGCCGTTGAACCACCATCAAAGAAACTTGCTGTGGCATTGAAAAGACCACTCTCTTTTTTGAATGGAACTTTTGTTGCGAATTCAGATGCTATTGATTGAGTAGAATTTATTTGTGTGTTTTGAAACCAATAAAATCTTTCACTTCTTAAAACTGATGCCGCTTGACCGTATGAATGGGTCAGTCCAACCCAAAACTTTCTTGATTTAACTTCTTGGGGATTAATCAAATAATCTGAAAACTTTTGTGTAAAAATCATTCTTTTAAATTCTTGCGAATCAAAGAAATTTGAAACATAAGTTGAATTTGATTTTTCAAAGATTTTATCAACAATTGTTTTCAAATAAAATGATGGCGCAAATGATGTGACAGGCCAAGAATTGTAATCGACTTCATCACCCCACTGGATCATCGGGTAAACAAAACCAACACCCGAATGAACGATTTTATATGCTGTGTGATTTCCTGATATTGTTTCACCGAAAGGACTAAGTGCTATTGGATAAAAGTAATTGACAACAAATGAAGTGGCTGTTTTTTTCTGAACTTGCCATTCCCCTGATGCTGCACCAAGTTTGTCGTTTCCACCAGAAATGTCAAGATTTACTCTGACCCAATCACCAACATTCAAGCCGTGTGCCGAAGTGGTTTGAAAAGTAAGTCTGCCAGTTGATAAATCTTTTGAGATATTTGAAACGGTTCCACATTGTGTTAAGGTAAAAGCCGTTGTGTTTTGACCAGAGGCATTCAGGTTCAAACCCGACCAAGAATTAACAATTGTTTCTCTATTCCATTTGTGATCGAATTTTGTAAAATCAAAATCAACTAATTTGGCATCACCAACATCAGAAAAAAGAAGTGTCAATTCACCATTTAAGGCGATTTCATATTCAATGTTTCCATCCAAATCTCGGGTTGCGCCTTTCAATTGTAAAGTGCCTTTCAAAACCTGAACACCATCATTAATCAACACAATTTCAGTTCGTAGGTTTGTGTTGAAAGAAGTCCAAACAGATTTACCGCCAATCACAGTCCAACTGTCGGCATTGATTTGATAAATATGGTCAAAAATCCTTGAATTGTTTTTTGTTCCAGGAATTTTTATAGTTTTTGACCAACTCGTTTTTTGTGCTGATGGATCAGAAGCATCATTGACTTGATATGTGATTGGAATTGAAATGTTTTCATAAAGGTCAACACGCATTCCACCAGTTGATTCTCTTGTCGAGTTGTCAAGTGAGATTTTATAGTTTTGTTGATATTGACCCTGGGCCACATAATTTCCATTCAGACCAAGTGCGTTGTTTGGTGAGCCTTGAACTGAGCCAGGTTTTAAGAGTGCTCGATTTGGTCTTTTAAATATGATTAACTCTGTTGTCATCTGAGTGTTGTTTTTGTATAGGCTCTTGTGAAGTTAAAAGAAATTTGCTGAGGTCCAGATATTTTTTGTGGAATTGTGGTTTGATTATCACCAATCACAATTGGAAGTTTTTGATATGAAGCATCTTTTTGAATAAACCCACAATCACCAACCGAAAAAGTTCCTGCCACCGTGACTTGATTAAGTAGGGGTTCAGAAACGATTGCATATCTGCCCGAGTTTGAACCTGATGCATTGAAGAAAAAAAGGTTTCCAGACGAGAAAGTATTTAATGAATTGTTTGCCCATTCTGGTTTTCTATAAAGAAATGTGCCCTGACCTGATGCAGTCGCCACGCATCTGGCTTCCATTAACTCAGGTCTTTTGTAAATTGAAACAAGTGGTGAAAGAAAGATTTCAGAAATCCAAAGTGCTTCTTCTCTTTTACAATATGTTGAAACTGCATCACTTTGTATGGCAGTGTTTTGCCATTGTTGAGCACCACGGTTTCCAACGGAATATGACCGTGATAAATTCTTTTGAAAAACACCTCGTTGAATTGAATAACCAGAAATCAATCTGTGGTCGAAGGTGACATTTGCTTGCGAACCCCAAAGGTCTGTAAAACAAAATCTTGATTGGAAAGCGGCAGGGTCTTTTAATTTGAAAGTCCTGGTTTCAGAAACAGAAGTTGTGGCACCATATCTCAAATTCACCTGATAAGTTTTGACAAGTGGGTTGATGATTGCTGCACCAGCAACTCGATTGATGTCGTATGGTCCACAATGAATTCGATATCTTTTCACCCCAGTATGAGTTTTGTTTGTTGAATATGAATAGGTGGCAATTCCAACACCAGATTGGTCAAAAGTTCTGACATCAACTTTCCAATTTGCGATATTCAAAGTGTTTGTTGTGATAAAGTCATATGAGAATTGGTCGTTGAAAGTTAAAGTAATTTCTTTTGGCGCATTTGTTAAAAAAGATGTGGTGTTTGAAGTTGTGCCAATTAAATATGGTGATGAAGAAAATGACGGCCAGTTTTCATAATCAACCGCACTTTCAAAAACATATGCCGTGTTTGAATTTGTTAAATTTAAATATTGTGTGACTTGACCGTTGCAATCAACCGAGTTGTCATATTCTTCACCACATTTGATTTGAATTGACCAGGCTGATGTTGGAACGGCTACCGTTTGTGCCTCTCTCAAAACATAAGTCGTTGCTGTCAGGTCTTCAAAAGTTTCAATATAATCTTGACAAACTCTTGATACATTGATATAGCCATATCCAGAAATTGGGTCAGGAAATGTTTTTTGTGTGAAAACTTTTGTTCCGTTTATATAAAGGTCAGTGATATATCGAAAGTTGCATTTCCCAGTGTTGTTGCTATCAACAGTCAGAAGAATCGGATTTGCTGATGGGTAAAAGTAATTTGATGTCAGATTATTTATGATTGTGATTGCCATTTTTTATTTATTTCTTTTTTCAATGTCAAATTTCAATTTGTCAATTTGAAGTTGAACTATTCTTTCACCGAGTTTTGGATAAAGTGCTTCAATTGTTGAATTAAAAAAGTTTTTTGGTCTGATGCCTTTTGTGAATTGAAGTTTTGATGCAACAGCCCAGTTGTTTAATCTTTTTTGTGAAGCCCATTCTTCCAAAGCAAAAGCAGTTCCAGCAACATTTCCCTTAAATTGAAAATCAGTTTGATACAACTTTGCACCAAGCGGATTAACACCTAAATCTTGAAATTTACCCCAATCAGCCATTCCAAATTTGAAATCACCATCAACTGATTGGTCGTCATATTCTGATTTAATTGAACTAAGAAGACCACCAGAGAAAATCAAATCTTCTTCTTCAATCTTTTCTTTAATCTTTTTTATGACTTCAGCAACCCATATTCTTTCAATTTCTCGGATTAATTCCTTTGTTGACTTTGATAAATCCATCTTAAAGTAATTTCGTGACAAACATTTTGGCTGATGTTGAACCAGTAAAAGCGTTGATTGGTCTTAAATATAAGGTTTCTTTTTGATATTGCGACCACAATTCGAGTGTTGATCCTGCCGTGGCATAAATCGAACTTTGACCTGAAAGTGTGAAAAGTGCATCTGTGCCTGTTGGATCCTGGTCAAAAACAAAAGGCAAAGCGGCTGTTGTGCTCTCACCAATGATTTGATTATTATATTTCAGATAGGTGCTCCAAAGATATCTTGTCGTGCCTGAGGAATATCCACCTGATGGCCTTTCACCAAGTGTGGTTGTCCAGGTGATTTGATACTGGCCAGCCTCGTCAAAAACAGCAGCAGTTGCACCTGAAACATTGTTTTCAGCAGAAACGGTTAAAGATATTAAAGATGAACCAGTTGCCAGTGTCTGTGATTGCGTTGATGTGCCATACCAAAATGTTGTGCCTGGTGAAAAACCAGATGACCCAGATGTGCCTGCTGACCCAGATGTGCCTGCTGATCCAGAAGTCCCATTTGCGGCTGAAACTAATTCAATTGCTGAACCATTTATATAATCATAAAAAATGGTTGGGATTGTCCCAGATTTTGACTTTAAGCAAAGTCCAAACCAATATTGAACAGAGGCAGTCAAACCTGATATGATATGACTGATTGACAAATTTCCTGAATAAGTAACCATTTTATCACCTGCCGTTGATCCAGTCGCAGAAGCACCGTCAGCAGGAGCAGTTCCTGTGCCATATCGCAACTCTATAATAGTGTCTGCCGAGACTGACAAATTAACTTCATAATTAACAAAAACTTGACCAGAGGATTGGGGTGTAAAATAAAAACCACCAGTTGCACCAATCATTTTGCCAGTTGTATTTACAGATGAAATTGTAAGACTGCTGAAACTATTTGCAGAATTTGACCAATTTACATTTATGGGTGTCGGTGAGATACCAGACGAACCAGATGACCCACTTTGTCCAGATGAACCTGATGATCCAGACGAACCAGATGACCCACTTTGCCCAGATGAACCTGATGACCCACTTTGCCCAGATGAACCTGATACACCAGACGAACCAGATGAACCTGATGACCCAGATAAACCAGACGAGCCAGAAACACCAGATGACCCAGATAAACCAGACGAGCCAGAAACACCAGATGTGCCAGATGTTCCGTTTGTTCCACCACCACCACCAGTGCCAGCATTTGACCAACTCAACTGACCTGAACCATCGGTTGTAAGAACTTGACCAGAAGAGCCGTATGAAACTGGCAGATTTAAATTCAATTGTGAAGACCCAGTATAGCCAAGTTGAAATCCTGAGGTTGAAGAGTTTTGAAGATTTAGTTTGACAGAACCTTCTTGAGAGTTTGTTTTGATGCTCATTATATTTCGTTAAATTTTATTTGAAAGCCATAACTCGGGTCTTCACAATTTGACCATTCAAAATTAAAGATGATTGTTAAGTCAAGAACCACCCCGCTGACTTTATCAAGCCATCTGTCTGAAAGTGGCTGAACTGACCAAGAAGACAAATCAATTGCTTCATTTTGTTTTTTCAAAAATCTTACAAGTCGAAAAGCAATTTCTTCGCAATCAGAAACAACTGAGTTTTGATTTGAGGTTCCCGCAGCATCCAAAAAAACCAAATCATAGATGATGACTTGATATTGTCTGGTAATTGCATAATCCGACTGAGGTGTTGTGGTTCCAGGATTAACCCAGGCGCCAGGATAAATCTGTCTTGCTTTTGCTTCACCGTTTTCATTGTAAAAAAGTCCAAAGCCGAATTGATTTATGTTTGGATCAGCCAAAGCCCATTGTTCAAAAACCTTTGACATACCATTTTGAGAAAGATATTCCATATACTTTTATATTCTTTTTTCTTTGCTATGTTTTTTTGTAACCACCACTTTCGATATAAGAAATGTGATTTAAGACCGAGATGATGGAAAGTTCATAAACCTGTTGAATTTTAATCAAGTCACCATCACACACTCTGACAATTATGTCGTATAGACCCCATCGTTTTTGCCATTCTCTTCTTCCAACTTCTTCAAAATCAGAGCTTCCTCCACCATCATCTGATTCACCGCCATCATCAAGTCCGGTGTTAAAGAGGCCAGAGTATGATGCAATGATGTCATCGAAACCATCGAAAAAAAAAACAGAGCACCAAAAATCTCTTCAACTGAAACACGATTTCTGAAAAGTTCAGCCCTTTTTTGAAAACCAAAAGACTTGTGGGGTTCAATCGAATATTCATCACCACTCTCAGAAACTATTGGTCTGTAAATCAGTGCTATGATGTTGTGAAGATTTGCATTTGGATCTCGTCTGAATTGTTCACAGTCAATAAAAACACCAGCAGACATCAAATTTATTTCTGGTTCAATTCCATATCTGACACCATCGATTTCGATTATCCTTTTAAAATCGAGACCTGGCTTTTCCAAAAGAAAACTTCTACTTTCTTTTAATTTTTGAAATTCAGGAATTTTCAAATTTCTGATATCATCAGTTGAAATGTCATCACAAATTGCAATGGCTTCAATAAAAGCAGACAGTGAATTATCACAATCAATTGCCATCATTTCTTGATATTGTGCAATCGTTATGTCCTTCCAACTTTTTTCTTCTCTTTCTCCTTTTCCATTCTCGTTGATATTCATTCCACTTGTCTCGGTTTTGAAGTTTCCATTCTCTTGCATATTCATTCATCTTTTTTTTGTTTTGTTCATAATATTCTTTTTCATAAGGCACCAGAGTTTCGAGTTTGATATGTCGAAGCCACCATTCAGGCAATTTGTGAAATTCCTTTAACTCGATTTCTGTTTGTGACCATCTGAATTGTCGAAAAATTCTGCATTGACAATCGCCAACTGTCATATCCAACATCTCAAGTTTCAAACCACGCTCTTCATATAAAATCACTTTTTCTTTGATTTTGTATTTTGCCATTGTTGTATATATTAATTTTCACAGGTCTATCCAGTCAATGTCAAAGTCATAATCCAATGAACGCTTTGTTCGATTAATGAAAGTCCAAACACCATATCTGAGAGCGGAAAGTGCATCATCAAAAAGTCTGACTGGTTCATCTGTCTTTTGACCCCCTGACATTTTCCATTTATATTTTCTTAACTCTTCAAGAAGGCCACGGCTTTCGTGGTGGATATAAAGATGATGAGATTTTATACAATCAATTCCTGCTTTGACTTCTTTATTTGACGGACCACAATCAAAACCGGCACGACGAATTTCTTCAATTGTTTTTGGCTCGGCTGAATCACAAAAGATTTGACCTTCTATTTTTAAATCTTTCATCTTCTTTATCAAATCAGATGTTGTTAAGTAACTTTCATAAATGACCTCTTTTGCCCAGATTTTTCCCCTGTCAATATTCAACCAGATTTTTACAAGTGCGGTGGGGTGATTATACCCGAAGTCAAGACCAAAAAATTCAAATTCATAATTTGCAAACTTTTCACCGTCAATTTCTGTCCAGAGTTCATAATCTTCAAATGTCTGCCATGTGTTGTAAACCAGTTCATTGTTTTTTGCTGGTAGGCCAAGACCATAAACCTGCCACATATCTTCATCTGTTTTTTTGTAACTTTCAATTTGTTTTACAATTTCTTTGTCGAGAAACGGATTATCTTTATATGTTGAATGAATGTATAGGCAGTCAGGTCGATCTTTCATTAGAAGCGACCAATGAAGGGCATTTGACGGGTTTTGAGCCATTATGATTCTTTCAGATGTTCTTAAAAAGATTTGATCGGCTTCGTCTTTATCAATCTCATTCACCTCATCAATAAAAACTAAATTGTGTTTCAAACCTCGAAGTTTTATTGACTGGTCAATTGAAATGAATTGAATGGTGTTTTCATTTAGTGTATAAATGTTGTTTGTTTTGTTGTGCCATTCTGATTTGTAGATTTTATACTTTTTCAAAATCTCGATGAATTCTCGATATGCACCGAGTCTGAGTGAAGGAAATGTTTTTCTTGCAATTGTGACCACTTTACCACGGTTCTTCAAACAATAAATCAAAATGTATTGCAGAACTGAATAGGTTTTTGAAGAACGAGAACCTCCAACATTTAGGACAAATCTGCTTTCTGAAGCCAACATCTTGTCAAGAATTGCACTTCCTTTAATCGTTAATTTGTGTGCCATTTATTATCTTGACAACCACCTCAGCCGGCATAATTTGTGAACCATCAGTTGTGATATCAATTTTCTGTGGTCTATGTAAGCCAAGAAGTTTGTTCAATTCTTTTTGTGCTTCCAATCGAAACTTTTCATTTCTGGTCACTTCAATCATTTCTTCAAGTCTTGCCTGTGCATTTGCAAAACTCAATTCCCATTCTTCTTTGAATATCTCAGAAACTTTTTCTTTTGAGATTTTGATATAGTCATAGGCTCTTGTTTGACAGTAACCCAAATCATTCATCAAAAAGTCAAGCATAGTTTTTGTAGTGGCGAACTTTTCAATTCTCATCTTGACTAAAGCAGAAACGATTTGGTCTTTATCGAAGTTTCGATTTTCAATCTTTTTCATTTCTTTATATATTTGTTTTTCACTGATCTGTTTAATTTAACAATTTCTTAACAAAAGAAATTTGGCAATTTGCAAAAGTCTTCTTAAATTTGTCAAAAGAATTTAAATGTTAAATTTTTGTTAAATTTCAAAAACCCAATAAACTTTTTTCAAACGGTCACATATCAGATCCATCTGATGTTTTAAATGAAAAGAATGACAAAACCCCCTACAGGGTTTTGTCCCTTCAACATCCATTAATGGATGTGTCCTTTCAGTCCACATGGATCTGATCATGTAACCGTGAAAATCATTCATTATGAAACAACAATTGGAAATTCAAAGAACACAAGCCTTCGTTATCTGGATTGAACAATCTGCTGGTCGAAGAGAAACAACAAGAGCATTCATTGCCAAGACATTCTTTAACAACAATAAAGAGATGTCAAACAAATGTATAAAGAAACTCGTTGATGCAGGAATTTTGGTTAACTCTCGTTCATACTCAAAAGGTCGTGGGCAAGTTTGGTCAATTTGTAAAAATCAATATTCGATTGCTGATTTGTTTGAAGTGACCGAAGTGACCGAAGTGACCGAAGTGACCGTAAATGAAGTGACCGTAAATGAAGTGACCGAAGTGACCGTAAATGAAGTGACCGAAGTGACCGAAGTGACCGGTCGATCAAAAAAGATTTTAGTCAACTATAAAGGCATTGAAAAGAAAGAAATCGAAATATCAAAATCAGATATTGAAATTGCAAAAGAAGGTTTTGAAATGATGCAAGATGTTTTTTCTGAGGCAAAATATGTCGAACATCTTACTCTGCTTGGTTTTTGCAAATATAAAAGTCATTTCTTTTTCAAAAAGGCTCAAAAGAAGTTATATCCAGAGAAAAACATTTAACAATTTCTTAACAACAAAATTTTGCCAATTGCCAAATGCTTTGTATATTTGTGTATGAAAAATTCACAAAAAAATAAAGAGATTACAAAGACAGTTGAATCAAATGACCTGTTTGAAGAGTTTATGAACCAACTTGACAAAATGAAGGTAAATTATGTTGAACATATTTTCCAACAACGCGTTTTCAAAGGTAAAAAATCTAAATTCACGACTTCGCCTGCATGTACTGTCGATTGTAAGTTTGGGTTTTTTAGGATTTCGCCTACAGAAAAAGGTATTGAACTTTCCACCATCGTTGTTTATGACGAGTATCGTAACAAAGGAATTGGCAAATATTTCATGTCTATTATTGTAAATTGCGTTTGTGCAGCATTAGTTGCTCTTGATGAAGACAATATTGAAATTGACGATATGACATTTACCTTATCAGCCACACCTCAAGTTCATTTTGCAAACCGCATATTTCGTTCTCCACTTCGCAATAAAGTGGAACTATACAAAAAATTTGGTTTTGTTGTATATAGAAGGTCTATTGACTGCGTTGATATGATTTTCAAACCAGAAAGAGAACATATTGAGCACTCGATGCTTTATTATATGACCTTTCAAAAATAAATTGAACCAGACAGAAAGAGTTTGCAATAAATTAACAATTTCTTAACGCCAGAAATTTGGCAAATGACCAGAAAGGTACTATCTTTGAATATGATTAACAGAGAAACAAAAACAACTATGACAACAGAAATCTTTTTAAACCAATTTGATTATTCAGACATTAAGCAGAGTGTTGAATATAAAATCTTTCGTCGATTAACCAATGATGAATTTGCACGCTATTGGCACAATGTGTCTTATTTTGTACCAGTCGAGATCACATCAGACAAATGGCAGACAATTCACTTTTTAACTAAATTGCTGGCAAATGATTTAACAATTTCTTAACACCAGAAATTTGGCAAATCACCAGAAAGGTACTATCTTTGACTATAATTAACAACGAAACAACAAGAACTATGACAACACTTAACTGCACAAAAGGTCACTTTTTATTAACAGATCCAAAAAGTTTTACAAAAAAAAATTTGAAAGGCCATATATTACACCTTTTAGGAATCACACCAAATGATGTCTTAATTCATTTTGCAAATCATTTTGGACTTGCCGAATATTTTACAAATTTGAAACCAATTGATGTTATGACTAAAAAAGAATTGACAATTTGTCTAACAAGATTGCACAAAGTAACCGGCCTGATTGTTAAGCATTACGAATTTTTTCAAAAAAGAAATGATTTAACAATTTCTTAACACCAGAAATTTGGCAAATTGACTGAAACTGAATATCTTTGAATATAATTAACAACAAAACAAAAACAAAACAAAATGAAAAACAAATTAACTTACATCATCCCAATTGCAATCTGCACAACATTTGCCATCGTAGCAATCAGATTTTTAGAGAAGATTAAAAAGTCAAATGCAGAAAACCAGAAGTCAGCACTGATCGAATATAAAAAAGATTTAGACAGCATTAATAAAGCAGACAGCCTCGAAAGGGTCAATGTCGATTTGGCATGGGAAAAGAGCAAAAACGATCAAAAAACTGGTGGCCACTGGGTTAAAGGATATAGAAGGAAAAATGGCACCTGGGTTTCAGGACATTATCGAAAATAAATCTTGAAACGAAAAGACCTTCTTAAAAGAAGGCCTTGACGCGACGATATAAAGCATTGAACAGGTTTTATATTCCAGAATTTAATTTTGTTGTCAGTTTTTTTGAAAACATGCAACATCATGATATATAATAACACAACCTTTTTGCCCTGATCCAATAAAAGATTTGTGGTTTGGATCGTTTATGAAATTCGTTTTTCTGGTGAAGTCAGGTATATCGGCATCACAAATGATTTGAAAAGAAGGCAACGACAACATCGATTTGAGAGTAAAAGAAGAGATTTAACGAAGTTTCTTTACAAGATGAAACTCGAACATCACCCCGAAGAAGATATCGTGCTCAAAGAAGTTTTTATGACTGAAAAAAAGATTGAAGCAATCAGAATGGAAGCACATTTGATTTTGAAAGATTGGTTTGACAGGAGAAAACTTTGGCAATCTGCACCACACATTATCAAATATTTTTGACAACTTTTTTCACCTGAGGAATATAAATTAAAAAAATTTGACTTTATGAACAAGAACTCACTAAATGGCGCAACACTAATCGCCTTAAAAGCAGATGGAACATTTGAGATTTATCACAATGAAGAACTTCCATCAACAATTAATTCACCTGAACATGAGGTGAAAGCAGAACCAGCAATTGAAAAATGGGCTGGATTAAATGAGGCGGACGAAGCAATCATCGATGCGGCTGATATGACTGAATTGCCATATCACAAACTGCCAGAACTTTACAATGTTTTTATTGAAGGTGAAGATGGACCACAGATTTACACAAGACAAAATGGACTTGTCTATGTCCACGAATATGACATGGTATATTTTGATGGTGCGTTACAAGGTTGGTGCAGACACGCATTGAATAAAAGACAAGACCTTTCAAAGAAAGATAGAAAACTGATCAATCACATTTTACAGGATTAAACGACCCGCATCTTTTTTTAAAGGATGTGAGAGGCGCTTCTGAAGAGGGGCGCCTTTTCTATATATACATCATGGCAAATTGTATTGACTGTTCAAAAAAAACAAAAATCCATTGCATTGGCCTTTGTCGAAAATGCTATTTTCGAAGAAGAAGAATTAAAGAAAAGTCTGGTGAAGGTTGGTGGAAAAACATTGATATCACGCAAGCAGAAAAAAACGATTTAAGACTTGTTCTTCTCAGATTCAGGTGGTCTTGTGAAAGTGCACTTGATATAATGAAAGTCGTTCATTATTATCTGAAGTTCAAATCAGAAAAGATGCCGACTTATGATTTGTATAACACAGAAGAGACTTACAAAAAAATGCGCCAACATTTAAAAAAAATCTTTATATGACTTGGTCTGAGTGGTCTGAAAAGAATTTTGAATTGTTAGTCTATTGGGCGAAAAGGCGTGATTTCTTAAATTGGTCAGATTTAGTTCAAAGCCTGATTATACATCTCGAAAAAAACTGGCATCATTTTGAAAAAGTGTCTGAAGAAAAAAAGATTGCTTGGTGTCAGACTTGGTTCAAAAATCAAGTTAAATGGCTGAATTCTTCACACAATATTGACATCTGGGGTCATGACAGAAAGAATGGTCAACATCTCGAATTCAAAACTGAATTGTATGATTTAGGTGAATGCAATGACTTTGAAGATTTTATTGATTTAGGCCAAGAAAAATTATGGTGGTCAGATGAATTCTCTGATTTGCAGATTTCGAGATTAAAAAAGATTGAAGAAATTTATTCGACATTTGAACCTGAAGAGCAAATTCTTTTTGACCTTTATTTCAAAGTTGGGCTTTCTCAAAGAGCCATTGCAAAAAAAATAAACATTCCACTTTCTGCAGTATATAACATGTTGAAAGCATTAAAAACAAAAATCAAAAATGAATTTATTTGAAATCTTTACTCTCGCCGCTATGACAGTGATTGCTGTTCAAAGCAAACCAACAAACTGGTTGTTTTTGAAATTGACCAGATTGTTGTCTATGAAAAAGAGCATCGCAATTCTCGACTTTTTAAGATGTCCACTCTGTCTTGGTTTTTGGGTTGGACTTTTTGGAACCTTTTCAATTTTGGATGCATCAGCAGTTTCAGTGATTGCTGCTTTTATCCACAATCAAATCTCATCTGGCAGACTATGATATCCGAAGAAACATTTAATGAAATCAAATCAGTAGTCGACACTTGGCACGGTCGTGAAAACGAAAGAGTGCCTGCTGATGTAATTCGACAAATTTTTAATCTTCATAACCGAGTTTTTCCTTTTGCTCAAGAACATTCAACTGGTTGTGGTGGATGTCGAGAAAGAGTTTGGAACAGATTAAAAACTTGGTATTGGGAAAACAAACAGAATTTTGAAAAAAACATATAAATGATATATGCCAATAAATCCACACAAAGGCGAAAGTCAAGATGATTTTGTTTCGCGTTGTATAAAAACAGAAATCGATGCTGGAAAACCTCAAGACCAAGCCGTTGCAATTTGTATAGCAAAAGCAGATCAAGAATTTGCCACTGTCGGTAAGAAAGGTGCTATAGTTCCATCACCAAAGGCGCCAAAATCTGATACACCAAATAAAAACCCAAAAGGTGAAGGCACAGCAAAAGGTGACGCCTCAAACACAAAAGGTGCTGAAGTCACAAAAAGAGTTCAAGATATTTTGGAACAAAAAGTAAAAGAATTTAACGACAGGTATAGAGACAAACTTGATTGGTCAGCCACAATTGGTCAATTAAAAAGTGTGTATCAAAGAGGTGTTGGTGCTTTTAATGTTAGTCATTCACCAAAAGTGCAATCAGCCGAGCAATGGGCTCTTGCAAGAGTTAATGCCTTTCTTTATATTCTGAAAACTGGTAGACCAGAAAACCCAAAATATACAAATGACTTTGACCTTTTGCCAAAGAAACATCCAAAAAGTCCAGATCATAAAAAAGAAAATATGGCTGAAACAAAGACATCATTTGACTTTGATGGTGTGCTTTCAACTAAAAGAGGTCAAGAACTTTTCAAATCAACTGGCGGTCAAAAATGGGTGATTACTGCAAGGTCAAAAGCACTTTCAAAATCTGTGTTTGAAATTACAGATGCCTTAAACATACCAAGAGACCGTGTGATATTTACTGGTTCAAATTCAGAGAAAATTAAAAAGATTGCGGAACTTGGCATCGACCACCATATTGACAACAACCCAGATGTCATTTCAAGACTGCCAAAATCAATTGGTGAAAAGTTTGCTAAATCAGCCACTCAATCGGTTTCAGATGCCACTTGGTCCACACAAGCACCTATAAATGTTAATTTAGAAAGTTATACAGATTATCCAGATTCAGCAAAAAAGGCAGCACAACGAGTGCTTGACTGGGCTGAGAAAAACGGATACGGAAGTTGTTTGACTGCTGTTGGAAAACAAAGAGCAAATCAATTAGCAAAAGGAGAACCCATATCAGAAGACACAATTGCTCGTATGGCTTCATTTGCTCGTCATTTAAAAAACAAAGATGTTCCTTATTCAGAGGGTTGTGGTGGTATGGCAGTTGATGCTTGGGGTGGTCAGGCTGGGATTGAATGGGCACAAAGCAAACTGGAAAAAATCCGTCAACAAAAATTGCAAAAACAAGATTTCAGAAGGGTCAAAAAGGTGCTTTTTGAAGAGGAATTTAATGAAGAAAAAGTAAAAGAATTCAAACAACTTGGGTTTAAAGTTTTTATCAGATCAGAAAGAAAGATTAAAAAAGCCGACAGAAAAGTTTGGAACAAATTAAAATCAGTTGGACTTTCGGAAGACAATCTCGTTTTTGGTGAACAATTGGATATTCACAAAAAAATGAACTTCACACATATTGACGGTCAAGAAACATTTTTGACCAATTTACAACTTCGTGGTGAGGTTTTCTCTGATGGGGTAAAGCCAATCTATTCCGAAGTGGTTGAAGACATCACTAAAGCCACGGAAATTCAATTAAAATTAACTGAGAAGTTTTCAAAAGACCTTAAATTCAGAACCGTCAGAATCACATATTCTTATGAAGAAATTCCTGGCATTCCAGCAGCCGCTTCTGGTTCAAGACCTTTTTGTAAAAAAATGATGTCTATGACAGGACGAGAATGGACTTTGGAAGAATTGACTTCTTCAAATCAGGCAGTGGTTGAACTCGGATTGCAAAATTTGGCTGATATGGGTTTGCCTGAAGACCTTTTCCTTTACAGGGGTGGTTTTTATAGAAATCCTGATACACAAATCACCACACCATTTTGTCGTCATCAGTGGAAGGCAAATGTCAGGATTGTTTAATAAATTGATATATCACCAATCCAAATATAGACGCTTTGTGTGCCATATGTGCCCTGTGTGTCAGAGTGATTAAGAACATATATTAAAGGATAGTTTTGTAAATCAGATGCTCTTAAAGTTTTTGAATTAGAGCCGAATATGTCTTTGATGACCTCGATCCGGTTGATTTAGTTGTGTATGGTGAAAGTGGTGAATTGATAGATTTTGATATTTATATTCAATATAAAAAAGGGTACCACGCAATCAAAAATTTGAATGCCCCACAGACTATCACACCGATATATCCTACCTCTTAGAAACAACTGACCAGATTGCACCAGTCAGAGTGATGACACCACCGATGATTTCAGTTAAAGTTGTTTCATCAACATATCCCTTTAACACTAAAAGACCACCGACAAAAGTTAGTGTATGTCTGATGATGCCTAAGGCCTGGTCTTTTGATATTGATATTCTTTTCATAGATTTGAATTATATTTTGAATTCTATAATTGCCAATATGTTGCAATATTTGAATGTATAGATGACAAACTTTGATAGTCTTTTGGCAAGTCAAAGTGTAGGATTTCAAAATATTGACCAGTTGAAAAAAGTTGACTTTGATTTCTCGAAAATAAATTCAAATTTTTTGTGACTATATTGTTGTTTGCTAAGATTCTTTCATTGGCTAGTGATCTATATGTCAATGATTTTTCGACGGCTTTTTCAAATAACCTAAGACTGCCACCTGTGCCATAAGTTCCAGATGCCAAAGACGCAGTTAGACCAGCAATCATAAAAGTCAAATATTTCAAGCCTGTCGTGTTGAAACTAAGAGCGCCACTATCCTCTAACTTAGTTGTGCGGATTGCACTGACATACGAACCGCCGAGGCTGTAACAATAAAATTTGTCACCAGTCGAATCACCATGCTCAACAAAATATGATGAAAAAGATCCCGAGGTTATATGTGTGTATAATGCTGGTGTCGAAAAATTGCTGACTAAAAATGTCTGCGCCCCAGTAAAATTCATATATGGTTTGCCTGCAAAATTAAAAACACCTGATGCTGATGAATAAATCTGTGGTTGTCTATTGTTTAGACTAGCAATTGCGTGTGCTCCTCCTGGATATTGATTTAACCACATCCTGACAAATCCATTTGATGCACCACAAAAAGTTGATATGGCTGATTGGTCTAAATCACCATTTGCCAAAAAATTTATACTTTGTGTAGCATTGTCTGACGCGCGCCTAACAACAATTGCGGGGCCAGTATATGTTGATGATAATTTTCTTAAAGAAAATGCAGCAATCGACCCAGTTGCATAGTTGTTGTCTAATAAAAAATTGGATTTTTGCCATATCAAAGTTGTGGCTCGATATACATAATTGACATCAGTCGATCCTCTTTCAACTGCGGTGATGTCTGTTGTTGCTTTTTCAATTTTTCCCATATTTATTCAACAAAGTATATTGTGTCTGTGTCATATGACCCGAGGCCATTATATTGTGCCAAAGTGCCTGACCAAATGAAAGTGATTGCATTTGGTGATGCAGTTGCTCCTCTAACCTGACCAGTTGGTGTTGTGCCTGATGTGCCATTAACACCAGATGTACCATTAGTGCCATTAACACCTGATGTGCCATTAACACCTGATGTGCCTGATGTGCCATTAACACCGGATGATCCAGAGGTGCCAGAAACACCAGATGACCCAGATGTGCCAGAAACACCAGATGACCCAGATGTGCCAGAAACACCAGATGACCCAGATGTGCCAGAAACCCCAGATGACCCAGAAACACCAGATGATCCAGATGTGCCATTAACACCAGAGGTGCCATTAACACCAGAGGTGCCATTAACACCAGAGGTGCCAGATGATCCAGATATGCCAGATGACCCAGAGGTGCCTGATGACCCTGTGGGTCCGATATATATGCCTGAATTAACATCATAAAGAAGCGAATTCAAAGTTGTGCGGACTGAAAGTCCTGTGTCATTGTTGTTAATTAAAGTATATGGTGTTGGCATATTTTAACTTATATTTTTAATTTGGATATGGATTTGTTGGTGTGTCATCCCAGACAGCATCATCCTGCCAGATTTTGTCATCAGTCCAGACACCATAAAATAAAATCCAATCACTATCTTTATTTCCTTTGTTAAGCCCAGCAAGAATATATTGTTTTCTTATCTTGTCCCAATCAATTTGTGATTTGACTTGTCCAGATTTTGCAACTTTTTTAATCATATCTTTATATATTGGAAAATCTCTTTTCTGTTTTTTTTTACGATGTTGGATAAATCGGTGAGATTGAACCACCACCACCACCAGTCAAAATCTTGTGAGTTCCTTTTGTATATCTGATATGAAGGTCAAAATCTATGACCTGACCCGCCTGACCAACAATCGTGATGGCAACTGACTGTGTGCCAGTTGCTGACCAATTTGCACCAACTGTGGTAAAATCTGATATTTTTGTTGTTGACATAGTTGCACCCACCATAGTCAATGCAGAACCAGAATGACGAAAAGCACCAAAAAATCTTTCAATATACCCTGCTGTTCCACCACCATTTTGTGCATATAAAACAGTCTCTATAAAAGCACTTTCACCAGTGGTCATAGGAATTATATCAAACTTTTGAGAAGTCGCACCAGACATCGTAAAACTCAAATAAGAAATAAATGTGGCGCTTTCAAGAACAGGTGATGCGGTTGCTGAAATTTCATTTACATAAAATCTGTCACCACGACCCTCTGAATACCAGATTTGTGATTGACCAGAACTTGTCCCAGTTATCACGGCACGAACACCAGAAAAAGGATTTACTTTTGATATCAGTTTCTTTTGTGCCACGATTTATTCAACTCTTTTATTTCTTTTATCAAGTCGTTCATGGTTTGTTTCAATTCATCAAATTTTTCTGTGATGTGGTCAATTTTATTTTGATAATCATTTTTGATTAATTCCAGACCAGATTTGTTTTCAAAAGTCAGATTTTTTACAGTTTTGATGTCTTCAATCACACCTTTCAAAAAGTATGCAATCACACCAACAACAATTCCAAGAATGATTTTCACCAAGTCAAATTCCATTTTTTATCAGATATATTTTTTCAGAAATTTGATTTCTTCATATGTCAAATCTCGGTAGGTGTCTTCCAAATAAATGTCGCTGTCCCACGCCACGATATTTGGATAAAGATCATCAGATGCTGCGTTGTAAAGTGGAAAATCTATTAAATTGGCACAAATAAAATTAACAATTCTCTGATTCCAAAAATCACCAAGATTATTCATTTCGCTTCTGATATATTTCAAGTCATCAAGTGAACTCGTTTGTGTGTCTTGCGATGTGGCTTGACCTAAACCAAGATTTCTGATTTGAAAACTAAGATGTGGAAGTGCCAGATAACAAGTCCAATAAGCCAGTGCCTTTGCTGATATTTCAATCAGGTCAATTTCTTTTTGTGTGAAGTAAGGAGTTGAGTATGTTGTTCCTATAAAAAGCCGATATTCAAGGTCGACATAAAGTGGTGTTCCTAAAACATCTTGAATATGAATGTCCTGTGCTTG